>CETV01070932.1_pt1 | contig 29206 bp, 30 predicted proteins | sample 531451 | NCBI WGS metagenome assembly CETV01 (sample SAMEA2623155, study PRJEB7988) | marine metagenome | isolation source: saline water (ENVO:00002010), including | reverse complement strand
CAGCGTGTCGAATCGCCGTCCGGTGTTCTGGGCCAAGTACAGGGCGATCGCGCGCGTCAGGCAGGCGTCGATGAAGGTTCGCTCACCGCCGCTCATCAGGCTAAGGCTCTCGCCACCGCGCGCGTCGGGGCTCAGCGTCCCGGATCCCGACGTGCTATGCCGCATCGCTTCGCAGGTACCTGCGGCGCAGTTGCAGGGGCGGGGACGCCGGCCGGATCGCGAACTCGGCATATCCGGGGTCTCGGCATAGTGGATCAACGAGTGTTTGACGCGCGCTGTCGCGCTGTACCTCTCGCAGCAATCGGGCCGGCGCTGCATGACCCATTTCTGCGACGAGGCCGATGGCGCGCTGGACGCCGACCGCAAGCGCATGTTCATGGCGATGAAGCGCGAGGTTCTCAAGCTGGGCGGGTACGAGCGCGAGTACTTCGTGTCGCAGACGCCTGAACTGACGGCGATGGCGGATGCGGTGATCGACCTCGACGAGATGGTGATCGCATCCGAGCAGGCTTTGCACGGGGGAGTTGCCTCGAGTGTCGCGGGCAACGAAGGGAAGCCAGACCCGTCGCGGGCTGGCTTCCCTTCCTGATCGATTGCCGCCGGCGTCAGGCCGACAGTTCCGTCACTCGCCCGTCGAGCGCGTGCTCCACGATCCGGTTGCCGGCGCGACGGACGCTGTCGGCGACGACGGCGTCGATCATCGAGCGCGGCACCGCGACGTCGAGTTCTTCGAGTCGCCGAACCACCGTGGCGATGTCGCGCCAGTCTGCTGCCGGCTCATCCAGGCTGCTGTAGGCTGGCTCGTCGGCTTCAATCTCCGGGCCGTCGTCCCAGAGTTGCAGGAAGAACTCGTTCAGTGGCCGGTCATAGCCCATCACGACGAGTACAGGGCCCGCACCGCGGGCCGTGCGCAGGTGGTGCCGGCTCATGTCTCTGCTCCTGGTTCTTCGAACTGTTCGATGCCTTCGACCGTGGCGCCGTGTACGTCGAACTTGAGCCAGACGATCCCGGCGCTCTCCGCCAGCTCGAACAGATGGGCGAGGTCGGCTTCCAGCGGCGTGTCGTAGCGCGGTGCGCCGACGTAGACGAAGCCACCGGTGAGTGGGATAGGCGTTCACGGACAACTGGTCCTCCTGCAGAAGTTGGCGCGTGGCCGTTGAGAGATGCGCCGTCGACAGCGCGACGAGGGGCTCCGCGAGTTCGCGCAGACGGGTCAGGACAAGCTCGCTCATGACGCCCTCCCGGCTGGCCGCTGGGACGGGCTCGGCGGCGTTGTCGCGCGCCGGTTGAAGTCGATGCCGCAATCGCGGCAGCGGTACCAGCGCAGGCGGCCGAGTTGGCCGAGAGGCATGCCCCGGCCCGGGCAGACCGGGCAGATCGGGCTGGAGGGCGGTTGCGGCGATGTGCCGGTGAACATGGTGTTGCTCCTTCTTTCTCGGAAGGGGCGCTCGCCCACGAGGGCGGTACGCCCCTCGGGGTTGTCGATGGCGGCGGCTGCCGCGTGTCAGATCAGGCCGCGTTCGGCGAACGAAGCGCACTGGTCGCCGGCCACGACGAAATGGTCGAGGACGCGGACGTCGACCAGTGCCAGCGCCGACTTGAGGTTCTGCGTCAGGAACTCGTCGGCACGGCTCGGCTCGGCCGAGCCGCTCGGGTGGTTGTGTGCCAGCACCACCGCGGCGGCGTTGCGCTCCAGCGCGCTCTTGACGATCTCGCGCGGATAGACCGAGGTCTGCGTCAGCGTGCCGCGAAACATCTCCACGGCACTGAGCAAGCGGTTCTGGGCGTCGAGAAACAGCACGATGAAGACCTCGTGCTGCAGCCCGGCGCAGTGCAGCCGCAGCCAGTCGCGCAGCGCCTGCGGCGAGTTCATCACCGGGCCGGCGCTCAGCTGCGCGCGCAGGTCACGCATCAGAAGTTCACGCGCGACGCCGAGCTTGTGGTCGAGCAAGGTGTCGCTGGCCTCGGGGGCGACCGCAGCGGTACCGAAGTAGGCGGACTCGAGGTCGTTGACCTGGTCCGCATGCGGATGGTCCTTGGGCAGGACGGGGGCGAGCAGGGCGCCGATCAGTTCGGCGCGCGACAGGGCAGCAAGGTTCTGCATGGCGTTCTCCATGGGTTCATCGAAAAGACGAACGGGAACGCCGCCCCCAGCCGGGAACGGGTTCCCGAGCGGGTGGCGCCGCGAGGGCGCCGAAGGGGGCAGGTGACGACTGCGACGCCTGGCCGGGCCAGGACCTCTGGTGAGAGGGCTTGATCTCACGATCGAGTGCCGCGTCAGTGTCGTCGGGGTGGCGCTCGGCGGACACCGTGGCGAGGCGAGCGCCATGCGAGCAGGCAGGCGGAATGGGGGCGTTCTGCGTGGCGCCAGTGCCCGGTGTCCCGTCGCGTGCCCGCAACGCGGCGCCATGTGGGTGCGACTGGAATCGCAGCGTGACGCGACTGGAGTGAGCCTGCGAAGAATGTGTCGCCGGAGCCTGTTTTGCGCTTGCACATCGGTGCCGCTTGGCGCGAGTATGGCAGCGAGACCTTCGCTTGCGTGCCCGCCATGATCCGCCTCGGAACCCACATTCGACTGACCCGGCCCGAAGCCGAGCGCCTGTTCCGGCTTACCGACATCGAGCCGGTGAACATCCACACGGCGGCCGACCTGGACGCCTATGTGGCCCGCTGCAAGGCGCACTACTGGGGCCGCTCGCGCGACACGCAGTTTTTGCACTGGCTGATAGACCAGGAGCGTGCCCGGCTCGAAGTCGCGGCCTGAAGAAAGGAAGCCCCGAAGCACGAGGGCTTCGGGGCGAGGGGGTGGCGTCAGCCCGTGCGCGCCGCAACAGGTGTCGGCACCATGGCGTCCCACGCGGACGACGGCGGGGCCTTGGGATCGAAAGCGGCATGGGCCTGCGCGACGTCGGCGTCGCGCCGGAGCTGCCTCACCTTTGCCGTGGCCGGTTCACGCCGGGTCTCTGGCAAGCACTCGACGAGCAGATCGATCGCGCGCGAGGTCTTCAGCCGCAGCGCACGCAGCGGCTCGACGACGAGCACGCGGCCAGCCTGCCGGACGAACTGCCCGATCCGCTTGTTGCGCTGCGTCCGCGCCTTGTGCGCGCGCAGCGACTCGCGGCAGCTCAGGTACAGCGCGAGGTGGTCGTGCCGCGCCTGCGCATCGGCATCGAGTTGGGTCAGCACCTCGGCGGCGATGTCGGCCTGGCCGACCTGCCGGTAGAAGCGAACCCAGGCGCGTTCCTCCTCGATCTCCACGGCCGAGCGCTTTGGCTTGCGCGGGGCCGGGTAGGGTCTGTCGTTCATCATGGGGTGGACTCCTTGGTCGGCGAGCGCATCGGCACCCCGAGGGGAGACGGTTGGCTCCCCTGGTTGGAAGATCGCCGACGAATCGGCATCGTTGGCAGTGGTACGCGCACGGCGAACCATTGGCCTCGTCGGGCGAGTGTCTGGCCGTGTGACCAGGCGACTCGCCGACGAATGCACTCTCACGCCGCGGCAGGGCGCAGCAGGGCGGCCAGGCGCGGTGGCGGCGGGACCAGCGCGCGAACGCGCCCCGACCCTCCGAGCAGCACGCCGACGGGCCGTGGGGCTCTGATTGCTTGACTTGCACACATGGCAGTTCTCCTTCGTGAAGCGAAGGGGAACGCCGCTCCCGTCGGGGAACATGGTTCCCCGTCTGGGATGCTTCGGCCCGGGTGGGTCGAAGCGACTGGATGGCAAGCCACGGCCCCATAGGGATGTGGTTCGCCATGAAAGGAAGGCCCGCGGTCTTTCGATCGGGGCCTTGCTCGGTGCCTGGCATGACGCTGCTTGCGCAGCGCACGTCGGCGCTGGTGAAATCGGCGAAGCCGCCGGTTTCGCTCCTCATGGCACCCGCACGATGACGGGTGCCGTACACGGGCCACCAAAAGCAGCCGAACCGGGCAGGGCCCGGTACTCGAAGGCGGGTAACGACCGCGACGCCAGCGGGGCTGGACTTCAGCGCAGCCGAGGCTGCGGTGAAGGCTTTGCAGGCTCGATGCCCACAGGTAGCAAGGACAGTGTTGACCGGAGGCACTGTCGAGGCAAGATTGCCGGCGCAGGTGCCCGCAACCGCCATGTACAAAAGCGCGCCGTCGCCGTGGATCTGGCGTGGCGAAAGAGGCCCGACCCCGTCCGCGACAATCGATTCGATGGTCACCAAGCTCGCCAAAGACTTTCGTTCCTTCGCCGACCTGGCGGCTGCCTACGAGCACGAACGTGACTACCGCATCGTGCAACTGCGACGGCCCGGTTCGGAGGTGGCAATCGTGGCGCCGCACGGCGGCAGCATCGAGGCGCACACGTCGGACATCGCCCGCGACATCGCGGGCCTGGACTTCAACCTCTATCTGTTCGAGGGACTGCTCAGGGCCGGCAACTTTGCGGCGCTGCACCTGTCCAGCCATCTGTTCGACGAGCCTGGTTGCCTGGAACTGCTCAAGGACTGCCGATACGTGGTGAGCGTGCATGGCTGCGGCCACACTGGCGAGATCGTGCTGATCGGAGGGCGAAACGCCGGCCTTCGGGAGTCGATCGCTGAGCGGGTGCGCACCCTCGGCGTGGCCTGTGAGGACGCGCCGGCCGGACTGGATGGTGCGGATCCCGCGAACATCTGCAATCGGGGGCGCGCCGGGGCCGGTGTGCAGTTGGAGGTATCGATGGAACTGCGGCGCTCGCCGCGCCGCGCACTGCTGGTGCGTGCCGTTCGCGAGGGGCTGCTGGCCGTAGAGCTTTGACCGCAGGCGGCGAAACCACCATGGAGCCTGCTGGACAGAAGTACCCGCACACAGCGCGGCGTAGGTTTCAGCGATTGACCTTGGTGCCAATCGCCGCTTCTTCTTGCAGGTTGCACGGCTCAGACGGATAGGATCGATCTGACTCGCTTCGCTCAGAAGCGAGGAATCGGAGGAACCATGGCCAACCTGCTCTACGTAGACAACTCCAATGTCTGGATCGAGGGAATGCACGTTGCTGCTGCCGCCGCAGGCCATGCACCTGACGTGTGGTCCGCCGTGCAGAACAAGATTTGCGACTACAACTGGAAGCTTGACTTCGGCAAGCTGTTTGCCTTTGCTGGTGGTGATAGAGCCGACGTCAAGAAGGCGGCTCTGTTTGGCTCCAGGCCTCCGCAGAATGACTCGGTATGGCAGGCCGCAGAACGGATGGGCTTCGAGGTCATCGTTTACGACCGGAACGTGGCCAACCACGAGAAGAAGATCGATACCGACATTGTTGCCACGATGATCGAGGACTCCTACGAGATTCTGAAGATCGGGGCGGACGAGATAACGCTGGTTTCCGGTGACGCCGACTACGTACCCGCCATCGAGAAGCTCAAGAAGCGCGGCATCCCCGTACACGTCGTGTTCTGGAACCACGCGTCACGGGAACTGAAGGACATCGCGACCAAGTTCGTGAACCTCGATCCCTACTTGAGGCACCTATCTCGCTAAAGAGCACCGAACGGGATGCAGGCAAGACGCGCGACGCGCTGGTGAGGTCGCTGTCTATTCGGAGACGAGCCGGCTTGATGATGCAGAAGGAACCCCTCCCCGCGCGCGCGGGGAGGGCCCCAGGCCGCTGTCAGGCGGCGAGCTTCGTGTCCTCGGTGTCCATGCGGCCGGCGCCCACGGAGTCCTTATCGAGGTCGAGTTGGCGCTGCAGGCGCCGCTGCCGGGCCAGGAGTTCGGCCAGGCGATCCTCATGCTCGAACGGCCGTTCGAGCTCGATCCGCAGATCGGCCAGGCGCTTGCCGCGCACGGCCAGTTGCTGGCGCGCTGCAACGTGCTCCTTCGGCACCGATGCCAGCGCCGCGAGCAGCGCCGCCGCTAGGCCCTGGGCCGTCTGGTACACCTCGGCGTCGTACCGGCAATGCCCTTCCAGGTACAGGCCGGGAACGGTATCGCCCCGGCTGGCGCGCAGTCCGAGGTCGAAGCCGGCGAACCGGCCGACGCGCTGCTCGACGCTGGCTTGCGCAGCCTTCGCCGCACGCACCATCTGCCGCAAGCCTTCGCCGACCGCCTCAGCACCGACCAGCACCTGGCCAGCCAGTTCGACGCGCATGTCACCGGCCGAGGCCGGCTCCGCACGCTGGCAGTCCTGCTCCAGCAACACGAGCTTGTGCTGCAGCGACTCGATCAGCATCGGCAACCGCGCCACCTCGCTCTCGTTCGCGTAGCGCTGGTTACGCCACACCGAGAACAGCGTCGACAGCTTGGCCACCTCGGCGTCCACGCCGGCCTTCTCGATCACGAGCGGGTTGCCCGAGGCCAGCGCCTTCACTTCGGCATACGACAGCGCCGCCAATTCCACGTCTTCGATCGAACGCAGCCCCTTGTCGCCGCTCATCACCTGCGCGATGAAACGCGCCTTGGTCTCCAGGGCCTGCCACATGTAGCTGTCGAAGCTGCCTTCGGTGACGTAGCGGAAGATCTCTACGTCCTCGCACTCGTTGCCCTGGCGCAGGATGCGTCCTTCGCGCTGTTCCACGTCGCAGGGCCGCCACGGCGCGTCCAGGTGGTGCAGCGCCGCCAGCCGGGTCTGCACGTTGGTGCCGATGCCCATCTTGGCGGTCGATCCGAGTAGCACCCGCACCCGGCCTTCGCGCACAGACTTGAACAGCGCGGCCTTCTGCGCGTCGGTGTCGGCGTCGTGCACGAACGCGAGCTCGGCTGCGGGCACGCCGGCCTCGACCAGGCGCTGCTTCAGGTCATCGTAGACGCTGAAGGCCTTGCCTTCCTTCGGCGACGACAGGTCGCAGAACACCAACTGCGTACCGCGGAAGGCCTCGGTACGTTGCCGCACCGCCAGCACCTCGCGCACACACGCTGCCACCTTGCCCTGCGCGTCGAAACGCGCGCTCGGCGCCACCAGCCGGAAGTCCAGCGCGGCCTTGCGGCCGTCGGTGGTTACCGCCAGCATGTTGTCTTGCTGCGGTTTAACGCGGCCCATGCGGATCGCTTCCGCACGCTCGACCAGCGTGCGCACGTAGGCTTGCAGCGCGCTGCTGGCCGGGCAGGCCACGATGCGCGGCTTGCCACCGCGCAGCGCCGGCACCGGCAGCTTCAGCATCTCCGCGGTGCGGATGTCGGCCACTTCGCCGAACACCGCCATCAACTCGGGCACGTTGATGAAACGCGCAAAGCGCGTGTTCATGCGGTAGCCGCTGCCGTCGGACGCGATCTCGAGCGCCGTGACGCTCTCGCCGAAGGTGGCCGCCCAGGCGTCGAACTGCTGCAGGCCGAGCGCTTCCAGCCTTCGGGGCTGCAGGTAGCGCATCATCGTGTGCACCTCGGCCATCGTGTTGGCCACCGGCGTGGCAGTGGCGAAGACCACCCCGCGCTGCGCGCCGCCGTGCAGGCGCATCGTGTAGCGCGTTTTCAGGAACAGGTCGAAGGCCCGCTCCGAGTTCGCCAGCGGCAGGCCGGCGACGCGCGTCATCTTCGTGAACCGGTACAGGTTCTTGAACAGGTGGGCCTCGTCGACGAAAAGCGTGTCGATGCCGAGCTGTTCCCAGCTCAGCAGGTCGTCCTTCTTCGCGTCGGCCAGCAGCTTCTCCAGTCGCACGGTCCAGTTTTTCTTCATCGCTTCGAGCTGCTTGACGATCCAGTTGCCCCGGTCGTTGCGCCGCTCGGCGCGCACTGCCATCTCGATTTCCATGATGAGTTCCTTGATGAAGGATTGTGTGAAAGCCGGCGACATCCGGATGCGCTCGAAGCTCGAGTGCGTGATGACCACCGCATCCCAGTCACCCGTGGCGATGCGCGACACCAGCTCGCGTCGGCGGTCGCCCTCCAGGTCTTCCTTGCCCGCCATCAGCACGGCGGCATTGGGGTACAGCCGCACGAACTCGGCCGTGTACTGCGCCAGCATGTGGTTCGGCACCACGTGGCAGGGCTTGGCCGCGAAGCCGAGGCGCCGCAGCTCCATGCCGGCGATCGCGCAGACCGCGGTCTTGCCGGCGCCGACGACGTGGAACAGCCCGGTGTTGCCGGACTGCACGACACGCCACACGGCATCCCGCTGGTGCGGGTGCAGCGCGTAGCAGCGCGAGAACCCCGGCAGCTTCAGGTGTGAACCGTCGAACTGCCGCGGCCGCGTGGCGTTGAACAGGTCGTTGTAGGTCCGGCACAGCCGCTCGCGGCGCTCGGCTTCGTCGAAGGCCCAGGCGGCGAAGCGCTCCTTGATCAGCGCCAACTTCTCGCGCGCCGCCAATGTCTCGTCGGGGTTGACGATCATGCGGTCGCTCTCGGGGTCCGGGTCGCGGACCGTCGGCACCTGCACGTTCAGCGCGCACTGCACGAGTTCGATCGCATTCAGCCGCGAGGTGCCGAACTCCTGCGTCACCTTGACGTTCTGGCGCGCGCTCCACTCGGGGTAACGCACCGACCAGGCTCCGGCCTGCGCCGAGTAGCTGATCTCGCAGTCCTTCTGCTCCAGCACCTGCCGGATGAAGTCTTCCACGTCGCCGGCGGGTATCCACACCGCGCCGAGGCGCGGCTCGATGGCTGCCGGCGGCAGGTCCTCGGGTTGCACGCGCTCCAAGGCGGTCACATTGCGCGCGGCCTCCGGGCCGGCGGCCAGCGCCTGCCTGAGCTTGGCCTTGACCTCGCCGGACAGGTAGTCGTCGGCGGTCTTCCACTGACCGTCCGCGGGCTCCAGAAACACCAACCCGCGCTCGGCCAGGGCATCGAGCACCGCTTGTGGCGGCACCGACAGCAACTGGCCCATCCAGGCCGGATCGACCCGGCCGCGCCATTGCACCGAGGCGGCAAGCGCCTCCTCGGGTTCGGCCGCGGCTTCGGGCTCGACGATCCTTGCCAGCGTCCGCCGGCTGAACAGTGCCGCCTTGGTGGCGGTCTCGGTCTCCTCGTCGTAGTGCTCCAGCGACAGCAGCAACGGATAGTCTGGGTCGCGCCGGAACGCGAGTGCGTTCGCGCGGTTCGACAGGCACCCGAAGCGCGCGACGTAGCGGTCGTAGCCGCCGTTCAGCATGGCGCGCTCGTGGCGCTGCCGGCTGTCGTCGGCGTCTGCCAACTGCAGATCGAGCAAGGCCCGTGCGTGGTCGCGGATCGAACACAGGCCCGCAACGCGGGCGCGCTGCGTGGCGTTCAGGCGCTCGTGGATGTCCACCAGCTCGCCGTCTTCCACGCGATGCACGCGGCCGTGGTGGAGGTGATGACTCCCAGGCCTTGCTCCGCCGGCCGCGGTTGATACGCGGCGCTCGGCCGGCATTGCCTCCGGTGCGGCGGCGCTGTACACGCCGCGCGGCAGCAGGTCGACTCGCCGCGGCAGCTCTGCGGCCAGGTCGCCGTCGAACACCGCGGTCGGCACCGGCTCGTGGCCGTTGCTCTCCTGGCGGATGCGGCCGATGCAGAACTCGGGCTGCGCCGCGTACCACTGGTTGATCTGCAGGTAGCGTTCGCCGCAGCGCGGATCGCGCAGCGACTCGGGCACCACGCTCAGGCCCAGCCAGGGCTGCTCGTCGGCCTCGCCCTCTGGCCTTGCTCCCCGCTTGCGCAGAAACAGGATGTCGGCCTGCACGTCGGTCGACGCGATCTCGGCGAAGGCACCGCGTGGCAGGCGGATCGCACAGAGCAGCACCGCCTGCGACGCGAGGTAGCGCCGCACTGTGTCGTCCCAGGCATCCATCGTGTGGCTGCTGGTGATGAAACAGGCCAGCCCGCCGGGCCGCAGCAGATCGAGCGCACGGCCGAGGAAGTAGTTGTGGATGCTGAAGCGGCCATAGGGCCGGTTGCTCGAATCGGCCACCTTGTAGGCGCCGAATGGCACGTTGCCGATCGCCAGGTCGTACCAGTGGTCGGCCAGCGGCGTCTTCTCGAACGCGCCGATGCGCACGTCCACGCCGCTGGCGCCGTAGAGCGCCCGCAGCATCCGACCCGACAGCCGGTCGATCTCGATGGCGGTGACCGAGCACTGTTCGGCCAGCGACGCCGGCATCGCGCCGAGGACGTGGCCGATGCCGGCACTTGGTTCGAGCACGCGGCCTCCGTTGAAGCCAAAGCCTTGAACCGCCTGCCACATCGCCGCGATCACCGCGACCGGCGTGTAGTGGCTGTTGTTCACCGACGCGAGCGCAGAGCTGTGGTCGTTGGCGTCAAGCGCGTCGCGCAGCTGCGCGGCGCGGCGCGACCAGGCCGGCTCCGTCCCTTCGTGGTTGAAACTCGCAGGCAGGCCGCCCCAGCCGGTGTAGCGCAGCAGCGTGCCGCGCTGGGCATCGTCGGGCTCGCTGCCCGACGCGTCGAGCGCGCGCAGGGTCTGGATCGCGGCCAGGTTGGCCTCGAACTTGGCGACGGCGCCACGCGGGATGTCGAGCCCGCCGACGGGCAGTTGGGGCCAGGGGCGCCGCGAGGCGCTGGGCGTCGGTGGCTCGCTCGGCCGCCACAACGGTTGTAGTGGGCGAGGCTCGTGTTCCTCCTCACCCGGCTCGTCATCGAGCGGCGGATCGGGAGGCAGGGGAGGCAAGGGCGGCGCGAAGGCCGCGGCAGGCTCCGGCTCGAAGCCGGGCAGCCAGGAACAGGGCTCGGGAATGCGGGCCATGGGGTTCTCCGTGGGGGCGACGGAGACGCACCTGCCCCCGCGGGGAGATGGCTCCCCGTCAGGGTGGATGGATGGCCCACCGGATGCGCGGACGCATGGGTGGGTGGCTCTGGTGCCGCGCGAGGCGGCGATCAATCAGTCAGATGCGGTGTCGGTGTGCCGCGGGCATCGGGCTCCAGGCGGAGCACGAAGGGGCTTGGAAGGCGGGTATCGACCGCGGCGCCGACACAAGTCGGGGCTGAGCAGGCGCGAGGCCTGCAGGTAGCCCTTGCACTGTGCGCGAAGGCATGTTGGTCAGATCGCGTCTCAACCAGTCGCCACTGCCAAGGCCCGATCTGGCAGGGGCCACGCGGTGGCGGCTGGCGCCCGACAATCAGGCATGCCGCAGGACCAGCCACCACCCGTCAACGCGGACCAGGCCTTGGCGGACATGCTCGAGCAGAGCGAGCGCTTCGAGGGTGACCTGGCCCCGCTGCTGGCCCATCCACGTCGCCCGCCATCACGGCGAGCGCTGCTGACCCTCGCGCTATGCGACGTCGCGGTGGAGTTCTGGTTGGCGCAGCGCCTGCTGATTCGCGCCGGCACGCACACCGCAGCGCTGGCCCTGGTGCGCCTGCACTTCGAGGCGACAGTGCGCGCGATCTGGCTCCATCACGGCGCCAGCGACGAGTGGCTGGACCGCTTCGCTTCGCCCATGGCCCCGGGTCAGCTCGCCGAGCCCGTGCTGGGGCCGAACGTCGACGCGATGTTGCAGACGCTGGCGAAGACCGCGCCGCCGTTCCTCGCGCAGACCCTGGGTGCCTTCAAGGCGGCGACATGGCAGCCGATGAACTTGTATGTGCACGGCGGCATCCGGCCCGTGGTGCAGAGTCTGGCCGGCAGCACGCCTCAGCAACTCGTCGGCGTGTTGCAGAACGGCAATGGCATGGCGTCGATGACGGCCAACCTTGTGGTGGTGGCGTTGCAGGACCCGGCGCTGGCAGGACGGATCGGCCCGATCCAGCACGCGCACCAGGGGTGTCTACCGCCCATGCAGCCGCCCCGCACTTGATGGCACCCTCCCTCATGGGAACCTGAATCCACGGGCCGATGTCGCGCCCGCCCTCATTCAGGAGCCCCCATGAAACTCTCCAAGCAGGAGCTGGAAGCCGTGATCGCGGCTTCACCTCGCAGCTTCGTTCCTTTCAACAAGCTCGTGTTGTCGCCGACGTACCAGGCGCGGCCCGAGAACCCCGCGGCGCCGCTGCCGCTGGCCGAACTGGCCGCGTCCATCGAGGCCGCGGGCCTGCTGCACAACCTGATCGTCGTGCGCGGCGCGCGTGGGGCGCACGAGGTCTGTGCGGGCGGCCGGCGCTTGCGCGCGATGTCGCTGCTCGTGGAGCAGGGCCGCTGGGCTGAGAACCAGCCGGTGCCCGTGCTGGCGGTGCCGGCCGAGCAGGCGCTGATGGCCAGCCTGATCGAGAACGTCGAGCGCGAGGCCTTGAACCCGGCGGACGAGTTCGCGGCCTTCGCCCGGCTCATCGACGGTGGCCGGTCGGTCGAAGACGTGGCGGCGGCCTTCGGCGTCACGCCGCAGGTCGTGAAGCGCCGCCTCAAGCTTGCGGCGGTGTCGCCCGCGCTGCTGACGCTGTTCCGTGAAGGCGGGATCGGGCTGGATTGCCTGATGGTGCTGGCGTCGATCGACAACCCGGCGCGGCAGGAGCAGCTGTGGCAGCAGTTGCCCGAATGGAACCGCAATGCGGATCAACTGCGGCGCCTGCTGACACGCGGTGAGGTCGAGTCGGATCGCGACGGCGTGGCGATCTTCGTGAAGGTTGCCGCTTACGAAGCCGCTGGCGGCCCGCTGCGGCGCGACCTGTTCAGCGACGACGGCAAGGCCTACTTGCAGGACGCCGCGCTGCTCGAACGGCTGGCGGTGGACAGGTTGCAGCAGCCGGCGCGCGAAGTCGCCGACGAAGGCTGGAAGTGGGTCGATGTGCGGGCTCGGTACGTCTACGAGGACTACGTGCGTCATGGCGAAGTGCGCCGCGCCCGCCGCGCGCCGACCGCCGACGAGGCGGCGCGCCATGAACAACTCGAAGCCGAGCTGGAAGCGCTGCACACGCGCATGGAGGCGCTATCAGACGACGACGATGGCGACGAGAACGAGTACGCCGCGCTGGAAGCCGACGACGAGCGGCTGCAAGCCGAACTGAACACCATCGACGAAGCGCTGGCGGTGTTTCCGGCGGACCTGATGGCGCAGGCCGGCTGCGTGGTGTTCGTGGGTTCGCGGGGAACGGTGGAGGTCAAGCGCGGGCTGGTCCGGCCGGAGGATCGCGATGCGGTCGTGCAGGCCGCGAGGCACGCCACGAGCGGCGAACCGACCACGAGCACCGCGCTCGTCAGTCTGCCCAAGGGCGGCGCACGCGCCGTGCATTCCGAGAAGCTGATGCGCAGCCTGACCGCGCACCGCGTCGCGGCGATCCAGGCCGAACTGCTGCTGCGGCCCGACGTGGCCCTGGCCGCGCTCACGGCCCATCTGGCCGCGAAGCTGCTCAAGGACGGCTTCCACCGCTACCGTGGCGGCGACGACGCGCTGACGGTGAACGCGAGCGAGACGCACGAAGGGCTGCGGCGCGAGTCCGCAGACATGGCCGAGGCCGAAGCCTGGAAGCTGATGGAGCAGACGCGCATTGAATGGACCGCGCAACTGCCGACTGACGGCGCGGCGTTGCTGCCCTGGCTGCTGGCACAGGAGCGCACCACCGTCGTCGAACTGCTGACCTTCCTCGTCGCCGCGAGCGTCACCGGGGTCGATGGCACCGAGCGCGAACGCCACAGCACGGACGCGCTGGCCCAGGCGCTCGGGCTCGACATGCGGCGCTGGTGGAAGGCCAGTGCCGCCTCGTACTTCAACCATGTGTCGAAGGCGACGACGCTGGCCGCGGTGACTGAGGCCGCGGGTGCCAACGCCGCCGCGCCGCTGGCCGGGTTGAGGAAGGAAGGGGCGGCGGCAGGTGCCGAGCAGGCCGTGGCCACGACGGGCTGGCTTCCCCGCTGCCTGCGGACCTCGCAGCAACGGTCCGATGCGGCCCGCACGCGAACCGGCGGCCAGGATGCGGGCACCGGGTCGGAGCAGCGGGACGAGGACACAGTCGCCAGAGTTACCCATTGATCGATGTGGAGGGGTCAGCCATCGCTGGATCGCTGAGTTCGGTGGCTGAGCGCACGAGCAGCTCGGCCGGCGAGCCGGCTTGCGGTTTGCTGCGCGTAACGACGGACCGGCCCAAATACGCGATATGTGTAGCTGTACATATGTCCTATTTAGGTTCGTCCGCGGTTATGCGCAGCAAGGGCCTCAAGCCGAGCGAGCCACCTATGACGTAGGCCATCCCGACTGCGCATAACGCTTCCAAGATCGTCCTCCCCGGTGGCCGCTGTGGCTGCCGTTAACGAGGAGACGATCATGGATTCGCTCAACTCCAATGGGTCCGGTGCGCTGGCGCTGGAGCCGCTGTGCCGAGGCGCTGCGCAGGAACTGCTGATGCGCAGCTACACCATCCGCACCATCAATCGCTACAAGCGGGTGTGGGAGCATCTGGCCGACTTCGCCCGCGCCCAGGGCCTGCCCGCCGAGTACACGCGTGAACTGGCCCTGCGCTTCGAGCAGGCGTATGGCCTTCGCGACGGGGAGGTGCTCAAGCTCGGCCAACAGTGGCGGCGGCACTTGGTCTTCGGCATCAAGGTGCTCGACGACCTCGTACGCACCGGCACCATCTGCCGTTTCGTGGTCGAGACGACCGGGCTGCGCGTGCCGGAGGGCATGCACAAGGTGCTGCGCGAGTACGAGCAGTACGCCAGAGAGCGCCGGCATCTACGGCCTTCAAGCCTGGCCGAGCGCATCCACAACATCGCAGTCTTCCTGGATTTCCTGCGCACCCGAGGGTTGGAGTCGCTGGACACGCTGCAGGCCGAAGACCTCAGCGCCTTCATTCAGAGCCGAACGGCCTCGAAGCCGAGGACCGTCTCACGGGTGTCGTCTGACCTGCGGCTGTTCCTGCAGTACCTGTTCATGCGCGACGTCCTGCCCCGTGACCTCAGCACCGCGATACCAACGATCCGACTGGCGAGCAATGCCACGGTGCCTTCGGTGTGGGAACCGGAGCTGGTCCAGCGGCTGCTCGCCGTCGTCGATCGCCGCTCACCCAAGGGCAAGCGTGACTACGCCATCCTGCTGCTCGCCGCGCGCCTGGGTCTGCGCCTGGGCGACATCAAGGGTTTGACGCTCGACCACCTGCACTGGATCACTACCACGATCGAGATCGTCCAGCACAAGACGGGTGAGCCTCTGGTCCTGCCGCTGATCGAGGAGGTCGGCACCGCGCTCATCGACTATCTGCGTGCAGGCCGACCCCCGGTGGAGCACCGGCATCTCTTCACCAACCTGACGCCGCCGTTCGAGCCCATCTGCGAGCGCGATCGACTCCACCGTGTCGTCACCTATTGGCGGGAGCTGGCCGGCATCAAGTTCAAGACGCCACAGCGCCAGGGCCTGCACTCGCTGCGCCACTATTCCTGGACTCGGAATAGTGGCGCCTATTCCGACAGCGGAATAGTCGGCACACCTTTGCCGTGCACACGCTGCTGCGCTGGTACCGCGAGGGCGCCGATCTGCAGGCCAGGATGCCCGTGCTGGCCACCTATCTCGGCCACGCCTCGATCGACGGCACGCAGGACTACCTGCAGATGACCGCCGAGCTGTACCCGGAGATCGTCTCGCGATCGGATGCAGCCTTCAGCGACGTCATTCCGCGCAGGCCCTGGAGGCCGTCATGAAGCCGACCGACCTCTCCGTGCACGTGACGAACTTCCTCACGCGCTACCTGGCCGGCCAGCGCAACCTGAGCCCGAACACGATCAAGGCCTACCGCGATGTGTTCACGCTGCTGCTGCGCTTCGGACGTGACGGTCGCGGCATCGCTGTCGAGCGCCTGTCCCTGGCCGACATCGACGTGGCTTTCGTAGAGGCCTTCCTCGATCACCTGGCCCAGGAGCGGCACTGCTCGATCCGCACCCTGAACCAGCGCCTGGCCGTGCTGCACGCGTTCTTCCGCTACGTGCAATCGGAGGTGCCGGAGCGGATGCTGCAGTGCCAGAAGATCATGGCGATGCCGCTGCGGCGCCATGTCCAGGTGCCGGTGGCCTACATGTCCAAGGACGAGCTGACGCAGGTGCTGGCGCATCCCGATCCGACCACGCCGGCCGGGCGGCGCGACGCGGTGATGCTCAGCGTGCTGTACGACACTGGCGCCCGAGCGCAAGAGTTGATCGACCTGAACGCCCACGATGTGCGCCTGACGACACCTGCCCAGGTCAGGCTGCTGGGCAAGGGGCGCAAGGTGCGCGTGGTGCCCCTGATGGACGCCACGGCTGGGCTGCTGCGTGACCACCTGCGTGAGAACGATCTCGACCGGCCTGAGCGAGGCCACCTGCCGCTGTTCCAGAACCGCCAGGGTGGGCGCCTGTCGAGGTCGGGCCTGCGGTACCTGCTGCAGTGCCACGTGCAGGCAGCCAGGTCGGCGGTGCCTGGCTTCACGCAGAAGATCAGCCCCCACAGCATGCGGCACACCAAGGGCATGCACCTTCTGCAGAGCGGCGTGTCGCTGGACATGATCCGCGACTTCCTCGGGCACGTCGATGTGAAGACGACGCAGATCTACGCCCGTGCGAACCTGGAGATGAAGCGACGCGCGCTGGAGAAGGTGGCTGGCGAGTCGCCATCGGCAGCTCTGCCGTCCTGGCAGCAGAGCAAGTCGCTGCTGGACTGGCTGCGCTCGCTGTAGCCGCGCTTGGGTAGTTTGTCAGTCGGCGGCCAGGGCATGGATGATCGGGCAACTGCCCGTGGCCGCCCCCGTATCGCATTGGCGCAGCAGCGCCAACAAGGCCTTGCGCATTGCCTTCAAGTCAGCGAGCTTCTCTTCGATGACCTGCAACTTGTGCCCGGCCAACTCGCGCGTTTCGGCACAGGCGCAGGCCTCGTCGAGCTCCAGCATGCTGGCGACTTCCTCCAGCGTGAAGCCCAGCACCTGCGCGCGTTTGATGAACCGCACGCGCTTGATCGCCGCCGGGCCATAGCGGCGATGTCCGCTCGCCGGTTTGTCCGGTTCAGCCATCAAGCCGCGGCGCTGGTAGTACCGGATCGTCTCGACGTTCACGCCGGCCTCGTCGGCCAGTCGCCCTATCGTCAGCTCGCTTGTCATCTGCACCCCTTGACTCCGTACCATGGTACGGACTCTAGACTTTCCGCCATCGAACAAGTTCACCCGGTGTATGGCAACGTTCAAGACAAGAGGTTCGCTGCTCGCCAGCGCGTTGGCCGCCGTCGGCGCGTCGGTGTGCTGCGTCGGTCCGCTCGTGCTCTTGACGCTGGGCATCGGCGGCGCCTGGATCTCCAACCTGATGGCGCTGGAGCCTTTGAGGCCCTGGTTCATTGCTGCGACGCTGCTGTTCCTGGGTCTGGCGTTCCGGCGTCTGTACCTGCAGCCACAGCTCTGCGAGCCCGGCGCGGCGTGCGCCGAGCCGATCGTACTCAAGCGGCAGCGGCTGATCTTCTGGCTGGTCGCGCTGGGGCTGCTCGCGTTGTTGTCGGTGCCCTGGTTGGCGCCATTCTTTTTGTGAAGGACCTACCCATGCGCCACTTGATTTCCGCAGCGCTCGCCACGCTGATGCCCTTGGCTTCTCTGGCTGCGCCGCCGCAGACCGCCGTGCTCGACGTGCAGAACATGACCTGCGGGCTGTGTCCGGTCACGGTGAAGAAGTCGCTGGAGAAGGTGGCTGGTGTGAGCCAGGCTCAGGTCGACTTCGCGAAGAAGACGGCCACCGTGACGTTTGATGCTGACAAGACCAACGCAACGGCACTGGCGAAGGCTACGACGGACGCGGGCTTCCCCTCGACGGTGAGGAAGTGATCATGGCCGCCCCAGAACTGGAATCGGTGCTGACATGCCCGGAGTGCGGCCACGCCAAGCCAGAGGTCATGCCGACCGACGCCTGCCAGTTCTTCTACGAGTGCGAGAGCTGCAAGACCGTGCTGCGGCCGAAGGCGGGCGACTGTTGCGTGTTCTGCTCGTACGGTTCGGTCAAGTGCCCGCCGGTGCAGATGCAACGCGGGTGTTCGAGCTGCAGCGCCTGAAGGCCACGACCCGCGCGGCAGAACTTCCCCCGCGCAGGCGCGCCTGCGCGCACGATGTCAGCCGGCCGACGTTTCGGTAGACCGGCTAGATGCGTTTCGACTCCCCCGACAGCCCGGTGTCCGATGTGTTGCGCGACAGGGTTATGTTGAGTCGGACGCGGCCTTGCTGGCGCCAGACGCGCCCAAAGCTGGCTTTCTGCGCATAGCGGCGGACTGACCTAAATACGCGTTCGTGATCTGCGGCCTGCCATGGCCAAGCAAGGCAGACACGTGTTGCCGTGCGGCGCTGTCGGCATCCGGCGCGACACCGGGGCCGCCAGCCACCGGGGGCAGCGCGCCGGTCCGCTCGGTGTAGCGGCTGGCCGCGAACTGATGTCGAAGGCCATGCGGGACCACGCGCAGATCGCGCTTCGTGATGCCGAAGCGCTCCATCACGTAGCGCAGCCGCCGCAACGCCTGGACCAGCGTCAGATTCGGGTCGCTGACGCTGCCCTGCCTGCCCTTGGCGACGTGACATGCGTAGGCGATGGCATGGCGGCACAAGGCGTCGTCGATCGGCACGTAGCGCTGGCGTCCGCCCTTCGTCCCGCGGTGGGTGTCGAGGTACTGGACGGCTCCGCTCTCGTCATTCCCACCCGATCCTGAATCACCTTTGGCTTGGCAGGCGGTCGCCACGTCAACGTGCGGACGCAGCATCAGGCTCTCCTTGAACCGCAGCCCGAAGGCGAGCATCAGCCAGAGGCTTGCCGCCGCGTGCACGTCGTAGTCCTCGACGTCGCGGATCACGGACGCGAGGTCGACGCCGAGCGCGCGCCAGGACTTGTCGTTCGTGGTGATGCCGCTGCGCCGGTACAGCGCCGGGTCGTCGAAGTAGGCCCGGATCGGCTTCAGCAGCTTGGGCTTGCCGATCCAGCGGGTGAAGGTCTTGAGGTGCGAGTAGTAGGTCGGGATCGTGCCCGGCGCCAGGCGGCCGGCTTTGGCTTCGGCGCACCAATGCGCCAGCACGAAGTCGGCATGGCGTCCGCTGAACGAGCGCGGGTCGAGCTTGAAGGCCTTGGCCGGGTTGTGGTGCAGGAATCGAAACACCCACACGCAAAGCCGGCCGCGCGCCTGCGCGGTGCGATGGCCGATGTTCTTGGCCTTGATCGCGTGCTGCCAGTTGTGCCGGCGCAGGATGAGCGCCAGCACGTGCATGCACCGCTGCGGCTGCAGCGGCAGGGTGTCGAGATCGACGGTCAGTGGATCAGTTCGCGGCATGGCGACCTCCGGGTGCCGGTGAATCGAAATGGGTGGCCCGCTGAGAAACCGACAGGTGCCGGGCCAGGCATTGAGTCGATTGCGCGTCCCCACGCGCGGTTGCCTAGGGTTTGGACGGCAGCGCCGTCCAGGCCTTCGTAAAAGTGATCGCCTTGCACACGGTGCGTACACGCGTGGCTGTCCGCTCGGGGCGGACCGCGACGCCAGCTCGGCTTTAGCCGAGGGCGGGCGCGGCAGGATGTGCGGGCGTCACCCGTACGTCGGCCCATTGAGGGGCCGCACGCGGATGTTCCAAGCGGACCGAAAGGCACCACCGCAGCCAACGCGGTGGGCGGTCCGTTCATGCAGATCCCACGGGTACCGGTCGAGCCGGTGCGGCGTGGGTCGCGGTCGCTCGAGGCGGCCGCGGCGCGTGATGCTGGAACGTCAGGGGAAGAGAGGCGGGTGCCCGTGGGCACGCCGCAATCCACGGCCTCGCGGGCCATGGCGGCTGGTGGGTGAACTTGGCGGATCGAGTCCGCGCGGATCCGGGGATCGAGGCCCGCGGCGACCGAGGTCACCGGTCTGATGGGGCTTCCTTCGACGCGGCCACTGTGTGCTGCGCCCGGTGTGGAAGCTACCGGCTTGACGCACCGCAATCATGGGGCAGCGCCACGCGCACCTCAAGCTCGAAATGTGCCGATTAGCGCGCCGTGATCGAGGTCGGCTCGCAGAGCGCGAGGGGTTGACAAGCCTATCTGCTACCTCTGCCTCCGAAGGACCCGGAAAGAACGGTCTGGCTGGGCATTGGCGCGACTGCAGCACTTGACGGGACCGAGACGGGTGCGACCGTGGAGCGACTTGCGGAAGCGCCGTTGTGGCTGCGGAGAGGTGCGATTGCAGCGAGAGGGGCGTTCCACCGCGGTCGTCGTCGCGAGCGACCTGATCGCGATAGCGCGGCAGCTTCGACGGTCTTCCGCGTGGGTGCGAGCCATCGGCCGTCCGATGCTGGGCGGTCTTACTGGTCTGTTGGAGGAACACCATGACAGCAGTCGTCAGAGCCATCGATGTCGGCTTCGGCTACACCAAGTTCACGACGGGCGGAACAGCAGCCGACATTCGCTGCGCCAGCTTCCCGTCACTGGCCTGCCTCAGCACGCGCGATCCGTCGGCATCACTGGGCGCGGAACGCCGGCGTACCTTCGCGATTCCCATCAAGGGCGTCTTCTACGAGGTCGGCCCGGACGTGATCCTCGCGGGCGACGGATTCCGCGCGACGCAGATCCACCACCGCTACATCGACACGCCCGAGTACCTGGCGCTGGCGCGTGGCGCCATGCGCTCGATGAAGGTGGAAAACATCGACCTGCTCGTCGTCGGCCTGCCCGTGGCGACGTTCGCCGCCGACAAGGCCGCGCTCGAAAAGCTGATGACGGGCCGGCACGACGTGGGCAGTGGCAAGTCGGTGCACGTGCGCAAGGCGCTGGCCATGGCCCAGCCACACGGCGCGCTGATCGACTATGCGGACCAGCATGATCGCGTGCTCGCCATGCAGGACGAGCAGAGCCTGGTGATCGACCCCGGCTCGCGCACCTTCGACTGGCTGGTGGCGCGCGGCATGAAGCTGTCGCACAAGCGCAGCCACTCGGTCGACCGCGGGGTGGCGGACATCCTGAACCTCATCGCGGACGACGTGAGCGTGGAGATCGGATCCACCTACACCAGCCTGGACAGCATCGACCACGCGCTGCGGACCGGCAAGGCGTTGACCGTGTACCAGAAGACCTATCAGCTTTCGCGCATGAGGCCGATGGTCGAAAGCATCGCCCGCCAGGCCGTCGCAGCCATGATGCGGCGCATCGGCCCCGCCTACGACGTGCGCAACGTGATCCTGGTCGGCGGCGGTGCGTTCCTGTTCCGCAAGGCGGTCAAGCAGGCGTTCGCTTCGCACGAGGTGCTGGAGGTCAAGGAGCCGATCTTCGCGAACGTGCGCGGGTATCAGATCGCCGGTTCCAACTTTGTGGCTGCGGCCACGCAGAGCACGGGCTTTGTGGTGGCGGAAGGGGGCGGGGCATGAGCGCAGTCGACACGAAGGTGGATCACAGCGTCAGGCTGCTCTTCGAGTTGTCGCGTGACGACAACCCACGGCTGTTCGACGACCTGATGCGATTCAACAAAGGGCCCAAGCGAGTCAACCGGCTGCGGTTCCTCGCCCACGAAGGCCTGCTGGCGCAGCAGTGGATTCTCGGAGTGAGCGCCCCGGCACCTACGCCCATCGCAGCCCCGCTGAGAGCGCCGCATGCGGGTGTGGACCGCGCGGTGGCGCGCCAAACCAGCCAGGCGTTCGAGGTCAGCGGCGGTGCGGAGGATTGATGGGACGACGACGCAAGGCGAACGGGGCAGTCAGCGCCTCGGTGCTGTCGCAGATGGGGGTCTGCGAGCGGCTGGTCGTGTTCGAGCACTTCGAGGGCAAGCGGCCCACACCCCGGCAACGGGTGGCCCTGCAGCGCGGGCTACGGGCGCATCGGCGGTTCGAGTCAGAGGCGGTGACGAATGCGAAACGGGTCGGACGATGCTTCATCGCCACGCATGTCTTTGGTGACGGGCTTGAGACACAGGCTCTGCGGCGCTTTCGCGACAGTTGCCTCCGATCCACACCCGCAGGTCGGCGCCTGATCCTCGGCTACTACCGGGTGGCACCAACGGTCTGCCGGGCCATGGAACGTTGGCCATGGCTCGAGCAGGTTGTTCGAAAGGCGTTGCTGCCGCTGGTGGGGCTGCTCATTCGCCGCTTGAGACCGCCGGAGGACAAGAATCGTGGATGAGCTTTGGCCTTCGGAGTTCATCATTGCGGCGGGAGTCGTCGTGCTCGTCGTCGCCGCGTTGCGAGCCCGATGGCGCTCACAGCGTACGAACAACTGGCTGCCCAAGGCGCTCGGCGACGCGAGCCTGGCGTATGTCGAGCGAACCTTTCGATCAGAAGGGTCTCGCCCCATCGTCGCGCGGGTGGATCGAGCGTATCGAAGCCCGAGAGGTGTGATCACACTCGTCGAGCTGAAGACCAGGGCGGAAGACCGGGTCTACCTATCGGACGTCATCGAGCTTTCGGCTCAGCGTCTGGCGTTGTCGGGCGAGACCGGCGAGGCAGTTGCGCCCGTCGCTTTTGTCGTTGTCGAGTCCAACAGCGGACGCACACTAAAGCGGGTCAAGCTCATGTCAACTGACGAGGTTCGCAAGCTGGCTGACCGGCGACAGGACCTTCTCGACGGACGATTTGTGCCGCGCGATCCCGCGCACCTGGCGTTGTGCGGTAAGTGCACTCATCGAGGCCGCTGTGACTTCGGGCGGAAGACGCGCGATGGCGGGCACTGAGCCCGCGCCGTCGAGATGGACCATCCCGGCGTTGACGATGTGACGGTATAGCTCGGGTGAGGATCCAGATTCCATGCGGGTTCCCGGGCGGTGGGACGTCTTTGGTGGGGGTGGTAGAAGGCCGCCCCCATCCAACAACAATCAAGATGCTCACTGACACCGCACTTCGGAACCTTCAGCCCCGATCCAGGCCCTACAAGATGACCGATCGCGACGGCATCTCGCTCGTCGTGGCTCGTGAACGCCTTGCAGACGCCAGGCGCGCCGTCGGGGAGGGGAGGTCGCCGGCGATCGAGAAGCAGCGCGAAAGGCGTCGTCTGGCGCGCGCCAAGACGTTCGGCGAATTCGCGGTCCAATGGCTCAAGGATGTGGTCGTCATGTGGATGCGAGCACGCGACAACCAGGTGAACGACCTTCCGATCCTCGACCAGATAGTTCAACAGGAGCTTTCCCTCGAGCATCAGGCGATCGCCATCGCCATTCTTTCCGAGATCGACAATGAAGGCCGTTTGGGACTTGTCGTCTATGGCAAGCGTTGCCTGGCCTTCTTGCTGAAGGGCGAGTACGTAGTACTCGGCCGCGACCGCGGCCGACGCCCATAGCAGAAGGAATGCCGCCGTCAACAGGGCGCGGTGCGCACGCGCATTCCTCCCGTCAGGCATCAGACTTGCGCGCACCCCGGCAACACGGCAACCAGCCTTCTGTTCACTTGATAGATCGAGTTTCCAAAGGTTGAATCATCAACTCTGAGGAGGATTGGCTCGCTCCCGCCGGGCGGGCGACTTGTTGGCAATGTGCTCAGCGAAGAGACCGTTGTCTGTCGCTATCCGTGTGGCTATCCTGCACCTGCACAACGCTATGAACACGGCGTGCAGCCGAGGGAGGTTCCATGGCAGAACGTGAATCGCGCACCCGCGCCTTCCTCGCCATCATCGAGGACGCCGACGAGCCGTTGAACCAGGACGGGGACTGGCTCCTCATCGACGCGCTCGCGGAGGACCACCTTGAGGTTGCGCTGGATCGCAGGCGCGTGCCCCGCGAAAACAGGAGGGAGTGGGACGGTGTGGTGCTGCGGTGCAGGCACACCGAACTCAAGGCACGCACCGGGCGCGCCTACGGGGATCGCTCCGTCTGGTACTGGGTGCTGGTTGCGGCCACTCCCGGTGAGGAGGACGTCCAGGCCGAGGTCGTGCTGCTGGGAGATACCGAGGGGCCGCCCATGAAGGTCGGTATCCGCGACGTCCGCATTGCGCCTGAACCGATGGCGCGCGACCTCACTGAATGGGCGATGCTCATGGGGCGAGCCCAGAGCGTGTCATCGTTCATCACCGGGTTGCTGGATATTGCACTCAGGGGTGCGCGTGATGTTGCAGTTGCCGCCTACGACGTGGGGCAGGGCAACTGCAACGCCATCGTCGACCAGCATGAGCATCCTCGCGTGCTGTTCGACTTCGGTTGGCCTCCCAACTTCCATGCTGGCACGCGCCCCGCGCAGCGTCCCGAGATGCTGGCCTGCGATCGACACGCGCGGGCGCCCGTCGTACTGTCCCACTGGGACATGGACCACTGGGCGTTCGCTGTCAGGCGCTCGCAGTACGACGCCAGGAACATGTCGTCCCGGTCCTCCTGGGACGGTGGTGCCCTCGAGCGCTTCTGGGTTGCGCGCGCGCCGCGCATGAAGGAGCACCAGTTGGGGCCGATGCACATGGGGTTGTACGAGGAACTGACTGCGAAGGAACTGTTCCCGGGCATGTCAGCGCTCCAGCTCTGGCCGGACTCCGTGCACCGCATCCGGTTTGCCTGTGGCTGGATCGAGGCATGCGAACCGGCGGACGGAGGCCCAGGCGACCGCAACAACACTGGCCTCGCCATGTTCGTCGAGGACTCCAGAGGCGACCTCATGCTGCTCCCCGGCGATGCGGACTTTCGGTCCATCGGTTCGCTCGCGAAGATGCGCAAGCGCAAGAGCCGGCTGGTCGGACTGCTCGCCCCTCACCACGGCGGGCGCATCAGCGCCGACGCCTTACCTCGAGCCAAGAAGGGTTCGGCAGCGATGCTGGTCTACTCGGTGGGGGAGGGGAACCAGTACGGCCACCCGAAAGAGGAGGCAATGGCGGCCTACCGCAAAAAGGGCTGGCTGGACCACTGGACCTCGCATCGCGTGGACTGCCCGCATGGGCATGCGGCGCACGTCCTAGAGGCAATCGCCTGGTGCCGTTCCCACATGGACCGGTCCCAAGGTGCGGCTGCGAGTGTGCTCCTGGCGGTTTCCTATGCCTGTCCGTGATTGCCGGCAAGGCGCCGGCCGCGAGCGCGGCTGCTCCGGCGACTGCCGGTGCGGCCACGGTCTCGCGTAGTCCGGTGACCCGCACATGACCGACCCGGGCGTGCAGGTGAAGAAGGTGCCCTCGTTCACCGAGCGGCTCGACGACGCGATGCGCCAGTGGGACCGGCGCGCGAACCGCACCGTGGGGGGAATGCTCGACCAGTGGTGCGGCATCGACCGGCACACGTTGCCCGCGCTGCTCCTGCCCGCGATCCTGTGCGGCCTGCTGGTCCTTGGTTCGCCGAGCTTGGGTCGCCTCGGGTTCGCGTTGGTCTGTGCTGCCGTGGTGGGCGCGGTCCTTGTCCGCATGATGCGCAGGTCCGCCAAGGAAAATCGCTCAATAGGGCGGGATGTCGCTACCCAGGCCGCGGCGGTGCTCGCCGTGGTTGCAGTGATCGCGCTGGGCGGCGGCGATCAGGCGGGGGGGCAGGCGCAGGAAATGGGGCAACGGCTACAAGCGGCTGTAGCCATCCGCGGTCTTTCTTGGGACCAGATGGACGAGGCGGGTGCTCGTGCCGAGGTACTCCGATTCGAGCAGCAGATCGTGTCGGAGCAGCAGGCCAGTCCAGGGCTTGAACAGCTACAGGCAGCAGTGCGGGTAGCCTCCGACGCAAAGAACACTTCGCAAAGGCACTGGGCCGACCAACACGGACGAGTTGCGTCAGAGGATCAGCAACTCGAGAAGTGGAAGACCGAGCGCTCGAGACTCGCAGGCCTCCCCGCTGTCCAGCTCACGCCGACCCAACAACTGGCCATCGATGAGATGCGAGACAGGCGCGCCGGCGACAGCACGCCGGAGAACTACGATCGCGAACTGGCATGGTTGAGGGACGAGGCGAACAAGGAGGTGAGGGCGAACTAGGCCGCGCAGACAGCGCAGAAGGGCGTGATCGTCAAGGCGCTGGCCGTGTTCTGCGCACGGACCGAGTGGAGGGCGGCCACGAAGGGTCACGATCCGGTCTTGGACAGCTTCGACTTCTTCGATCTGCACCTGACGAACCTGCTCATGGAAGGCGTCTCGCGGACCTGGGAGCGATTCCTGAAGGAGCTACAAGAACACAACAGCCATCAACTGACGTTGCTGTCGCAGAGCCTATCCAGCGAGCGGGCTGACATGGCGAAGCGCCTGCTGGCCGTCAACAACAGCCTTGAGCGCACGCCCTACAACTCCGGTACCCATCTCTTCCTTCATCGGGTCGACTGCGAGCCGGAGGAGTCGAAGACCTTCCGTCGCGATCTGGCCCTGGCCATGAGCGAGGTGGTCAACGTCGACACGACTGCTTCCGCACAAGTCCGCTTCGATCGGCTGCGAGCGATCGCGGACCGCCTCGGAAGCGACAGGTCCGAGGACATTCGGTGGCGGGCGCGTGTGCTGGACGTTCGGCAGCACGTGCAGTTCGACGCGCACGAGATCGTCGACGCAACCAAACAGGTCGAGCAGGTCTACAGCGGGAGCGATGGGAAGTCTGGCGGACAGAAGCAGAAGCTGGCGGCAACGTGCATGGCGGCGGCGTTGCGCTACCAGCTCGCCAACCCGGGCGCGACCATTCCGCAGTTCGCCACGGTCGTTGTCGACGAGGCATTCGACCGCTCAGACCCCGACTTCACTGAAGCCGCGCTGAACGTGTTTCGCGAACTCGGGTTCCAGATCATCGTTGCGACTCCTGGCAAGATGGTGCAGACCATCGAGCCCTACGTCGGCGGCGCGGTGTGGGTGTACGCCAAGCGCGGCGACCGATCAAACGCGGTGCCACTGCGGTACGACGAAGCACTCGGACGGATCGACTACAGTCCGCTCACGGCTGACAAGACGAAGGCAGACGGTGCTTTCGCCGTCTGACGTTCGCGCCTGGGCCAGCCAACGGCTCGCGAGGCAGCGGCGCGCCTGGATCGATGGCAGCGGAACCTGGCCGCTGGTGCGGGGCCTGGAGCCGCCCAACGCCGTCGATATTAGGGGTGGACTCGACGCCGTGACGCGATGGACGTCGACCTGGACGGCACATCGTGAGCCGAATGGCGTGCACGTCGTCCGAGAGGCGCGGGCGATGCGCGGAATCGGTAGTCAGACGATGCCGGTGAGGGTTGAGTTCGATTCGCCGCGGGCGGTCGCCGAGTTCGCTGGCGAGGTCGGCGCGTGGGACCGTGTGGTGCAGCGTCGAGCACTGCTCGTCGAGCGTTGGCCGCAGCTCGCGGCCGTAGCCGGCCTCGGCCGGCTCTATGACTGGCTGCACGAGGCCAGCGACCTCGATGTCGATCGCCTTGTCGCCGTGGCAACTTGGCTTGTCGCCAATCCGCGCAGCGGCCTATACCTTCGGCAGCTGCCGATTGCTGGCGTAGACACGAAGTGGGTCGAGGGTGGTCAACGGCGCGCCGTCGCGATGCTCGTTGGGCTGTTGCAGGGCGACGCCGCCGCCAAATGGGGACACGGAGCGCGATTTCCTGCGCGTGTGCGGGCTGCGTGCCGCTGCGACGCGCATTCGGGTCATGGTCCTTGATCCGGAACTCAGAAGCGCGGTGGGCGGTATGCGCGACGTCCAAGCACCGCTGTCGGATCTGAAGGGTATCGCGTGGGCGCCGGGCACCACGCTTTTCGTGGAGAACCTAGCCTGTGCGCACAGCCTTCCAGACCTCAAGTCGACCGTTGCGGTTGTGGGCCTGGGCCGGGCGGTGTCGCTGGCCTCGGAGCTGCCGTGGGTTCATCGCAGCCGGCCGCTCTATTGGGGCGACATCGATACGGATGGCCTTGAGATCTCCTGATTAGCGAGGAAGCTCAGCAGGCTCACGCTGTGAGCCAGTGAGGGCCAATGATGGGTGCATCCAGCCAGGGGATGCGCCATGCCGATGAACCGAGTTCAGTTTCAGAAGGGGCTTTCGTTGCCGGAGTTCATGGACCGCTACGGGACCGAGGAGCAGTGCGAGCAAGCGCTCGCCGCGGCCCGTTGGCCCGGCGGCTTCGTCTGCCCGGTCTGCGGCGTGATGCAGTCGCGCACGTCGTTTCGCCGCGAGGGCCGGCTGTACTGGCAGTGCGCCGGCTGCCAGTACCAGTGCAGCGTGACCAGCGGCACGGTCTTTGAGGCGACCAAGCTTCCGCTGACGCGCTGGTTCCTGGCGATGCAACTCCTCACGCAAGCGAAGAACAATGTCTCGGCGCTGGAGCTGACCCGCCAACTGGGCGTGAGCTACCGCACCGCCTGGCTCATCAAGCACAAGCTGCTGCAGGCCATGGCGCTGGCTGAGTCCGACCGGCAACTCAGCGGTCGCGTCGAACTCGACGACGCCTACCTCGGCGGCGAGCGCAGCGGAGGCAAGACGGGTCGGGGTTCCGAGAACAAGGTGCCGTTCGTGGTTGCCGTGCAGACCACCGAGGACGGGCGTCCGCACTTGGCATGCTTGTCGGCTCGGCCGTTCACCAAAGCTGCAGTGCAGGACTTCATCGCCACCAGCATGGCGCTGCCGCTGACCGTCGTCTCCGACGGCCTGGGTTGCTTCACGGTGGCCGCCTCTATGGGCGCCGTGCACGACCGCGAGGTCACCGGCGGCGGTAGGGCGAGCGTGCTCAACGAGAAGTTCCACGCGGTCAACACGCTCATCGGCAACATCAAGACGGCCCTGACCGGCACCTACCACGCCATCAGGTTCGCCAAGTACGGCTACCGCTACCTGGCCGAAGTGCAGTTCCGATTCAACCGGCGCTACGACATGCGCGCCATGCTCGGCAGCCTGCTGCGAGCCCTCGTCGCCACTCCGAAGCAGCCCGAACGCGGAATCAGGGTTGCTGAGGTTCATCGCTAATCAGGTGAGATCTTGTCTCTGGCGCGTGCCCTGTTCCCGGACCTCCGCTCAATCCTCATGGACAGTAGGACGCTTCATCGCTACCGAGACAGGTGGGTGCCTGAAGGCGTCACGAACGAGCTGGCCGACCGAGCGCGCCTGCTGCCCGATGAACGCGCGGTCTACGAGGCGTTGTTGGCCAACAAGTGGGAGGGGTGGGATGGAGACCGGGGAGTGCGACTGGAGCAAGAGCGCTTGGACTGGCCGCATGTCGAAGAAGAGCTGCGGCTGGCCGCAGGGTAGAGTGCGTGCGATGCGGCAAACGTCCCTGATACCGTCATCTCCCTCGGAAGAGAGCGATCCTGATACCGTCAATGCTTCGCGGGAACGGTCTGCCGATACCGTCACTTTTTGCATATCGGCCCTGTTTCGGGACGCAGTTGAGGTGGCGCCGCGAGGTTCGGACGCGCTCGGTGGCCGGCGGGAAGGGGTGCGCCGCTCGTCATCTGACCCGATCCTGTGTGGTAGGCCTGCATGAACCTTGAAGAGCCGATTCATGTGTTTCACCGAAGCCCAGGGATTACGGCGGTATCGATGTCGGTATCGACTGGACTTCGATCGCGCTCTGCGCCTCGCTACGCCCGGGCGTTCACGCTCGGGTTGACAATCGAGTGGGAATGAGTCAAGACCCTTTCCACCCTGCGCGATTTGCAGACGCGCGAGCGGCTACGCCTACAGGCTGG
>CETV01136886.1_pt1 | contig 29371 bp, 24 predicted proteins | sample 531451 | NCBI WGS metagenome assembly CETV01 (sample SAMEA2623155, study PRJEB7988) | marine metagenome | isolation source: saline water (ENVO:00002010), including | reverse complement strand
CTTCGTCTACCTCAGGCGTTCACAACGTGTCGAGGAACTACAGCTAGGCGGCGCGCCGGGTCACGGGCGGTCGGCGCGGACGCTCAGCGCGCGATGTCGGCGATCAGGGCGTTCGTGATCCGCTGCAGGTCGGCGGGGGCGAGCTCGATGTCGAAGCCGCGGCGACCGCCGCTGACGAAGATCGTGTCGAACAGCTCCACGGTCTCGTCGAGGACCGTCGGCAGCGCGGTCTTCTGGCCGACCGGGCTGATCCCGCCGACCAGATAGCCGGTCTTGCGCTCGGCGAGCGCGGGATCCGCCATCACCGCCTTCTTCCCACCGAGCGCGGCGGCGAGCGCCTTCAGGTCGAGCTTGCCGCTGACCGGCACCACGGCGACGGCGAGTCGCCCGTCGACCTCGGCGAGAAGCGTTTTGAACACCAGATCCGAGTCGAGTCCGAGCTGCTCGGCGGCCTCGGTCCCGAAGTCGCGCGAGGCGGGATCGTGCGTGTACGGGTGCTCGCGGAACTCGATGCCGGCGGCGCGCAGCGCCACGGTGGCGGGAGTGCTCACGCCGATCCTCAGCCCGCGCCGATGGTGGTCGGCAGCAGCGTCGTCAGGCCGACGACGAGCCAGATGAGCATCCAGCCGAAGAAGCTGAGACCGCCGATCACGACACCCGCGATCGCGATGCCGCGGCCGGTGCGCGCCGAACCCGCGGCGGCGAGTCGACGCGCGCGGGGAAGCGCCAGCAGCGACACGATGGCCCCCGCCAGGCTCAGCAGGCCGAAGACGCTCATCACGATGCCGACCAGCGACATCACGAATCCGACGGTGGCGAGCTGGTTCGGGTTGGCGGTGGTGGACCGGCCGCCGAAGCCGGCCCCCGACGCGCCGCCCCAGGTCGTGCTGCGCGGACGCGTGCGCGCGCCCCACGGCGACCCGGTCGAGGCTCCGGCTCCGGTGCTCGAGCCGCTCGAGCGCGCGTACGGGTTCGGGCGGGCCGAGCGGGTCGGCGCCGCGATCACCGTGGGGGTCAGGTGCGGCGCGTCGTGGGGGCGGCGCTTGCTCGTCCAGGCATGGCCATCCCACCAGCGATCCTGGCCGGTCCGGTCGGGGTCCGGATACCAGCCTGCGCCGGTGGTTCCGGGGCCGTCAGTCATGCTTCGAGGGTACCGAGCGTGCGGCGCCGGCGCCTGTCAGTGCCCTCGGCGTCGGCGCATCCGCCGTCAGTCGTGCGCCCGGAACAGCTTCATCGAGGTGGGGCCGACCTCGAGGTCGTGGCCGGGCACGAACTCCTCGGCGCGATCGGCGACATCCTCGTGGACGGAGTCCCAGAGCAGCGTGTAGCCGTTCACCCCCTCGTGCTCGGGCAGGGTCACCGTCACGTCGGTCTCGAGACCGTGCACGACCAGCAGGATCCGATTCGACGACTCGTGCTCGGGGGTGGACGCCGCCAGGTACTGCAGGGTGCGCTCGGCGGGGGAGTCCCAGTCCGCCTCGCTCATCGCGAGGCCCTGCTTGTTGTACCAGTCCATCTGCGAGGCGCTCGGCGTGGTCTCGCCCCAGCGGCCGAAGCGCACCGGCCGCAGCGCCGGGTTCTCACGTCGCAGTCGCGTCAGCTCGCGCACCACGGCATGGAGCTCCTGCTGCCAGGGCTCACGGTCCCAGGCCATCCAGGTCAGCTCGCTGTCGTGGCAGTAGGCGTTGTTGTTGCCGCGCTGGGTGCGCCCGAACTCGTCGCCCGCGGTGATCATCGGCACGCCCGCGCTCAGCAGCAGGGTGCCGAGCAGATTGCGGATCGCGCGGCGGCGCGTGCGCAGGATCTCCGGATCGCTCGTGCGGCCCTCGACGCCGTGGTTGAAGGACTTGTTGTCGTTCGAGCCGTCGCGGTTGTCCTCGCCGTTGCCCAGGTTGTGCTTGTCGTTGTAGGCGACCAGGTCGGCGGCGGTGAAGCCGTCGTGCGCGGTGATGAAGTTGACGCTCGCGAGCGGACCGCGCTCGATCGAGAAGACGTGATTCGATCCGGCGAGGCGGCGGGCGTGCGAGCCGATGCCCTCGCTCGGGAGGCCGTCGGTGTGGCGCGCGGCGGCGATGTCGCGCAGCCAGAAGTTGCGCATCCGGTCGCGGTAGCCGTCGTTCCACTCCGAGTAGCCGTCGGGGAAGTTTCCGACCTGCCAGCCGCCCAGCCCCACATCCCAGGGTTCGGCGATCATTTTCACGTCGCGCAGCGCCGGGTCGTCGATGATGGCGGTCAGCAGCGGGTGGTCGCGCTGAAACTCGACGTCGCCGTCGCGGCCCAGGGTCGCGGCGAGGTCGAAGCGGAAGCCGTCGACCTGGACGTCGTTGGCCCAGTAGCGCAGCGAGTCCAGCACCAGGCGCTGCGCGACCGGGTTCGAGAAGTCGAGCGTGTTGCCGCATCCGGTGACGTCGATGTAGTGACCGCGCTCGTCCTGCCGGTAGTAGCTGGCGTTGTCGAGACCGCGGAAGCTCGAGGTCGGGCCGCCCGGGCCCTCCTCGGCGGTGTGGTTGTAGACCACGTCGAGGATGACCTCGAGGCCCGCCTCGTGCAGCCGGCGCACCATGCCCTTGAACTCGCGCAGCACCGCGCCCGCGCCGCCGGTCTGCGCCGAGCGCGAGGCGTAGCCGGCGTGCGGGGTGAAGAAGTTGAGGGTGTTGTAGCCCCAGTAGTTGACCAGGCCCATCTTCTGCAGTCGCTCTTCGCTGACCGACTGGTGCACCGGCAGCAGTTCGACGGCGGTGATGCCGAGATCCTTCAGATAGGCGATCGTGCTGTCGTGGGCGAGGCCCGCGTAGGTGCCGCGCAGCTCCTCCGGGAGCTCGGGGTTCAGCTTGGTGAGGCCCTTGACGTGCGCCTCGTAGATCACGGTGTGATCCATCGGCACGCGGGGCTTCGCCACGCCGCCCCAGTCGAAGTCCTCGTCGGTCACGAACGAGCGCCACTCGCCCCGCGTGCTGCGCGCGAGTCCCCGCGCGTACGGGTCGATCAGGTCGCGCCCGGCGTCGAAGGCGTGACGCGGGCCGCTCGGTCCCGTCGCCCGCACCGAGTAGTAGGTGCCCGTCGTCAGCTCGGGGCTCGTCGCGCTCCAGACGCCGTCCGCATCGCGCACCATCGGCACGGTCGAGGTCACCCAGTCGCGATCGGTCGCGTCGAACAGACACAGCTCCAGCGCGGTCGCGTTCGCGCTCCAGACCCGAAGCTCGCCGCCGCCGTCGGCACGCCGCACACCCAGGGGCGCCGGGGTCGCGTGGGGTGACATGCGTTCTAGGTTAGGACCCATGGGCATCTATCTTGACCACGCGGCAACCGCTCCCATGCCGCCCGAGGTGCGGGCCGTGCTCCTGGATGCGCTCGGCGAGGTCGGGAACCCGTCGTCGATCCACGCCGCGGGTCAGCACGCCCGCGATGTGCTCGAGCACGGGCGCGAGCGCGTCGCCGCGGCGATCGGCGCGGATGCGGTCGAGATCGTGTTCACCGGGGGCGGCACCGAGGCCGTCAACCTGGGCGTCAAGGGCCTCTACTGGGCGCGCGCGCCGCGCCGGCGCATCCTGAGCACGCGGGCCGAGCACCACGCCACCCTCGACAGCGTGCAGTGGCTCGAGCAGCATGAGGGCGCCGAGCTCGAGTGGATCCCGGTCGACGAGCTCGGCCGCATCCGGCTGGATGCGCTGGAGGCGGCGCTCGCGCGCGACCCCGAGACGATCGCGCTCGTCACGGCGCTGTGGGCCAACAACGAGGTCGGCACGCGGCAGCCGGCGGAGGAGATCGTGGCGCTCGCCGCGGCGCACGGCGTGCCGGTGCACCTCGACGCCATCGCCGCCTTCGGCCAGGCGCCGATCGATGTGCGCGCGGTGCCGGCCGCGGCGGTGAGCGTCTCGGCGCACAAGATCGGCGGACCGGTCGGGATCGGCGCGCTCTACGTCGCCCGCTCGACGCTGCTGGAGCCGCTGCAGCACGGCGGCAATCAGCAGCGGGCCCGTTCGGGCACTCAGGACGCCGCGGGTGCGGCGGCCTTCGGGCTCGCCGCCGAGCTGGTCACCGCCGACCTCGGCTCGCGCGCCGCCGCGCTGGCGTCGCGACGCGATCGGCTGGTCGCGGGCATTCTCGACACCGTTCCCGGGGCCGCGCTGCGCGGCGACCCGGATCCCGCGGGCCGACTGGCGGGCAACGCCCACCTCACCTTCGAGGGCTGCGAAGGCGACTCCCTGCTGTTCCTGCTCGACCTCGAGGGCATCCAGGTGTCGACCGGCTCGGCGTGCCAGGCGGGCGTTCCCGAGCCCTCGCACGTCGTGCTCGCGATGGGCTTCGATGAGTCGACCGCACGCGGCGCGCTGCGCTTCACGCTCGGCGACGAGACCACCGACGCGGACATCGATCGGGTGCTCGCCGTTCTTCCTCGCGTGGTCGCGCAGGCGCGCGAGGCGGGGCTCGCGGGGCGCGCCCCGCGGTTGGGCGGCCCGCCGCGCTGAGGTGGCCCCGGCCGCCACCTCGCTCGCGCTGACCCCGCGGCGCTCGCCGCGGCACCGCACCGCCCCGGCACCGTCCCGGCCGGGCTCACCCGGTGCGTCAGGCCCAGCTCCCGTACCCTGGGGGCATGAAGATTCTTGCGGCGATGAGCGGCGGCGTCGACAGCGCCGTGGCGGCCGCGCGCGCCGTCGATGCCGGCCACGAGGTCGTCGGCGTGCACCTCGCGCTCAGCCGGCAGCGCGGCACGCTGCGGACCGGCTCCCGCGGATGCTGCACCGTCGAGGACGCGCTCGACGCGCGTCGCGCCGCCAACCTGCTGGGCATCCCGTTCTACGTCTGGGACTTCTCGGAGCGCTTCGCCGAAGACGTCGTCGACGATTTCATCGCCGAGTATCAGGCCGGCCGCACTCCGAACCCCTGCATGCGCTGCAACGAGCGCATCAAGTTCGCCGCGGTGCTCGAGAAGGCGCTCGCGCTCGGCTTCGACGCGGTCGTCACCGGGCACTACGCCGACATCCGGGAGGACGCCGAGGGCCACCGCGAGCTGCACCGCGCCGCCACCTGGGCGAAGGACCAGTCCTACGTGCTCGGGGTGCTGACCGCCGAGCAGCTCGCCCACTCGTGGTTCCCACTGGGGGCGACCCCGTCGAAGGACGAGGTGCGCGCGGAGGCCGCTCAGCGCGGGCTGACCGTCGCCAATAAGCCCGACAGCCACGACATCTGCTTCATCCCCGACGGCGACACACGTGGCTGGCTCGCCGACAAGGTCGGCGCCGAGGACGGCGACATCCTCGACCGCGAGGGCAACCGCCTGGGAACGCACGCGGGCGCGGCGGCCTTCACCGTCGGTCAGCGCAAGGGCCTCAACATCGGCTACCCGAGCCCGGACGGCCGTCCCCGATTCGTGCTCGAGGTGCGCCCGAAGACCAACGAGGTCGTGGTCGGCCCGAAGGAGGCGCTGGCGATCTCGGAGCTCGCCGGTGTCAAGCACACCTGGGCGGGTCAGCCGCCGGCGGATGCGGAGAGCTCGTTCGACTGCGAGGTGCAGGTGCGCGCGCACGGCGACCCGGTCGCGGCCGAGGCGCGCGTCGTGCGCGGCGACGGCGATGCTGCCGATGAACTCGTGGTGCGGGTGCGCGAGCCGCTCGAGGGCGTGGCCCCCGGGCAGACGGCGGTGCTCTACGTCGGCACCCGCGTGCTCGGGCAGTGCACGATCGACCGCACCGTGAGCGCGGTGCCGGTCGGGGCGGGCGCCCCCGTCTTCTAAGGCACAGACCGCGCGAGCGTCGGCCCTCGGATCTAGGCTGTGAGCGTGGCAGACGAGCTGGAAACGACCGACGTCGAGAGTCTGAGCCGGGAGGCGGCGCGCGACGAGGCCGCCGCGCTCACCGAGCGCATCCTGGCGCTGCGCGAGGACTACTACGCGCACGATGCAGCCGTCTCGAGCGACGCCGAGTACGACGCGCTCATGCACCGGCTCGAGGCGATCGAGCACGCCTTCCCCGAGCTGCAGGGGCAGGACAGCCCCACCCAGACGGTCGGCGGTCGGGCCCAGACCTCGCTGTTCGACCCGGTCACCCATGCCGAGCGCATGCTGAGCCTCGACAACGTGTTCAGCCGCGAGGAGTTCCTGGAGTGGGCGGCGCGTGTCGAGCGTCTCGCCGGTCGCCGCATCCGATACCTCTGCGAGCTGAAGATCGACGGGCTCGCGCTCAACCTGCGCTACGAGCACGGTCGGCTGGTGAGCGCCGCCACCCGCGGCGACGGCGTCGTCGGCGAAGACGTCACCGAGAACGTGCGCCACATCACGAGCATCCCGACCCGGCTCGACACCGACAGCCCGCCGCCGCTCGTCGAGGTGCGTGGCGAGGTGTTCTTCCCCGTCGAGTCGTTCGAGCAGCTCAACGCGGCCCAGGTCGAGGCGGGGGAGCGCGTGTTCGCCAATCCGCGCAACGCCGCCTCGGGCAGCCTGCGCCAGAAGGAGGAGGGCAAGAGCGCGGACGCGCTCGAGCGGATGCGCGCCCGCATCGCCCGCCTGGAGCTTCTCGTGCACGGCATCGGCGCCTGGCCCGACCCGCGGGCCGACGACGGCAGTGCGGTGAGCAGCCAGAGCGAGGTGTACGCGCTGCTCGCGCGGTGGGGGCTGCCGACGAGCCGTCACTTCGAGGTTCGCGATACCGCCGAGGCCGCCGCCGACTTCATCGCGCACTACGGTGAGCACCGGCAGGGCACGAAGGAGCACCCGGTCGAGCACGAGATCGACGGCATCGTCGTCAAGATCGACGAGCTCGCGCTGCACGACGAGCTGGGGGCGACCAGTCGGGCGCCGCGCTGGGCGATCGCCTACAAGTACCCGCCCGAGCAGGTCAACACGAAGCTGCTCGACATCGTCGTCAGCGTCGGGCGCACCGGCCGGGCGACACCGTACGCCGTGATGGAGAAGGTGCGGGTCGCGGGCAGCGAGGTGCGTCAGGCGACCCTCCACAACCAGGACGTGGTCAAGCTCAAGGGCGTGCTGATCGGTGACACCGTCGTGCTGCGGAAGGCCGGCGACGTCATCCCCGAGGTGCTCGGCCCGGTGATCGAACTGCGCGACGGCACCGAGCGCGAGTTCGTCATGCCCGCGAACTGCCCCGAGTGCGGCACGCCGCTCGCCCCGGCGAAGGAGGGCGACGTCGACCTGCGCTGCCCGAACGCCCGCACCTGCCCGGCGCAGGTGCGCGGCCGCGTCGAGCACATCGCCAGCCGCGGCGGCCTCGACATCGAGGCGATGGGCGAGGTGGCGGCCGCCGCGCTCACCCAGCCGCTGCACCCGTCCGCGCCGCCGCTGCCGACCGAGGCGGGACTCTTCGACCTGCGGATCGAGGACATCTTCCCCATCGAGGTCATCGTGCGCGACTCCGAGACGGGCCTGCCCAAGCAGGTGGACCCGGGCGAGCCGGGCCGTGACATCACCACCGCCGACGGGGTCGTGATCCGGGTCAAGACCGACACCCCGTTCCGGCGTCAGCGCAAGAAGAGCGGCAAGAGCGCCGACCCCGAGTTCGACCCGAGCGCCACCGGCGACGACTGGTTCGGCGACGCCGAGTTCGTGCCGTCGAAGGTCGCGGGCGAGATGCTCGCCAATATCCAGGCGGCGAAGTCGAAGGACCTCTGGCGCTTCCTCGTCTCGCTCAACATCCGGCACGTGGGGCCGGTCGCGGCGCGCGCGCTGGCCGGGTGGTTCGGCTCGCTCGACGCGATCCGGGCTGCCTCGCGTGAGGAGCTCGCGGCGGTCGACGGCGTGGGCGACATCATCGCGGAGGCCGTGCTCGCCTGGTTCGAGGTCGACTGGCACCGCGAGATCGTGGAGCGCTGGGCGGCCGCGGGCGTGCCGTTCACGGTTCCCGGGCATCCGGGCCCCGGCAATGCCGCGGCGGCTGACGGGCCGCTGGCCGGTCTCACGGTGGTCGCGACGGGATCGCTCGACGGCTTCACCCGCGATGGGGCGCAGGAGGCGATCATCCGCGCCGGAGGCAAGGCGGCCTCGAGCGTCAGCAAGAAGACCGATTTCGTGGCTGCGGGGCCGGGAGCCGGCTCGAAGCTGCAGAAGGCGGAGGAGCTGGGAATCCGCGTCCTCGACGCCGCCCAGTTCGCGTTGCTGGTCGACGGCGGTCCCGCGGCGCTCGACGATGAGGCAGACGACTAGGTCATCCTCCTTTCGGAGGACATCGCGCGTCTGACGGCGTGTCGCTCTGGGCAGTCTGACCAGGGATTCCCAGGCAAGACACGGTTTTCTGCCCCCCGTTTGGGGTACGTACGTGGGTTTCTCGAACAAATTCACAAATCGGACACATTCGGCCCCCGTTCGGGGCGCAATCGGACCATAGAATGCACCCGTGCGGTCATAGAAGATTTCTAGGGACCTGACCGCACGCTGGGGCGAGGGGACAACCGTCTTGCTGGTGGAGATCACCGCAATCCTCACTACCTCGGCGGCCGTGACGGGCGTCGCCGAGGCCATCGGCATGCTCGACCGTGCCGCTGCTGTCGCTCCGTCATCCGCCGTCACCTCCGCGGCAGCCCCCGCCGCCGCCGCCTCCGCCGACCGGCTCGCATTCGAGTCGATGCTGACCGCCTCCGCGCCCACCGCCGGCGTGCCCACCGCCGCGGGCGGCGGATCCGATTCGCCGTGGATCGGCTCGCCGGACCCGTTCATCGGGCCGCGCGCCGTCGTCGGGGTCGGTCAGACCACGTCGATCGCCAACCTGCGCGGGGTTGCCCTGCTGAGCCAGCTGTCCGTGCTTCCGAAGGCCGAGCTGGAGCTGTTCGTCGCCGAGAACCCGACGGTCATCGCCGAAATGCTCGCCGCACCCCCGCGCGCCAGTGAGGTGGTGCTCTGGTGGGAGTCCACCGCCGAGGCGGAGCGCGCGACACTCATCGACGTCGCCCCCGAGCTGGTCGGGGGGCTCGACGGCATCGAGTACGCGGCGCGCGATACCGCGAACCGTGCGCAGCTGGCCGCGGCCGTCGACGAGATCGAGACGCGCCTTGCCGAGCAGCCTGGCCGCGCGGAGGCCGCCGAGCTGGAGACCCGTCTTCACATGCTGGAGCAGATCGTCGCGGCGCTCGAACCCGGTGATTCCGGGCTGCCTCGCACGCTCATCCTCCTCGACACGGCGGACGACGGTCGGGCCGCGATCGGCATCGGCTCTCTCGAGAGCGCCGACTATGTGAGCTACCTCGTTCCGGGCATGTTCTTCGGCGTCGACGCGCAGCTGGTGGCCTGGACCGAGATGGCGGATGCGCTGGCCGTCGAGCAGAACGAGTGGCTGTCGCGCCTCGCCGGCTCGGGGAGCACCGCCGCCGAGGGCTCGGTGGACGCCTTCGTCGAGGGAGCCAGCGCGGGGCAGGAGGCCGCCACGATCTCCTGGATCGGCTACCGCACCCCGTCGCTGCTCAACGTGGCATCCATGGATCTGGCCCGCGAAGGTCGCGACACGCTCACCTCGGCGCTTCAGGGCTTCGATGCGCTGCGGCCGAGCGGCGCGTTCGTCTCGGTCTTCGCGCACTCCTACGGTTCGACGGCGGCGCTGCTCGCGCTGGAGGAGAACGACGTCACGGTGGACGCGCTCGCGCTGCTCGGCTCGCCGGGAAGCCCGGCGAAGACCGTGAGCGAGCTCCACGTGCGCAACGCGAACGTGTGGGTCGGGGTGGCGCCGTGGGACCCGATCCCGTCGACCGGGGTCTTCGGAAGCCAGCCCGCGAGTGAGGCCTACGGCGCGAACCACTTCGCGGTCGACGGCGCGATCGACCCGATCACCGGCGAGGCGCTCGGCAGCGCTTTCAGCCACAACGACTACTTCACCCCGGGCGGCGAGTCGTTCCGCAACCTCGCGCTCATCGGCATCGACCGCACCGATCTGGTGATCCCGGCCGGCTCCGATGGAACCGAGTACGCGTTCGGAAAGCAGGTCGGCTCGCTCTGAGCCCGGTCAGGCTCGGGTGAGGCATGGCGGGCGGCGCGAGGCATGCCGCCCGCCCGAATACACTGGAGGCGTCCCGCAAAGCGCATCCGCCGTCGACCGTCCGGAGTTGTCTGTGTCTGAAATTACCCCCGAGGTGGTGCGCCATCTGGCCCACCTCGCCCGGATCGGCTTGACCGATGACGAGATCGGTCACCTGACCGACGAGCTCGGTGCGATCGTCGACTCGGTGGCCAAGGTCAGCGAGGTCGCCACGCCCGACGTGCCCGCCACGAGCCACCCGATCGCGCTCGGCATGGTCACGCGCCCCGACGTCGTCGGCGAGACGCTCACGACCGAGCAGGCTCTCTCCGGCGCGCCCGCGCACGACGGATCCCGGTTCAAGGTCAGCGCGATCCTGGGAGAAGAGCAGTGAGCGCCGCCGACCTGACGCGCGCGACCGCCGCCGAGCTCGCGGGGATGCTGGCATCCGGCGAGGTGTCGAGCGTCGACGCCACCCAGGCCCACCTCGACCGGATCTCCGCCGTCGAGGGCGACGTGCACTCCTACCTGCACGTGAACGCCGCCGCGATCGAGACCGCCGCCGCGATCGACGCGCGCCGTGCCGCGGGGGAGACGCTGCCGGAGCTCGCCGGTGTGCCGGTGGCGATCAAGGACGTGCTCTGCACCCTCGACATGCCCTCCACCGCGGGTTCGAAGATCCTCGAGGGCTGGGTCCCGCCGTATGACGCCACGGTCGTCGCGCGCCTGCGCGCCGCCGGCCTGGTGCCGCTCGGCAAGACCAACATGGACGAGTTCGCGATGGGCTCCTCGACCGAGCACTCCGCCTACGGTCCGACGCGCAACCCCTGGGATCTCGACCGGATCCCCGGCGGCTCCGGCGGCGGATCGGCCGCGGCCGTCGCCGCCTTCGAGGCTCCGCTCGCACTCGGCTCCGACACCGGCGGATCGATCCGCCAGCCGGGCGCCGTGACGGGAACCGTCGGCATGAAGCCCACCTACGGGGGAGTCTCGCGCTACGGCGCGATCGCGCTCGCGTCCTCGCTCGACCAGGTGGGTCCCGTGACCCGCACTGTGCTCGACGCCGGACTGCTGCACGACGTGATCGGCGGGCACGACCCGCGCGACTCGACGTCGATTCCGGATGCCTGGCCGTCGTTCGCCGACGCGGCGCGCGCCGGACACCGCGAGGGCGCGGTGAAGGGCCTGAAGATCGGCGTCTTGAAGGAGATGTCGCAGGAGTCGCAGGGCTTCCAGTCGGGTGTGCTGCAGCGCTTCCACGAGTCGCTCGCAGCGCTCGAGGCGCAGGGGGCCGAACTCGTCGAGGTGAGCGCCCCGAGCTTCGAGTACGCGATCTCGGCGTACTACCTGATCCTCCCGGCGGAGGCGTCGAGCAACCTCGCCAAGTTCGACTCGGTCCGTTTCGGCATGCGCGTCGAGGTGCCCGGAGGCACCGTCGAGGACGTGATGGCGGCGACGCGCGAGGCGGGCTTCGGTCCCGAGGTGAAGCGCCGCGTGATCCTCGGCACCTACGCGCTGAGCGCCGGCTACTACGACGCGTACTACGGCAGCGCGCAGAAGGTGCGCACGCTCATCCAGCGCGACTTCGACGCCGCCTTCGAGCAGTGCGATGTGCTGGCGACGCCGTCGGCGCCGACCACCGCGTTCAAGCTGGGCGAGAAGCTCGACGACCCGCTCGCCATGTACCTGAACGACCTGACGACGATCCCGGCGAACCTCGCCGGCGTGCCCGGGATCTCGATCCCGGCCGGGCTCGCGCCCGAGGACGGGCTGCCGGTCGGCATCCAGTTCATGGCGCCGGCACGGCAGGACGCCCGCCTCTACACGGTCGGCGCGGCGCTCGAGCAGTCGCTCGTCGAGAGCTGGGGTGCGCCGCTGCTCAGCCGCGCCCCGAGCCTCGGCTAGCGGATCCGCGAGCGCGGTCGGCGCACGGGTCGATGGCTGCTCCCGGCCGCGGGAGCAGCCGGGTGCGCGGGGAGCCGCGGCTACCCGGCGACGGGCGCCGTCGTCTCGCGCACGATGAGCTCCACCGGCAGCACGACCGACTCCACCTCGGACTCGCCCTCGAGCTGGGCGATCAGCAGCTTGCCTGCCTGACGGCCGGTCTCGACGAGATCCTTGCGCACCGTGGTCAGGCCGGGGGAGACGAGCGAGGCCACGTCCACATCGTCGAACCCGACGACCGAGACATCCTCCGGCACGCGCAGTCCCTCCTCGCGCAGTCGACGGATCGCCCCGAGGGCCATCAGGTCGTTGTGGGCGAAGATGCAGGTGAACGTGACCCCGTTGGCCAGCAGGTCCGACACGATCGCGTAGCCGGACTCGTGCTCGAAGTCGCCGTAGAGGGTCAGGGCGCGCGGGAAGAACTCGCGGAACGCGTCGCGACGCTCGACCGTGGAGGCGAGGCTCGGGTACCCGGCGATGACGACCGCGCGGGTGTGGCCGAGTGCCGCCAGGTGGGCCGCGGCGGCGCGTGCCCCCTCGGCGAGGGTCGAGCTCACCGAGGGCACCTCGCTGAGCGAGGGCACGGCCTCGTCGGCGAACACCAGCGGAGCCGTCCGCGCGTGTCGCACGAGATCGTCGATGTCGGCGTTCGAGCGGCTTGTGGTGTAGACGAGGCCGTCGGCGGCGCGCGTCCGCAGCAGGTTCACGTAGCGCTTCTCGCGGCGCGGATCCGCGTTGACGGTGGAGCAGACGATCAGGCCGTAGTCGGCGGCATCGGCGGCGAGCTCCACGCCGCGGGCGATGCGCCCGAAATACCAGTGGGCGATGTCGGGCACCGCCAGAGCGATCACGCCGCTGCGGCCCGACTGCAGTCGCACCGCGCCCGAGTTGGGCACGTACTCGAACTGCTCGATCAGCTGCCGCACGCGTGCCGCCGTCGCGGGGTTCACCGGGCGCTTGCCCGAGATCGTGTGCGACACGGTGGTGGTGCTGACGCCGGCGGCGTCAGCGATCTGCTGCATCGTCCAGCGTCTCGGGGTCGGGCTCTCCACGTTGCGAGATTACCGCAGTGCGAGGCGAGATTTGCCCAATTTGCAAAACGGTTTTGTATCAGTGAGGCTCAATTTACGCGCCGGAAACATTGAGAAATCTGGTCGACACGGCGGCGACATAGGTTCGGCGCAAGAACCACGCAACACGTTTTGCATCACACCCCTGACAATGTCCCCGATGACAAGGACCGTTCGCATGACACACCGCACCTCTTCCCGACTTCGGCGCGCCGGGCTCGCCGCCGCCGCCGTCGTCTCCGCCACCGCGCTGCTCGCGGGCTGCGCGACCGCAACCGACGACGACGCCGAGCTCACCTCGCTCAGCTACCAGACCTCCTGGATCCCCATGGTCCAGTTCGGCGGCACCTACGTCGCCGCCGAGGAGGGCTACTTCGAGGCGGAGGGTGTCGACCTCGAGATCCTGCCGGGCGGCCCCGAGGTCGACGGCATGGCTCTCCTCGAGTCCGGCGCGGCCGACATCGCCGTGACCAACACCGACTTCGTGGCACGTGCCAACGCGGCCGGCGCCGACCTCGTGATCGTCGCGGCCGGATTCCAGAAGAGCCCGCTGGCGCTCCTCTCGCTCGACAGCAACCCCGTCACCGAGCCCGACGACATCGCCGGCGCCCGCATCGGCGTGCCGCTCGGCGACACCGCCACCCACGACGCCTTTGTCGACGTGAACGGCATCGACGTCTCCGCCACCGAGATCGTGCCGATCGGCTTCGACGTCTCGCCGCTGCTCAGCGGTGAGGTCGACGCGCAGTACGTGTTCTACACCGAGCAGCCGATCGCGGTCGAAGACGCGGGCCTCGTCCCCGAGACCATGCTGCTGGCCGACTACAACCTGAACATCTACGCGCAGGTGTATGTCGTCACCCGCGACACGCTCGAGACCAAGCGCGACGCGATCATCGGCTTCCTGACCGCCGAGATCAAGGGCTGGCAGGACTTCGTCGCCGACCCGACCCTCGCGGTCGAGCTCGCGGTCAACGAGTACGGTGCCGACACCGGCCTCACGATCGAGGCGCAGACCAAGCAGGCGATCCGCCAGTACGACATCCTCATCACCCCGGTGACCGAGGCGAACGGTCTGCTCTGGATGGGCGCCGAGGACATCGCGTCGAACGTCGAGACCGTGCACGCGCTCGGCATCGAGATGGACGACAGCGTCTTCGACACCTCGCTGCTGGAGGAGATCTACGAGGGCGCGTCGACCATCGAGTAGTCGCGTCGAGGCGGCGCGCCGACCCGGCGCGCCGCCTGACCCCGTCAAGTCATCCGGCTTGACAGGTCGTCGCCCGACGACCACCGAATCACACCCCTGAACCGAGGAGGACCCCCGCGTGAACGAGAGCGGCTTCGAGCTGACCCAGCTCAGCAAGCGATTCACGAGTCGAAAGTCGGATGTGCTCGCGCTCGACGATGTCTCGCTCTCCGTTCCGCGGGGGTCCTTCACGGTGCTGCTCGGCCCCTCCGGCTGCGGCAAGTCGACCATCCTCCGGATCCTCGCCGATCTCGAGCAGGAGTCCTCCGGCACCGCGACGATCCACGGCGAGACGCCGCACGCGATCCGCACCTCGCACCGCCTGGGGCTCGCCCTGCAGGACCCCTCGCTGCTGCCGTGGCGCTCGGTCCGCGACAACATCCGGCTGCCCGGACAGGTGATGGGCACCCCGATCTCCTCCGCCCGCGTGGATGCGCTCATCTCGCTCATCGGACTGGACGACTTCGCGGATGCCCGCCCCGGCCAGCTCTCCGGCGGCATGCGCCAGCGCGTCGCGATCGCTCGCGCGCTGTCCACCTCGCCCGACATTCTTCTGCTCGACGAGCCCTTCGGCGCCCTCGACGAGATCACCCGGCAGCGCCTCAACGAGGAGCTGCAGCGGCTCTGGACGGCCACCTCGGCCACGACGCTGCTCGTCACCCACTCGATCTCCGAGGCCGCGTTCCTCGCCGACCGCGTCGTCGTCATGTCGCCGCGCCCCGGCCGGATCGTCGGCGAGGTCGAGATCGACTTCCCGCGGCCGCGTCGCCGCGAACTGCTCACCAGCCCCGAATTCCACGAAGTGTGCGATCAGCTCAGCGTGATGCTGCACGGCGCCTCGAACGATTCCGCGGGGAGCGCGGCGTGAGCTCGAGCACGCCCCGCGAGGTGGCCGAACCGGCCGCGACTGATCCCGCTGCCACCGGCATCGCGGGCTCGGCGCGCCGCTCGCCGCGACCGACCGACCGCCGAGGGCCGTTCCCGCGCTGGGCCGCGACCGCCCTGATCAGTCTCGCGCTGCTCGTGGTGTGGGAGGCGGCCGCCCGCATGGGCCTCGCGCGCCTCGGCGTGCTCGCGCCGCCGACCGAGATCGTCGCCGAGTTCTTCGAGCGCCCCGAGCTGTATCTGCGCAACTTCGCCACCACGGCGTGGGTGGCGGTGCGCGGCTGGCTGTTCGGCAACCTTGCCGCCATCGTGGCCGGAATCCTGTTCGTGCAGTTCCGCGCCGCCGAGAACCTGTTCCTGCGTCTTGCGCTCACCATCCATGTGCTTCCGCTCGTCGCTGTGATGCCGCTGCTGCAGCTGAGCTTCGAGCCCGACCTCGCCAAGGTGATCCTGGCGGCGCTCGCGGTGTTCTTCACCACGCTCGTCGGCACCATGCTCGGGCTGCGCTCGGCCGAGGGCGGCTCGCTCACCATGGTGCGCGCCTGGGGCGGCGGCCTGTTCGCGGCGCTCCGCTTCGTGCGCCTGCCGTCCTCGATTCCGGCGGTCATCACCGGCCTTCAGATCGGTGCCGCGGCGGCGACGCTCGGCGCGATCTTCGGCGAGTTCATCGGCTCCAGCAGCGGACTCGGTGTGGTGCTGATCAACGGCCTGCAGATGCTCAACCAGGCCCAGGTCTACGCGGTCGCCGTCGTGGCCACGCTCATGGCCGCCGTGCCGTATGCCCTGCTGGGCATGCTCGGTCGGGTGCTGGTGCCGTGGTCGACCAGCCTCGCGGCGTCGACGGCTGTCGCGAAGCCCGTGACCGGCACGCCCGTTCGCCGGCTGATGAACGCGGTCGCGTGGGTGCTCGGCTCGATCATCGTCGTGCTGTCGGCGTGGTGGCTCTACCTGATCGTCTTCGACGTCTCCAACTTCGTCGGCAAGACCCCGGTCGACGTCTTCAACTACCTCGTCACGATCCCCGAGGCGGCCGCGAACCGCGACGTGCTCCTCACCGCTCTCGGCGAGACGCTGCTGCACGCGGGCGTCGGCTACATCGCCGGACTGGTGCTCGGAGTCGGAGCCGCGATCCTGTTCGCGCTGTTCCCCGTCGTCGAGACGGTGTTCACCCCGGTCGCGGTCGCGCTGCGCTCGGTGCCGATCATCGCGCTCATCCCGGTGCTGATCCTCGCCTTCGGCCGCGGGCTCGGGGGAGTGGTCGTGATCACCGCGATCGTCACCTTCTTCCCGACCCTGGCCAACACCCGCTCGGGGCTCGAGCGCGTGCCGGGCGACGCGATGCTGCTGCTGCGCAGCTACGACTCGTCGCGGCTCAGCACCCTGTGGCGCCTGCAGCTGCCGGCGACCCTGCCCGCGATCTTCGCCTCGGCGCGCATCGCCGCCCCGACGGCTGTGCTCGCCGCGACCCTCGCCGAATGGCTGGCGACCGGGGACGGCCTCGGCTACTACATCGTGGTCTCCCGCGTGTACTCCGACTACACCGGGCTGTGGGCCGGCGCGGCCGTGCTCACCGCGGTCTCGCTCGTCTTCTACAGCCTCGTCAGCGTTGCCGAGCGCGCCGTGCTGGCGCGCTTCGCCCCCACTCAGCTCGCCTGAGCGCCCCCTCGAAAGGAACACCTCATGCCTACTCCTCACATCGGCGCTGCCGACGGCGACTTCGCCCCTGACGTCCTCATGCCGGGCGACCCGCGACGCGCGACCCTGATCGCCGAGCAGTACTTCGAGAACCCGCGCCTGGTCACCGAGGTGCGCGGCATCGTCGGCTACACCGGCACCTACCAGGGGCGCCCGATCTCGGTCATGGCCTCCGGCATGGGCATGCCGTCGATGACGATCTACGCGACCGAGCTGATCCGCCACTACGGCGTCAAGCGCATCGTGCGCGTCGGCACCATGGGCGGAGCGCAGGACTACCTGAAGCTCGGGGATGTGGTGGCCGCCTCCGCCGCGCACACCGACTCCGCGATGACCGCGGCGCGCATCCCGGGCGTGAACTTCAGCCACGCGCCGAGCTTCCCGCTGCTGCGCAAGGCCGTCGAGTTCGGTGAGCGCGAGAGCAAGCAGCTCTACGTCGGCCCGGTCTTCACGACGGATGCCTTCTACCAGCCCGACCCCGAGCTTGCCATCAAGCTGGCGGCGCACGGCACGGTCGCGGTCGAGATGGAGGCGGCGGCGCTCTACGCGGTGGCGGCGGCGGAAGGCGTCGAGGCGCTCATGCTCGGAACCGTCAGTGACCACGTGCTGAAGACCGAGGAGATGAGCGCGGAGGACCGCGAGAAGACCTTCCAGACCATGGTCGAGTTCGCGCTCGCCTCGCTCGCCTGATGAGCGACGCGTCTGCTCGCCTCAGTCCGCGCGATGCCGTCGCGCCCGCGGGCGGGCGCGACCTGCTCATCCGCAACGCGACCGTCCTGGTTCATGCCGAGGAAGGCATCCGCTTCGATGAGCATCAGGACGTCGTCGTTCGCGACGGCGTGATCGTCGCCGTCGAGCCGACGGCCGGTGCCGAGATCGCCGCGGGCTCCGAGGCCGAGGTCATCGACGGGCGCGGGCGCCTCGTCATGCCCGGGTTCATCAACTGCCACAGCCACGCGCCGATGGTGATGTTCCGCGGCGTCGCCGAGGACGTGCCCGCCGAGCGCTGGTTCAACGAGCTGATCTGGCCGATGGAGGTCAACCTCACCCCGGACGATGTGGAGCTCGCGACCCGGCTCGCCGCCGCGGAGATGATCCGCGCCGGAGTGACGACGTTCGCCGACCACTACTTCTCGATGGACCGCATCGCGAAGGTCACCGCCGAGACGGGCCTGCGCGGCGTGCTGGGCGACACGTTCTTCTCGACCGACGGTCCCGCCGGGCTGCAGCGCTCGCTCGACTTCGCGCTCGAGTGGCGTGGGGCGGCCGAGGGGCGCATCACGACGGCGCTCGCGCCGCATGCGCCGTACACCGTCGCCGATGAGGACCTCGCCGCGACCGCTCGCACCGCGATCGAGCACGACCTGCTCGTGCACGTGCACGCCGCCGAGAGCCGCGAGCAGACCCGGCACAGCCTGGAGCGCACCGGGCTCACCCCGATCCAGGTGCTCGAGCGCTCGGGACTGCTGGAGGCTCGCACGCTGATCGCGCACGGAATCGGGGTCGTGCCCGAGGACGTTCGGGCGCTGCGCCCGGCGGCCGAGGCCGGTCGCGTCGGCTTCGGCAGTGCGCCGAAGGGCTACCTGAAGCACGGCTTCGCGACCACGCCGGCGCGGCTGCTCGCGGCCGCCGGCGTTCCGGTCGGACTCGCGACCGACGGTGCCGCGTCGAACAACACGCTCGACGTCTGGGAGAGCATGACGTACTTCGCGCTCGTGCAGAAGGCGACCGAGGCCGACCCCTCGCACCTGACCGCGCGCGCGGTGCTCGACCACGCGACCACGCAGAGTGCGGCCGCCGTCGGACTCGCCGGGGTCGTCGGTCGGGTCGCGCCCGGGTACCGGGCCGACCTGCTCGTCGTCGATCTGGGAGCGCCGCGTCTGCAGCCGATCCACGACCTGGCGGCGGCGCTCGTCTACAGCGGACGCAGCGACGACATCGTCTCGACCATCGTCGACGGACGCGTGCTGATGCGCGACCGCGAACTGCTCACCGTCGACGTCGAGGCGATCGTCGCGGAACTGCAGCCGCGGCTCGCGCGCCTGACTGACCGCAGCCACGGCACGAGCATCCAGGACTACCAGGCGTGACGTTCGGCGGCGACCGGGTTCGCCCCGCTGCCGGCCCGCCACCGCGCCACCGGGACAGCACGCCCTCGCGCCACCTGGACAGCGTGCCGCCACGCCACCTGGATAGTGCGCCCCCACGCCACCTGGCCGGCGCGCCGCCACGTGACTCCGTGGCTCGTCGGGGCCACGGTCCCGGCGCGGGCGGATCGCGCGCCGAGGCCGGTTGCCGAACAGGACGGCTCCGCGGCGCTCTAGTGCGGCTAGTCGGCGGCGAGGAGTCGTTCGATCTCGGCGGCGCAGCCGGCGACCGTGCCGGCGAGGATGTGCTCGCCCTTGGCCGCGCTCGCGCGGCTTGGATCGCCGAAGACCCCGGTCGTCGAGATCTCGTCCAGGCGAATCGGGCGCTGACCGAAGTCGTCCGGGAACTCCGGGTAGTCGGCGGCGTAGCGATCCGTGCGCACCGTCTCCGGGTCGAGCGCGAGCATCGTGCTCGTCTCGGCCTCTTCGGCGTGGGCGATCATCGGGTGCGCCGACGGTGCCTCGCGCACCTCGGCGATCGCCGCATCCATGCCGGGGTAGTCGAGCACGACGGCGCGGATGACGCCCTCGTCGGTGAGCGAGCGGGCGGCGGCGTGCAGCGGGGCGCGGTTGCCGAAGTCGCCGTTGACGATCACGTACCGGCGGGCGCCGGTCGCGGCGAGCGAGCGGCCGATGTCGGTCGCGATCGCGGTGACAGTGTCCGGCGCCAGCGACACGGTTCCGGGATACCCGGAGGTCAGCCAGGTCTCGCCGTAGTGGACCGGCGGCAGCAGCACCGCATCGAACTGCTCGGCCAGGCGCCGGGCGACCTCGAGAGCGGCGGCGGTGTCGGTGCCGAGCGGCAGGTGCGCGCCGTGCATCTCGAGCGCGCCGAACGGCAGCAACGCGAGGCCGTTTCCGGCGCGCAGGTGGGCGGCGACGTCCGGCCCGGGGGTGCGGTAGGCGTCGATCATCAGGGGAGCTCCAGTCCGGCGGTCGGGGTATTCGCCCCGGCGGTGCGGCGCGCTTCCAGACTACCCAGCGCCATCGGCGCCGGTCGGCCGGGCGCCGACCACGAGACGGCAGCCGGTCGGCCGCTCGCGGCCACGAGAGGATAGGAGCATGAGCATGACGACAACGGGCGAATCCGGCGGCAGCCTGGGCGGCATCCACATCTGGGATGGCGCGGAGTACCGGGGGGTCGGACGTCTCGAGTGGGGGTCCGGCCGGTTCACCTCCGTCGGCGCTCCCGCGGCGGATTCCGCCAGCGCGCCTTCCCTCGAGGGCCAGCCGGGGTCCGATGGCCGCACCGCCGAGGATTCCGCCTTCACGGTCGTCCCGGGGCTCATCGACACACACGTGCACCTGGTCGGCAACGCCTCCGATCAGCCCGCCGATTTCCTCAGCTGGCCGCTCACCACCCGTCCGGAGGAGCAGGTGCTGCACGGGCTCGCGCACGCGCAGCGCGCCCTCCGCGGCGGCGTGACGACGGTGCGCGACCTTGCCGCCGACGACGTGCAGTTCTCGCTCGCCCGTGCCCTGCGAGCGGGGCTGGTCACCGGCCCGCGAGTGCTCGCGCACGGCATGGTCAGCATGACGGCGGGGCACGGCGACCTGTTCACGCCTCCCGCGGTCGCTGAACGCAAGTCCGTCGCCGATGGTCCGGATGCGTGTCGCGCCCTCGTGCGCCACTGGGCGCGCGCCGGGGCCGACGGCATCAAGATCGCGACGAGCGGGGGAGTGCTCTCGGTCGGCGACAAGGCGGAGTGGCGCAACCACACCGACGCTGAGCTCGAGGCGATCGTCGACGAAGCGCACGCCCTGGGCATGCGCGTCGCCGCCCACGCCCACACGGCGGCGGGCGTCGACCGCGCGCTGGATGCCGGTGTCGACTCGATCGAGCACGGCACGCTGCTGGAACCCGCGCAGTCATCCCGGCTGGTCGAGCTCGGCGTGACCGTCGCCCCGACGCTGCTGATCAACAACCGCATCGCGCAGGGTGTGGCGGCGAACGCCGAGCAGGCCGCGAAGGCGCAAGAACTGGTCGTGCGGCGTGACGCGCTGCTGCGGGCTGCGGCCGAATCCGGTGTCGATTTCGTGCTCGGAACCGACGCCAACGGCGCCCACGTCGCGTTCGGCGATCAGATGGAGGAGATCCGCCGGATGGCCGAGATCTTCGGCTGGTCGCCGGAGCGCGCCCTGCAGTCGGCGACCTCGCGGGCGGCCGCCGCGATCGGCTGGGGCGACACCGTGGGCATGCTGCGCGGGGGCGCGGCTGCCGACTTCGTGGTGCTGCGCGGTCGGCCGTGGGAGCGCATCGACGACCTGGACACGTCGAACATCGTCGCCGTCGTCGCGGCCGGTCAGGTCGCCGCGGGCACGCTGCTGGGCTAGCGGCGAGCGGCGAGCGGCGAACGGCTAACGGCGAGCGGCCAACGCCAAGCAGCCGAGCAGCGGAGCGGCCGAGCAGCGCCCGAGCGTATTCCGCTCGGGGCGCGCCCGGCCGCCGGCCCTCAGGCGGGGTCAGCCGATGTTGGCGCCGATCGCGCCGGCGAGGTATGGGATCAGCCAGATCGCCCAGACGACGACCGAGAACTTGTGGAAGCTCTGGCGCTCACGGGGGCGGTTGCGCACGAGGACGACGATCGCCCAGACCAGGTGCACCGCCATCAGCAGGATCGCGATGGTGCCCGTGATCGCCATCACGGTGCCGAGCACGGCCGCGACCCCGGTGTCGGTGTCGGGGCTGCTCGCGGCGATCTGCGTCATCATCAGGGTCGCCGTGACGTCGCTGACGAGGCCGAGTCCGAAGAACACGGCATGCCACGGTCGCAGGTCGCGACGGATCCGCTCGGCCCAGACTCCGATCGAGTAGAAGATGAGCGCGGCGGTGATGAGCACGATGGCGGGAATCAGCATGAGCTCACTCTGAGGGACACTCACCGCGGCGGGTAGGGTCCGAAGTCCCGCGGTGCGGCCCGCGGCCGTCATCCGCGCGCGACTGCCGCGGCCGACCTGATCGCCACCCGCGGGTCCGGTCTCGGTGATGCGGTGCGCGGCGGGGGTTCAGTCCGGGACGCGGCGGCTCAGCCCGCGGGCGGCAGCTGAGCGTGCGCGGCAGCACCTCACCCCGCGAGGCGGCGTGCGACGGGGCTGCGCGACGGCATCGGGATCGGGTGCTGGGCGGGGTCGAGTGTTCGCGGCGGGATCGCCGAGTAGTTCGCTCCGTCGCGCGTGATGCGCCAGCCCTTGTCGTGCACGAGCAGGTGATGGTGCCGGCACAGCAGAACACCGTCCGAGATGTCGGTGCGGCCGTGTTCTCGATGCCAGGGCACGATGTGGTGCGCCTCGCACCAGGAGGGCGGTCTCTCGCAGCCGGGGAACCGGCATCCGCCGTCGCGCGCGGCCAGGCCGATGCGCTGTCGGGCGGTGAACAGGCGCTGGTCGCGCCCGACGTTGACCACCTGGCCGCCGGAGTCGAAGTGGATGGGCACCGTGCCGTCGGCGCAGATGCGGCGTTCGACCGAGGGGATCGAGACCGGTGCGCTCTGCCCTTCGAGGTGTCCGGCTCCGCGGCGGCGGGCCAGGTCGGCGTCGGTGACGAGCACCCGCACGGCCGGCGTGCGAGCGCCGAGGACGGTGCCGTCGTCGGCGGTCGTTCCGAGGCGAATCAGTTCGACGAGCGCGTCGAGTGCGATCTGGTCGGTCGCGCGAGGGTCGCGAACGAGCCGTTCGGCGCGTTCGGCCGCAGTGAGGTCAGAGGCGGTGGGTCCGCTTGCGGTCGGCTCAGTCGCGGAGGCGTCAGCGGTCGAGCGCCCTGAGCGCACTGAGCGCTCCGAGCGCCCTGAGTGCCCCGCGCCTCCGTTTCGCCCGGCGCGGAGGCCGATTGAGGCGCTGTCGACGAAGCGCGGCCCGCCGCGTCGGGGAGACGTGGCGGCATCGACCGAGGCGACGACGATCGCCGCCGATTCGGGGTCGAGCAGGCCGTGCACCCGCGTCATCCCGTCGGGCTGCGGCACGAGTCGCAGGTAGCGGCGCTCGCGCAGTTCGCGTTCGCAATCTTGGACGCTCGCCTCGTCGAGCGCGGCCCGCGTATCGCGTGCCCACGCGGCGAGCTGTTCGGGGGTGAGGCCTCCCGCCTCGGCGATCAGTGCGGCCACGGCGTCGTCGAGTGCCGCGGCGCTCACTTCGGGGCCCGGCGCGCGAAGCGCGGTGCGGATCGCGTCGGCCGCGCCGACCGAGAGTCGCCCGGCGTTGACGGCGTGGGCCACCGGATGCAGCCACGGCGTCGGGGTCGAGCCCGAGCCAGAGCCCCAACTCGAAGCGAAGCCCGAGTCGGCGTCTGAGCCCGCGCCTCCGTCGGCCGCGGGCTCCGCGTCGCCGAGCAGCCCGGACGGGCTCTCGCCGTCGCCGGTGGGCCGCGACTCGAACTGCTCCGCGTCGGCGACCAGAGAACCGACGCGGACGAGCGCGGCGGCCTCGCGCGTCGATGCTCCGGTGACGCGTGCGATCAATGCCTCGGGCGTGCGAGCGCCGAGGCGCTGCGCGAGTCCTTCGAATCCGAGGTCGTGCCGCGAACGGCGGGCCAGCTCGCCGGCGACCGCCGAGGACACCGCGTCCACGCGGCGCCGCAGCTCGCCGAGGGTGCGCTGCAGGTCGACGACGGCGTCGTCGCTCAGGTCGCCGAAGGACGAGGGAGTGGGGGCGACGAAGGGCACCGTCGGGTCCGCGAAGGCGGGGAAGGTGGTCGTCGTCATGAGGCAATTCTCCCAAGATTCGAAGATATGTACTAGTACAAGTTCTTCGGGAAACCGGGTCTGTGGAGGAGACGACGCGGCGGGGGATCGTGGCGAGGTGGCGAGGTGGCGAGGTGGCGAGGTGGCGAGACAGCGAGACAGCGAGACAGCGAGACGACGAGGCGGCGACGCAGCGCGGTGGCGAAGTGGTGACGAAAGGCAGCCCCTACGCCGCAACCCCCGCCACCAGCACCGCCTCGACCGGACACCGGAGCACCGGCCCCAGGCCCGCCACCCGTTCCCGATACGCAAGCGCGATCGCCGCGCGTCCCGCATCCGTCGTCGCCGCGTACGCCTGCCCGATCGTGCCGAGCCCCGCCGCGACGCCCGCCCACAGGTCGTCCGCCGAAACGGTGAACTCCCACGACACGCGCCGCGCCTCCCGCACCGCGAACCCGCCCGCCGCGAGCAGCCCCGACACCCCGTCTTCGGTGCGCGCGAAGTCGCTCGCCTCCGGCATCACGAACCCGCCCGCAGGCTTCGTTCCGGTCTCGTCGATGATCGCCGCCCACAGCTGGTTCAGCTCGGTCGGCTGCCAGGGCCACACCGTGACCGCGATCGGCGCGCCCGGCCTGGCCACCCGCCGCAGCTCCGCGACACATCGATCCGGATGCCCGGCATGGTTCACCGCGAAGTTCGCCACCACCGCGGCGAACGCTTCATCACCGTACGGGAGCCGCGCCAGCTCACCCACCTCGAACCGCGCCCCGGGCACCCGCTCCCGCGCGAACGAGACCATGCTCTCTTCAGCATCAACGCCGGTGACCTGCCAACCCCGCGCCACGGCTTCAGCGGCGGCGACGCCGGTGCCGCATCCCGCGTCGAGGAGAGCGTCCCCGGGAGCCCCCGGCATCCCCACCGCGTCCAGCAGCGCCGGCACTGCGCCGGCGCACATCCGCCCGAACGAGCGGTCGTAGTCGGCGGCGATCCCGGCCCAGCTGACGGTCATGCCTCGACGCTAGCGGCAGGGGCGTCCGGCCGAGGCGTCCGGCGCCGCGTCATTCGGCAACGACTCATCCGCCACCGCCGCATCAGGCCTCGAGCCATCTGCCTCCGAGCCGATCCACTCCTCAAGCGCAGCCTCGAACCGCGCCCGCACCGGCGCACTGAGCGACGGCAGCCGCACCCCGTTTCCCGCGATGCGGGCGAGCCCCGCATCGTCGATGCCCCACACCCGGCGCGCGATCTCGTACTGGGCGGTGATGTCGGCGCCGAACCAGAGCGGGTCGTCGGCGTTGAGGGTGATCGGCACGCCCGCGGCGAGCATCGCGGTCGCGGGGTGGGCCTCGAGCGACGCGGCGACGCCGAGGGCGAGGTTGGAGGCGGGGCAGACGTCGCACACGATGCCCTCGGCGGCGAGTCGGGCGAGCAGCTCGGGGTCGTGGATGGCGTGCACGCCGTGCGAGATCCGGGTGGCGCCGAGCACGTCGAGGGCCGCCCGAACGCTCGCCGGCCCGTCGACCGGACCGCCGGTCTGCCCAGCGTGAATGACCACCTGAAGTCCCGCATCCCGTGCGACGCGGGCTGCGCGCTCGAAGCGTCGCGGGCCGGTCGGGTCGTCCGGTCCGGCGGTGCCGAACGCGGTGATCCCGGCGCCGACGAACCGGGCGGCGAGCCGGGCGAGATCTTCGGCCAGCACTGCCTCCAGCCCTGTGTTGACGGTCAGGTTGGCGCCCACCTCGATGCCGGTCTCGGCGGCCCCGCGCTGCAGCGCGTCGACGATGGTGCGGGTCACGGTGTCGAGGTCGCCGAGCCGCGGGCTGTAGAGCTGCGGCTCGATCGACGGTTCGAGGTAGAGCACCCCCGCGTGGGCTTCGGCATGCACGAGGGCGAGGCACAGCGCGGCGAGGTCGTCGAGGTCGCGCACGAGGGCGGGCACGGTGCCGTACGCGGTGAAGAACTCGCCCGCGTCGCGGAACCGGGCGGGCCGCTCGAACGAGCCGCCCTGCGCCTGCGCGAGCCGCTGCACGGCCGCCAGCGGGTAGCCGCCGTCGAGGTGCAGGTGGGTGTGCGCCTTCGGCAGGGCGCGCAGTCGCTCGGTCATCCCCACCATTGAACAGCTTCGCGGCGGCATTCCGGCCGACGGGAGCCAAATAGACTGGGGGCATGGCCAAGCCCGACCTCATGGACTACGACAAAGCTCTCGAGATGTTCGAGCCGGTGCTCGGCTTCGAGGTGCATGTCGAGCTCGGTACCCAGACGAAGATGTTCTCGGATGCGCCGAACCCGGCCGCCGCCGGTCGCGACAGCCACGACGAGACCCCGAACACGTACATCACGCCGGTCGACCTGGGGCTTCCGGGCAGCCTGCCGGTGGTGAACCAGACGGCGGTCGAGTACTCGATCAGCTTGGGGCTGGCGCTCGGCTGCGAGATCGCGCCGCGGTCCACGTTCAGCCGCAAGAACTACTTCTATCCCGACCTGGCGAAGAACTACCAGATCAGCCAGTACGACGAGCCGATCGCGATGGAGGGCAGCGTCGAGATCGAGCTGGAGGACGGCACCGTCTTCACCATCCCGATCGAGCGCGCGCACATGGAGGAGGATGCCGGCAAGCTGACCCACATGGGCGGCAGCACCGGACGCATCCAGGGCGCCGAGTATTCGCTCGTCGATTACAACCGGGCCGGCGTGCCGCTGGTGGAGATCGTGACGAAGCCGATCTTCGGCGCCGAGCACCGCGCGCCCGAGGTGGGCAAGGCCTACGTGTCGACGATCCGCGACATCGTGCGCGGCCTCGGCATCAGCGAGGCGCGCATGGAGCGCGGCAACCTGCGCTGCGACGCCAACGTGAGCCTGCGCCCGCGCGGTCAGGAGAAGCTCGGCACCCGCACCGAGACCAAGAACGTGAACTCGTTCCGTTCGGTGGAGCGCGCGGTGCGCTACGAGATCCAGCGTCAGGCGGCGATTCTCGCCAAGGGCGGCACGATCACGCAGGAGACCCGCCACTGGCACGAGGACACCGGCACGACGAGCGCGGGGCGCCCGAAGAGCGACGCGGATGACTACCGCTACTTCCCGGAGCCGGACCTGCTTCCGGTGGAGCCGTCCGCCGAGCTGATCGAGAGCCTGCGCGCCGCACTGCCCGAGCCGCCGGCCGCGAAGCGTCGCCGTCTGCGCGACTCGTGGGGTTTCACGCAGCTCGAGTTCCAGGACGTCTACAACGCCGGACTGCTGGTCGAGGTCGAGGAGACGGTCGCCGCGGGCGCGTCCCCGGCGCAGGCCCGCAAGTGGTGGACGGGCGAGATCGCCCGTCTTGCGAACGCCGCGGATGCCGAGCCGGCATCCCTGATCTCGCCCACCCAGGTGGCGGGTGTGGTGGCGCTCGTCGATGAGGGTGTCGTAAACGACAAGCTCGCGCGCCAGGTGATCGAGGGCGTCATCGCGGGGGAGGGGACTCCCGCCGAGGTGGTCGAGAAGCGCGGTCTGAAGGTCGTCTCGGATGACGGCCCGCTGATCGCTGCGATCGACGAGGCGCTCGCGGCCCAGCCCGACGTGCTGGAGAAGATCCGCGACGGCAAGGTGCAGGCCGCCGGTGCGGTCATCGGCGCCGTCATGAAGGCGATGCGCGGCCAGGCCGACGCGGCCCGCGTGCGCGAGCTCGTGTTGGAGCGGGCGCAGGGAGTATGACGAATCTGGCCGCAAGCGCCGGCTTCGACGAGTGGACGCAAGGACGGGCGTTGCGCTCGATCGGGACGAACCACGGGGCGACCCCGCTTGCATTCCAGCACTGGCACAAGTTCAAAGAAGCGTTCGCGCCTGAGATCGTTCACGCGGCCGTCGAGAGATCCGGAATCCCGGTGGAGACGGTTCTTGATCCGTTCGGTGGCTCGGGCACGACCGCACTCGCGTCTCAGTTCCTAGGTCGACACCCCGTGACCTCCGAAGTGAATCCGTACCTCGCAGACGTGATCGAAGCGAAGTTGCAGACTTATGATGCCGCGGAGCTGCGTGCGGACCTCAGATCGGTGATCGAAGCGGTGAGCGGCTCACAAAGCGAAAAGCCCTATACGGGCTGGGGACGTTTGCCTCCAAGCTTCGTGGAGCCAGGAGTCGATGGTCGCTGGATATTCTCGCGTGAGGTCTTCGCGGTAATCGGGTGCGCGCTTGCTGCCATCGACAACTTGGGAAGCGTGTCGAACCGCCGACTCTTCAGGGCCGTACTCGGTGGCTGTCTCGTGGGTGTCAGCAACGTCATAATCAGCGGGAAAGGCCGCAGATACCGTCGGAACTGGCAGGCCCGACAGATACAGCGCCGGGAAGCCGAGGGTCTGATCGTTGGTGCCTGGACTGGTGCCGTCGAGGACGCTCTGCGCCTCGCCGGGCGTGCTTCGAAGACGTACGATCTGCGTCGTGGCAGCAGTCTGAAACCGGGTCTTCAGTTCGGCGATTTTGAGCTGGCGGTGTTTTCGCCCCCGTACGCCAACTCATTCGACTACACAGATGTATACAACCTGGAGCTTTGGGTCTTGGGCTACCTGCGGAGTGCCTTGGACAATCGGGAGTTGCGCCTTGCGACGATGAGCTCACACGTCCAGGTGCACCGCGAGTACGTCGGCCACGCTAGCGGGGTTCCCGTTCTGGACAATCTCGTCGAGCAACTAGTGGCGATTCGGGGATCGCTGTGGAACAAGAACATTCCGGAGATGGTGAGTCAGTACTTCGCCGAGATGCGAGTTCTACTGAGGTCTCTGTATGCGGATTGCGCCGCTCGAGGCCAGATTTGGATCGTGATTGGGGATAGCCAGTACAACGGGACTGTCGTTCCAATTGCCCAGATCCTCGCAGAGTTGGCGCGAGTTGAAGGGTTCGAAGTAGTCGAACGGTCAGTCCTTCGGCTCATGAACGCGGCGCCTCAGCAGGGCGGCCAAAAGGCCATCCCTGAGTCGCTGGTGGTGCTGCACAAGTCTCGCTAGACGCTCGAACCCTCGTCCTCGCGGTCCCGCACTGCTTGTGCGGTTGGCTCCAATCGCCAGTGCCGAATGGAGACTGAGCGTCGGGTCGCGTGTTGCACGTTGTTTTCCGTGGGAAGTTGCGGCGCCGTGTAGGGCCGCATATCGAAGCAGCAGACCTGCGCCCAATCGCTCTCAACGTGCGACTGATAGGACGCAGCTTGCTTGATGCCTTCGGTGAGCTGGCTCTCATTCGAGCTCGACCGAAGCACCTTGAGCTCGAGCACTCCGATGTACCCGGGCGCCGTGCGACGGGGGCTCACAATTCCGACGTCGAGACGGCCCGCGTCCGTGATTTGCTCCTCAACTGGAATGAGCCCGGGGTATCGACCCAGGAGCATCGTCCTGACGTAGCCCTGGATCGCTTTCTCGGCGAGTTGAACTGGCTCGTAGGCAGACGCATTCGCCCACAAGCGAACTGATCCAAATTGTCCCGGCGGCGGGGAGAGGATGCTGGCGCAGAGGTCGTCGAGTGCATCGTTGCAGGCGTCCAGAGAGAGATCGTCGACTTGCGACAGGTCGCGATACTCGCGGCGCTCGGGGGCGACGACGCCGTGCGGGTAGAACATTATCTGGTCTGACGGGGCGCTCGGCATATATATCACGCAAGGGCGGTCGCGCAATGCTGAGTCCGCGATCAGGACCTCGACCCATTCGTCCGCTGTCCGCGTAGACGGCTCCCAATAGCCGACGGGTCAAGTCCCAGGTAGTGGTGTAGCGCGGTCCTTCGAAGTGATGGG
>CETV01034586.1_pt1 | contig 29777 bp, 23 predicted proteins | sample 531451 | NCBI WGS metagenome assembly CETV01 (sample SAMEA2623155, study PRJEB7988) | marine metagenome | isolation source: saline water (ENVO:00002010), including | reverse complement strand
CGCGCCGGCTGCGGCGGCGCCCTCCGCCGAAATCGAGCTGCGCCCCGCCGATCCCCAGCCACTGGCCGGACTCGCCTCCGCTGGCCGCCTGGCGCTCAGCGTGGAGGATGTGCACAAGCGCTTCGGCAGCCTGCAGGTGCTTCGCGGCATCGACTTCAAGGTGCGGCCGAACGAGCTGCTGAGCCTGATTGGGCCCAACGGCGCCGGCAAGACCACGCTGATGCGTTGCATCGCCGACGGCGCGGAACGCAGCTCGGGAACGGTGCGGCTCAATGACCACGACATCCGCCGCGCTCCGCCGGCCGACTGCGTCGCGCTGGGCGCCGGGCGCAAGTTCCAGAACGCCAACGTCTTCGAGTCGTTGACGGTCGCGCAGTCGATGCGTGTGTCCCGGACCCGGCTGGAACGGCCATCGCTGTGGCGCCGCGAGCGCGTGCTCGTGCTGCCGGCAGCGGCGCTCGAAGTGATGCGCGCCACCGGCCTGGACCAGCAGTTGCACGTCGCTTCACGCGACCTCTCGCACGGCATGAAGCAGGCGCTCGAACTCGCGATGGTGCTGGCGCTTGAACCCAGCGTGCTGCTGCTCGACGAGCCCACGGCCGGCCTGACCAAGGCGGAGCGCACGCTGATCGGCCGCATCCTGCTCGACCTGACGAAAAGCCACGCGCTGTGTGCGCTGCTGGTCGAACACGACCTCGATTTTGTGCACGAGATCAGCACGCGGATCATCGTGCTGCACCAGGGACAGATCGTGCTCGACGGCAGCGTCGAGGAGGTGGTGAATTCCGATCTCGTTCGCGAGATCTATGCTGGCGCGGCAGCGCCTGGAGCCCACGGATGAGCGCGGCACTCGATGTGAACGGACTCACCGCCGGCTACGGCGGGGCGATGGTGCTGCACGGCCTGGGCTTCTCGGTGCAGCCGGGCGAAATCGTGGCACTGCTGGGCAAGAACGGCATGGGCAAGAGCACGCTGCTCAAGACCATCATGGGCCTGGTGGCGGCGCACGACGGCACGGTCGCGCTGTTCGGTGAGACGGTGAGCAGGCTGCCGGCCTACCAGGTGGCACGCCACCCACTGGCCTACGCGCCGCAGGAGAAGGCCTTGTTCCAGGATCTGAGCGTGGAGCAGAACCTGCGGTTGGGCCTGAGGGACGCCGGCTCGTTCGCACGCCGTTTCGCACGCATCGCCGACGTCTTCCCGGTGCTGGCCAAGCGCCTGAAACAACGCGCTGGCACGCTCTCGGGCGGCGAACAGAAGATGCTGCTGGTCGCACGGGCACTGCTGGGCACGCCCAGGCTGATCCTGATCGACGAGATCTCCGAGGGCCTGCAACCCTCGGTCATTGAGCGCCTGGCGGCGGTGCTAAAGGCCGAGAGGGATCAGTCGGGCACCGCCATGCTGATCGTCGAGCAGAACGTCGGCTTCGCGCTGTCGATGGCCGACCGCTACCTGCTGCTCAAGCGCGGCGAGATCGTCGGCCAAGGCCAGGTCGACTCGCCCCAAGTCGTTGACCAGGTCCCAGCGCAGTTGGGCGTGTGACGAAAGGAAGCCGCACATGAGTCCAGACCAGAGCGCGAGCACACTGCGCGTCGCATGCCTGCAGATGGAACCGCGCATCGGCCACAAGGCCGACAACCTGACGCGCAGCCTGCAAGGCATCGCCGAGGCCGCGGCCGCGGGCGCGCGGCTTGTGGTTCTGCCTGAGTTGTGCAACACAGGGTACGTGTTTCAGTCGCGCGCCGAGGCCGTCGAAGCTGCCGAACCCGTGCCCGACGGTCCCAGTTGCCGGGCCTGGGCGAGCGCCGCAGCCAGGCATGGCGTGGTCGTTGTCGCCGGCATCGCCGAGCGCATTGGCGAGCGGCTGTACAACTCGGCCGCCGTACTGGGCCCCGCAGGCCATATGGGCACCTACCGCAAGAACCACCTGTGGGACGCCGAGAACCTGTTCTTCGAGCCCGGCGACCTGGGCATGCCGGTGTTCGACATCGAGGGCGGACGGTTCGCCTGCGCCATCTGCTACGACATGTGGTTCGGCGAGATCTACCGCATGGCCGCGATCGGCGGCGCCGACCTGCTGTGCGTACCGACCAACTGGGTACCGATGCGCGCCCAGCCCGACAATTTGCCGATGATGGCCAACCTGCTGGCCATGGCCGGTGCGCACACGAACGCGCTCTTCGTCGCCGCAGCCGACCGCGTCGGCATCGAACGTGGCCAGCCGTTCCTTGGCAACAGCCTGATCGTTGGGCCCGACGGCTGGCCGCTGGCGGGGCCGGCATCCCGCGACGCGGAAGAAATGCTGCTGGCCGACATCGCGCTCTCCGAGGCACGCCGGCTGCGCGCGGTGAACGCGTTCAATCATGTGCTGCACGACCGCCGACCCCAGATATACGCGAATGTCTTGGATGCATCCTCCGCGTCCCTGAGAGCCTGAGAGCACCTCCCGTGGCCATCATGACCTGCTGCAACGTGAACTCGCTCTGCGCAACCTGCTGCTGGGCACGGACCACATCAGTGATGTCGTGCGCGATCACCAGAATCTGGTTGCGGCCCTGTGCGTCCTTGAACGGTCGCTTGATCGACTTGAAATGGCGGACCTCGCCCGTCGTGGCGTCACGGCTATCTTCGAAGACGATCTCTGTTTGCCCACTGGCCATGATGGCCATGACGTTCGCCCGAAAGCCATCCGCCATGTCCGCCGGAACACCGAAGTCGTCGTCGTGCTTGCCGATCATCTCGTCCGGCGTGGTGCCATAGAGACGAGCGACGGCCTGGTTGCACAGCAGGAAATTGCCGGCTTCGTCCTTGAGGAGCACGACGTCCGGGATCTCGTCGAACACCGCCTGGAACAGAGCGAGCTTGCGGTCGGCGCTCAGGGTGGATGGGGAACGGGAATCAGGGCGATGTGACATTGGTTTAGAGATTTAAGCCAGCACGCACGGCCGAACATGAGCGGCGCCGAGTTCATGAGAGCCCGCCTGGTGAATGCCCTGATGCTTCGCCGGCCGGCCACATGCGGGTCGGGGCCTCGGCAGTCAACGCCAGGTCGCCTCGAGCGCTTGTCCATCGAATGCGAAACGAGCGCGCAGCCGACTGCAACCGCCCTGCTAGGCGTCGACGAGAACGACATGCATGTACCTCGGGCCATGGGCGCCCAGCACCAGGCTTCCCTCGATGTCGGTCGTGCCGCTGGCCCCCGTGATGAGGTTCACGTTGCGGGGCATCGGCTGGCCAGCAACCAGCGTCGCGTAGTCTTCAAGGTAGGCCAGGAGATCGGCCTTGCGAAGCAGCACGATGTGATGCAGCGGAAGGAAATTCGCCAGCACCGCCGTGTCGGCCCCGGAATGGAAGACCAGCGAGCCGGTCTCGGCAATACCCCACCGCGCCATGCCGATCGCGGCCACTTCGTCAGAGGCGACGCGGTCGCGCACCGCGAACCCCGACCAGTCGAGCGAACGCAGCAGCGCAAGCGGCTGGAGAGCGATGGCCTTCGGCAGATCGCGTGCGCGAAGGTACCTGGCCACGGCCTCAGGCAGTGCGGCTGTCGATTCGATGCGCTCAGCCGTCGCGGCCACCTTGGGCGAGGTGACACGCGCAATGAAGGCTTCCGCCAACGAGCTTGCGAGGAGCCTGGGCCGCGTTGACGGCAGGTCCGCCAGCAGCGTCGCGGCAGCGCTGGCAACGCTTGCCGGATCGATGCTTCGGCGACCGAGCGCAGCGCGGACGCGGCCCAGAATGTCGTCACGTGCCGTCACTTCTGCCTCCCCTCGCCGCTGGCGTAGCGGGCCATGAAGGTGCGGCCCTCGGGCGCCGGAAAGTCCCTGTGCTCCGTCCACGCGCCGAGACCGGGCATGCTGCGGATCCGTCCCCCACGGCCGAACAAACGCATCGCGCGAACTGCGACCGAGGCGCCCAGCTTGTACAGCCACGGGCGCGACGCGACAAACGTGAAGATCCCCATCCCAAACCGCATCGCCGCCGGTTCCAGCCCCTCGCGCCACGAGCGGTCGCGCCAGCCGCGCAGCAAGGTCGGCAGCGGAATGTCCACTGGGCAGACCTCCTGGCACTTGCCATTGAGGGTGCACGCGTGCGGCAGGTCGCGGGTCTGCTCCAGACCGTCGAAGACCGGGGTGAGCACGGCCCCCATCGGCCCGGGGTAGGTGCCACCGTAGGCATGCCCGCCCATCTGTCGGAACACCACGCAGTGGTTCATGCAGGCGCCGCAGCGGATGCAGCGCAGCATCTCGCGCAACCCGGCCTCGGCGAGCATCTTCGTGCGGCCGTTGTCGACCAGCACGATGTGGAATTCCTCAGGGCCGTCCAGGTCGCCGGGCTTCTTGGGTCCGCAATGGAAGGTGGTGTACTGCGTGACGTCGGCGCCCGTGGCCGAGCGCACCAGCAGGCGCAGCAGCGCGAACGCGTGCGGCAGGCTCGGCACGAGCTTCTCGATGCCGGCGGTGACGATGTGCATGCGCGGCGGCGATGTCGTCAGCTCGGCATTGCCCTCGTTGGTCACGGTGCAGGTCGCCCCGGTGTCGGCGAGCAAAAAATTGGCGCCCGAGATCGACACGTCAGCGCTCAGGAACTTGTCGCGCAACTCGCGGCGGGCGCTGTCGACCATCGCCTCGATCGTCTCCTCGGTGTGCGGGACACGATGCGCCTGCTTGAACATCTCCGACACCTGCTCGCGCGTGCGGTGCATCGACGGCCAGACGATGTGCGACGGCCGATCGCCTCCGAGTTGCACGATGTGCTCGGCCAGATCGGTTTCGACGCGCTCGATGCCGGCCGCGTCCAGCGCATGCGGCAGGCCGATCTCTTCGCCGAGCATCGACTTCACGCGCGTGACCCGCTTTGCGTTGGCCTTGCGGCACAGGTCAACGACGATGCGCGAGGCTTCGTCAGCCGTCGACGCCCAGTGCACCTGGGCGCCGGAGGCGATCGCGTTGCGTTCGAACTCGAGCAGGTAGTGGTCGAAGTGCTCGATGACGTGGTCTTTGATCCGCTTGCCGCGGTCGCGGGCGGCGTCGAACTGCGGGAAGGCCGCCAGCGCGGCGGCGCGCTTGCGCTCGGCCGTGCCGGTCGTGCGGTCGATCGCGAGCTTGAGCTTCGGATCGCTCAGCGCGACGTCCGCACGCGCGCGGAAGGACAGGATGGAGGTGTGCATGGTCTCGCTCATTCCTTCTCGCCGATCGAAGGCGCATCGGCCATGCCGGCCAGCACCTCGGCGGCGTGGTAGACGCGCACCGGCGAACCGTTGCGCTGCAGCTTGCCGGCCATGTTCACAAGGCAGCCCAGATCGCCGCCGAGCAGCAGGCGGGCGCCGCTGCGGTCGATCGCGGCGGCCTTCTCCGACACCACGGCGTTGGAGATCGCCGGGTACTTGACGCAGAACGTGCCGCCGAAGCCGCAGCACACGTCGTTGCCTTCGAGCGGTTTCAGCTCCAGGCCGCCGACCGTGCCGAGCAGCGCGCGCGGCTGTTCGTAGACACCCAGTTCACGCAGGCCGGAGCAGCTGTCGTGGTAGGTGGCGGTGGTCGCGAGTGTCACGCCGCTCGGCTTGAAGTGCATCACGTCGACGAGAAAGCTCATCAACTCGAACGTGCGCTCACCGAGCCGGCGCGCGCGCTCGGCCCAGGCCGCATCGTCGGCCAGCGCCTCGGGGTAATGTGCGCGTGTCATGCCGACGCAGGAGCCCGAAGGCGCGACCACGTAGTCGTAGGGCTCGAAGATCTCGATGAAGCGGCGCGCCAGCTTGGCCGCATCGCGGGTGTCACCACTGTTGAAGGCCGGCTGCCCGCAGCAGGTCTGCTGCGCCGGCACCTCGACCTGGCAGCCGGCGTCTTGCAGCAGCTTGAGTGTCGCGAAGCCGACGCTGGGGCGGATCGCGTCGGCCAGGCAGGTGACGAAGAGCGCCACCCGGGGCGGCGTCGACGGCTTGAGCGGACCGGGGGAATCAGTCATGGGAATTCTTTCGATTCGGGCAGCGCATCACGGCAGTTTCACACCGAGCAGCGGATCGCCCCAATTCACCACATGCATCGCCACCATGGCCAGCGCTCCGACGAGCGCAACATAGTAGATCGTCGGGATGATCGTGCGGCGCAGGATCTGGCCCTCGCGCCCCATCACGCCGACCGTCGCCGAGGCGGCCACCACGTTGTGGATCGCGATCATGTTGCCCGCTGCCGCGCCGATGGATTGCGCCGCGACCATCGTCGCCCCGCTCACGCCGAGGGCTTGAGCCACGCTGTACTGGTACTGGCTGAGCATCAGGTTCGAGACGGTGTTGGAGCCGGCCAGGAAGGCGCCGAGCGCACCCACCGTCGGCGCGAACACCGGATAGACGTCACCTACCGATGCAGCGACCCAGCGGGCCATCGAGATCGGCATGCTGGCGAGCTCGTTGGCGTTGACGCCCGACTGGATCATGATGCGCACCATCGGCACGGTGAACAGCAGCACGAAGCCGGCACCGAGCAGGGTGCCGCCGGACTCGCGCGTGGCCTTCACGAAGTCGGACATGTGCATGCGGTGCAGCAGGATCGTGAGCAGGCAGACGAAGACCAGAATGCCGCCGGGCAGGTACAGCGGCTGGAAGTTGCCACTGATGCCGGCCTCGCCGAGGATGTCCTTCACGCCGACACTCACCGACAGCAGCCAGGCCTTGAAGTCGGGCATGGTGCGGCTGAGCACCAGGATCAGCGCCAGCAGCAGGTAGGGCACCCAGGCGAGGACGATCGGGATCTGCTTCGTGGCATGGTCGACCTTCATCTGGATGCTGCCCATCCACTCCTCCGGCCACTCCTTCGGGTCGGCGAAGTCCCAGGTCTTCTTCGGCACGAGAAAGCCGGCGCGCGCGGCCAGCGTCGCCAGCGCCAGGCCCAGCAGGCCGCCCAGCAGCGAGGGGAACTCAGGCCCGAGAAAACGCCCGGCCAGCCCGTACGGGATCGTGAAAGCGAACGCCGAGAACAGCGCAAACGGCACCGCCGGCAGCGCCTCGGACCACGAGCGGTTGCGGCCGAAGAAGCGGGTCATGAAGAACACCAGGAACACCGGGATCAGCGTGCCGGCGATGGCGTGGCCGAGTGCCACCCGCTCCACGATCAGGTTGAAGAAATCGGGCCAGCCCTGACCTTGAGCCACCAGCGCCTGTGTCATCGACTCGCGCTGCAGCCCGCCCTGCACACCGACGAGCAGCGGCGTGCCGACCGCGCCGAAGGACACCGGCGTGGACTGGATGACCATGCCGAACATCACCGCCGACAGCGCCGGAAAGCCAACCGCCACCATCAGCGGGCCGGCCACTGCTGCCGGTGTGCCGAAGCCAGAGGCGCCTTCGATGAAGCAGCCGAACAGCCAGGCGATCAGGATCACCTGGATGCGGCGATCCGGGCTGATGCGTGCGAAGCCGCTGCGGATGCTGGCGATGCCGCCCGAGTGCTTGAGCGTGTTCAGCAGCAGCAGCGCGCCGAAGATGATCCACAGCACCTGCACCGTGATGATGATCCCTTCCAGCGTCGCCGCGAGGACGCGGTTGAAGCTCACACCCCAGGCCGTCAGCGCGATGAGGGCGGTGACGAAATAGACCAGCGGCATCGCGCGCTTGGCCGACCAGCCGAGGCCGACCAGCAGCACGCCCGACAGGGCGATCGGGGTGAATGCCAACAGGGCTTGCAGGCCGAGTTCCATGGGGTGTCTCCTTGAAATGGTTTGGATGCGTGGCTCGGCCGGCTCAGGCGATCAGCGCGGCCAGCACCTCTTCGAGCGTCTTCTTCGCGTCGCCGAACAGCATGCGGTTGTTGTCTTTGTAGAAGAGCGGGTTGTCCACGCCGGCATAGCCCGAGGCCATGCTGCGCTTCATGACGATCGAGGTGCGCGCCTTCCACACCTCGAGCACCGGCATGCCGGCGATCGGGCTCGTGGGGTCTTCCTGCGCCGAGGGGTTCACGATGTCGTTGGCGCCGATGACCATCGACACGTCGGTGCCGGGGAAGTCCTCGTTGATCTCGTCCATCTCGAGCACGATGTCGTAGGGCACCTTGGCCTCGGCGAGCAGCACGTTCATGTGGCCCGGCATGCGGCCTGCGACCGGATGAATGCCGAAGCGCACGTTGACACCCTTGTCGCGCAGAATCTTCGTGATCTCGCACACCATGTGTTGGGCCTGCGCCACCGCCATGCCGTAGCCGGGCACGATGACGACGTTCTTGGCCTCGCGCAGCAGCTCAGCAGTCTCCACGGCGCTGACTGGCACCACCTCGCCGGCCGGTTGCGCGCCACCGTCAGCAGGAGGCGGCGCACCGCCACCGGTGCCGAAGCCGCCGGCGATGACGCTGATGAAGTTGCGGTTCATCGCGCGGCACATGATGTAGCTCAGGATGGCGCCAGAGGAACCCACCAGGGCGCCGACGACGATCAGCAGATCGTTGCCGAGCATGAAGCCGGTCGCTGCCGCGGCCCAGCCCGAGTAGCTATTGAGCATCGACACCACCACCGGCATGTCGGCGCCGCCGATCGCCATCACCATGTGGATGCCGAACAGCAGCGCGATCACCGTCATGACGATCAGCGGGGTCATGCCGGCCTGGATCTCGTGCGCGCGCAGGAACTCGCGCCCGAACCAGACGACCACCACCAGCCCGGCCAAATTGAGCCAGTGACGCCCGGGCAGCAGCAGCGGCTTGCCGCCGATCTTGCCGGACAGCTTGCCGAAAGCGACGATCGATCCCGAGAACGTGACCGCGCCGATCAGGATGCCGACGTAGATCTCGACCTCGTGGATCGCCTTCTCGGCCGGTGTCGGGAACACGGTGGACGTATCGACGTAGCTCGCGAAGCCGACCAGGCAGGCGGCCAGTCCGACGAGGCTGTGCATCAATGCCACCAGTTCGGGCATCTGCGTCATCTGCACCTTCTTGGCGGCGAAGAGGCCGATGGCGCCGCCGACGACGAGGGCGCCGACGATCCACGCGTACCCGGCCGGCGTGACGCGCGGGCCGAGCACGGTGGCCAGCACCGCGAGGGCCATGCCGACGATGCCGAATACGTTGCCGCGGCGCGCGGTCTCCGGATTCGACAGCCCGCCCAGGCTGAGGATGAAGAGGATGATGGCGCCGATGTAGGAGACGGTGGCCAGGCCTGCGGTCATGTTCGCTCCTGCTTCTTGTTGTTCACTTGCGGAACATTGCCAGCATGCGCCGCGTGACCGCGAAGCCGCCGAACATGTTGACGGCCGTCAGCACCAGCGCCACGACGGCCAGGCCGAGGATCAGCTGCGACGGCCGATCGGCTCCGGCACCACCTGCCAGCGGCGGCGCCACCTGCACCAGCGCGCCGATGGCGATGATCGACGAGATGGCGTTGGTCACGCTCATCAGCGGCGTGTGCAGCGACGGCGTGACGTTCCACACCACCATGTAGCCGATGAAGCAGGCCAGCACGAACACGGTGAAGTGCGCGAGGAACGACGCCGGCGCGTAGAGGCCCACGAGCGCGAAGGCCAGCGCACCCGCGCCGAACACCGTCAATAGCGACCGCGCCGACATCGGCTCGCTGGCCCCGTGGCCGTGGCCCTTCTTGGCGGACGGCGCGACGACGGACGCCGCTGCGGGTTTGGCCGGTGCCGCGGCCGGCAGTTTGGGCGGCGGAGGCGGCCATGTGATGGCACCTTCCTTGATGACCGTCAGGCCGCGGATCGCGTCGTCTTCCATGTTGACGTCGATGACGCCGTCCTTGGTCTTGCACAGCTCCTCGGTCAGACGCAGGAGGTTGTTCGAGTACAGCGTGGAAGACTGCTTGGCCAGACGGCTGGCGAGGTCGGTGTAGCCGATGATCGTCACGCCGTGTTTCACCACCGACTGGCCGGGCTCGGTGAGTTCGCAGTTGCCGCCCTGCTCGGCCGCCATGTCGACGATCACGCTGCCGGGCTTCATGCTCTTGACCATCTCGGCGGTGATCAGCCGCGGCGCGGGCTTGCCTGGGATCAGCGCGGTGGTGATCACTATGTCGCATTCCTTGGCCTGCTGCGCGTACATCGCACGCTGCGCGGCCTGGAAGCCCTCGCTCATCACCTTGGCGTAGCCGCCGCCACCCGAACCCTCTTCCTCGTAGTCGACCTTGACGAACTCGCCGCCGAGGGAGACCACCTGATCGGCCACCTCGGCGCGGGTGTCGTTGGCGCGCACGATCGCTCCGAGGCCCGCCGCGGTGCCGATCGCCGCCAAGCCCGCCACGCCGGCACCGGCGATGAACACCTTGGCCGGCGGAATCTTGCCGGCGGCCGTGATCTGGCCGTTGAAGTAGCGGCCGAAGGCGTTGGCCGCCTCGATCACCGCGCGGTAGCCGCTGACCCCGGCCATCGAGGTCAGCGCGTCCATCTTCTGCGCGCGCGACAGCTGGCGCGGCAACGAGTCGATGGCGAGCACGGTGGCCATCTTTGCCGCCAGCTGCTTCATCAACTCAGGGTTCTGCGCTGGCCAGATGAACCCGATCAGCGTGCCGCCTTGCCGCAGGAGCGCCACCTCGTCAGGGCTCGGCGCACGCACCTTGAACACGATGTCCGACCGGGCCCAGATGTCGGACGCGGTCTCAACGATGTCGGCCCCGGCCGCTCGGTACGCGTCGTCGGCGAAGTTGGAGGCGTCGCCGGCGCCGCTTTGCACGGCCACCGAGAAGCCCAGCTTGCGCAGCTTCTCCACCACGTCCGGCACGGTCGCAACGCGCTTCTCGGCCGGCGCGGTCTCCGTGGGAACTCCAATCAGCAAGGCCATGGTCTCGACTCCTCAGTGGTACCCATGCCCGGCGCGCACCTTGCCCCGGAACACCCAGTACGACCAGATCACGTACAGCAGGATGATCGGCAGCAGAAACATCGTGCCGACAAGCAGGAAGGCCTGCGAAATCGGATGCGCTGCGGCGTCCCACAAGGTGATCGATGGCCATATCAGGTAGGGCCACAGGCTGATCACCAGGCCGGTAAAAGCCAGGAAGAAGATGCCGAACGAACACAGGAACGGCAGCACGTCGCGCCGTTCGTGGCGCAGACTGGTGTAGAGCAGCGCCGCGACGGCGGCGGTGAGGATGGGCACCGGCGAGAACCAGAGCAGGTTCGGCCAGCTGAACCAGCGCTCGGCGATCCGCTCGGAGGCAAGCGGCGTCCACACGCTCACCGCCGCGACGAACGCGAGCACCCACCACAGGGAGCGCTGTGCGATGCGTCGCGACCACTGCTGCAGCGGGCCTTCGGTCTTCATCACCAGCCAGGTCGCGCCCTGCAGCATGTAGGCGGCGACGACCGCGGCGCCGGTCAGCAGCGTGAACGGCGTGGCCCAGTCCCAGCTGGTGCCGACGAACTGTCGGTTCTGCACCGGAAAGCCCTGCACGATGTTGCCGAGGATCACACCCTGGGCGAAGCTGGCGACGAGCGAGCCCCAGATGAACGCGTTGTCCCACACGCCGCGTCGCGCGCCCTCGACTTCGCGGAACTCGAATGCGACGCCGCGGAACAGCAGGCCCAGCAGCATCAGCAGGATGGGGAAGTACAGCGCGGGCATCAGCACCGCGAACGCGAGCGGAAACACCGCGAGCAGGCCGCCGCCGCCCAGGATCAGCCAGGTCTCGTTGAAGTCCCACACCGGGGCGACGCTGGCCACCATCAGGTCGCGCTCATGCGGGTCGCGACGCAACCCGAACAGCATGCCGACGCCGAGGTCGAAACCGTCGAGCAGCACGTACATGAAGACGGCGAGCGCGAGGATTGCAGTCCACAGCGGCACGAGGTCAAGTTGCATGGTCGCCCCTTGCCGTCGCACCTGCCGTTGTTGCTTCCGTGGCAGCCGACAGCGGTCGTGCCGGGCGCGCCGGCTCGTCCTGCGACGGTTCGCCTTGCGCGGCTTCCGCCGCGACCGCCACCTGCGGGCCGGCGCGCACGATGCGCCGCAGCAGCATGAAGCCGGCGCCGAAGATCACGATGTAGGCGGCGATGTAGAACGCGAACGACAGGGCGACATCGAAGGTGGTCAGGCTTGGACTCACGCCCTGGCTCGTGCGCATCAGGCCATAGACCACCCACGGCTGGCGCCCGACCTCGGTGACGGTCCAGCCGGCAAGCACGGCAATGAAGCCGAGCGGCATCGACCAGTGAGCCAGCCTGAGGAACAGCGGCGACTCGTAGAGCCGCCCCTTGAAGTGCATGACCCAGCCGACGACCACCACGAGCAGCATCAGCAGCCCCATGCCGACCATGATGCGAAACGCGAAGTAGACGATCGCCACCGGCGGCCGGTCCTCGCGCGGCCATTCCTTCAGACCCTTGATCTCTCCGTTCCAGTCGTGCGTGAGGTACCAGCTCGCGAGCTTGGGGATCGCGATCTCGAAGCGGTTGCGCTCGGCCTTCTCGTCAGGGATCGCGAACAGCGACGCCGCGACGCCGCGTTCGGTCTCCCAGATGCCTTCCATCGCCGCCAGCTTGGCCGGCTGGTGCTTGAGCGTGTTCAGGCCGTGCAGGTCGCCGACGACGATCTGCAGCGGCACCATGATGCTCAGGAAAGCGAGCGACATCTTCACCATCACGCGGCTTTCCTCGACGTGCCGGCGCTGGCGCAGGAACCCTGCGGCGACGGCGAGGATCACGAATCCGCTGGTGACGAGGAAGGCGATCACCGTGTGCGAGAGGCGGTATGGAAACGACGGCGTGAACAGCACCGCCAGCATGCTGACCGGCTCGAAACGCCCGTCCACAACGACGTGGCCCTGCGGCGTCTGCATCCAGCTGTTGACGGCGAGGATCCAGAACGACGACATCAGTGTGCCGAACGCCACCATCAAGGCGGAGAACACATGCGCCCACTGCGGCACCAGCTTGCGGCCGAACAGCAGCACGCCGAGGAACGCCGCCTCCAGGTAGAACGCGGTCAGCACCTCGTAGGCCATCAGCGAGCCGATGACGCTGGCGGCGGCGTCGGAGAAGCGGCTCCAGTTGGTGCCGAACTGGAACGGCATAACGATGCCCGAGACCACGCCCATGCCGAACGAGACGGCAAAGATCTTGATCCAGTAGGCCGACAGCCGCCGGTACACGTCATCCTTCTTCCACCACCACAGCACTTCGAGCGTGGCGATGTAGCAGGCCAGCCCGACGGTGAATGCCGGCAGCAGGATGTGCCAAGCGATCACCCACACGAACTGCAGGCGCGACAGCAGCAAGGCGTCCATGGTTCAGGCGGTCAAGGTGTGGCCGTTGTCGGTGAGAGCCGGGGCTCAGCCTTGGCGCGCCCGCCTGGAGGACGACTTGGCGGCCGGGGGCGGCGCCGATGCGTCGAGCCCCTCGGACATGCCGATCAGCACGCCGCGCGCCAGCGCCGTGTAGTGGTCCATCCAGGCGTCCACGGTGCTCTGGGCCTGGGCTCGGCCCCGTCGCACGGCCTCGCGCGACCGCTCGGTCAGCTGCTCCAGCGCAGCCGTGGCGCTGGAACCGGTCGCGCTGCCCCTGGCCTTCATCCCTTCGAGCACCATGGCCCAGGGTCCCTGCAGGTTCTTCGCGGCGTCGGCCACGGCCTTGTCCAGACTGCCGTACAGCGTGTCCTCCATCTTCTCGATGTCGGCGAGCGCCTTCTTCATCTGGGTCTCTTGCAGTTGCGCACCTTGATCGACGAACTGCTCGAGCGCCCGGCGATTGGCCTCGACCGCCTTGACCAGAGCGGCATCCATGCCTTCGACGGCCTTCATCAGCAGCGCCTCGACGTCGGGCGTCGGCAGCCCGCTTTTCGCCGCGCCGGCCGAGGCCGCCTTCGTCGTCGCCTTCACCGCATCGCGCACGCTCTTGAGCGTCAGCTCGCGGCCCTGCAGGGCCTTCAGCGTAGCCTGCTGCACCGCCTGGCGCAGCGCTTCGCCCTGCCGGGTCGAGGCCTGGGCGAACTGCTCCACCAGGGCCTCATGGTCGAAACCGATCTTGCTCATTGCGTCGTCTCCGTGGGTGTGTTGTTGGTCGGCGCGCTCGCGTCACTGCATGTGCTGGCCGCCGTTGATCGCAATGTTGGCGCCGGTCACGAACGCCGCTTCATCGGAGGCCAGGTAGATGATCAGACCGGCCACTTCCTCGGGCTTGCCGAGACGGCCCACCGGGATGTGCGGCAGGATCTTCGAGTCCAGCACTTCCTTCGGAATCGCCGTGACCATCTTGGTGCCGATGTAGCCGGGCGAGATGGTGTTGACGGTCACGCCCTTCTTCGCCACCTCCAGCGCCAGCGCCTTGGTGAAACCGTGCACGCCGGCCTTGGCCGCCGAGTAGTTGGTCTGGCCGAAGGCGCCCTTGCTGCCGTTGACCGACGAGACGTTGATCACCCGGCCCCAGCCCCGGTCGGACATCGCGTCGACGACCTGCTTGCTCATGTTGAACAGGCTGTCGAGGTTGGTGCGCATCACCGCGTCCCAGTTGACCTTGTCCATCTTCTTGAAGGTCATGTCGCGCGTGATGCCGGCGTTGTTCACCAGCACGTCCACCGGTCCCACCTTGGCTGTGACCTCGGCCACCGCCTTCGCGCACGAGTCGAGGTCGGCCACGTCGCAGGGCACCGCGGCGATGTCGTAGCCGCGCTCCTTCATGCCGGCCACCCACTCGGCATGCTTGCTGTTGCCCGGCGAGTAGGTGACCGCAACCTTGTAGCCGGCGTCGGCCATCTTGGTGGAGATCGTTTCGCCCAGGCCGCCCATGCCGCCGGTGACCAGGACCACGCGTGTGTTGCTCATTTCGATGTCTCCTGGCGGGTTGAATGAGTTCCGATCTCAGCGCTCGATCGCGAGCGACACGCCCATGCCGCCGCCGATGCACAGCGCGGCAAGACCCTTCTTCGCGTTGCGGCGCTGCATCTCGTGCAGCAGCGTGACGAGGATGCGGCAGCCGCTCGCGCCGATCGGGTGGCCGATCGCGATGGCGCCGCCGTTGACGTTGACCTTGGCGGGGTCGGCTTCGAGCACCTTGTTGACCGCGCAGGCCTGTGCGGCGAACGCTTCGTTCAGCTCGAACAGATCGACGTCGCCGACCTTCCAGCCGGCACGTTCCAGCGCCTTGCGACTGGCCGGCACCGGGCCCATGCCCATCGTCGCGGGGTCGAGGCCGCTGGTGCCGAAGCTGGCGATGCGCGCCAGCGGCGTCAGGCCCAGTGCTGCGGCCTTCTTCGCGCTCATCACCACCACCGCGGCGGCGCCGTCGTTCAGCCCCGAGGCATTGCCGGCGGTGACGCTGCCGGCCTTGTCGAACGCCGGCCGCAGACCGGCCAGCGCTTCGGCATTGGTCTTCTTGTTGATGAACTCGTCGGCCGCAAAGACCAAAGGGTCGCCCTTCTTCTGCGGAATCGTCACGCCGACGATCTCGTCCTTGAAGCGGCCCGCGTCCTGCGCCGCCGCCGCCTTCTGCTGGCTGGCAAGTGCGAGCGCGTCCTGCTGCTCGCGCGTGATCGAGTGCGCCTTGGCCACGTTCTCGGCCGTGGTGCCCATGTGGTACTGGTTGTAGACATCCCACAGGCCGTCGACGATCATCGAGTCGAGCATCTTCCAGTCGCCCATGCGCTGGCCCTGCCGCGAACCGAACAACACATGCGGCGACAGGCTCATGCTCTCCTGGCCGCCGGCGACGACGACCTCGCTGTCGCCCCAGGCCACGGCCTGCGCGGCCAGCATCACCGCCTTCAGGCCCGAGCCGCAGACGGCGTTGATCGTCAGCGCGGGAGTCTCCTTGGGCACGCCGGACTTCATCGAAGCCTGGCGCGCCGGGTTCTGGCCGGCGCCCGCGGCCAGCACCTGGCCCATGATGACCTCGCCGACCTGCGCCGGATCGAGCTTGGCGCGCGCAATGGCCTCGCGGATGACGATCGCACCGAGTTCGGTGGCGGGGATGTTGGCGATCGAGCCGCCGAACTTGCCGACCGCGGTGCGCGCGGCGGAGACGATGACGATGTCTTGCATGATGAGTGCTCCTGTGAGGCAGGGGTTGGAGATCGGCTTACGGGGCTTTGGTCTTGACGTAGCGGCCAGGCGCCGCTTCGATCGGTTTGTGCTTGCGTGAGCCCGCCGACTTGGGTGCGGCAACCAGGCGGCCGGCGTGTTCGTCCAGCCAGTCCATCCAGGCAGGCCACCAACTGCCCGGCACGTCCTCGGCGCGTTCCAGCCAGCGGTCGGCGTCGGCGGCGAGCTTGCCGACCCAGTGGTTGCGTTTCTTCTTGGCCGGCGGGTTGATGACCCCGGCGATGTGGCCGCTGGCGCCGAGCACGAAGCGCACGTCGCCGCCGAGCAGTTGCGTGCCGGCATAGGCGGTCTGCCAGGGCACGATGTGGTCCTCGCGCGAGGCGTAAACGAAGGCGGGCACCGTGATCTGCCCCAGATCCACCGGCAGGCCGCACTGCATCGTGCCGCCCGGCTCGCGCAGCTTGTTCTCGAGGTAGGTGTTGCGCAGGTACCAGCAGTACATCGGCCCCGGCAGGTTGGTGTCGTCGCCGTTCCAGAACAGCAGGTCGAAGGCGGGCGGTGCCTTGCCCTTCAAGTAGCCGTTGACGACATAGGGCCAGATCAGATCGTTGGCGCGCAGCGCGGCGAAGACCTGTGCCAGTTCGCGGCCCTTGAGCAGGCCGCCGTGGCCGATCGTGGCCTCGCGTGCGGCGACGGCCTGCTCGCTGACCATCAGGCCGAGCTCGCCGGTGTCGCTGAAGTCGAGCATCGTCGTCAGCAAGGTCAGGCTCGCCGCCTTCTCGTCGCCGCGCGCGGCCAGCACCGCCAGCGCACTGGCGAGCAGCGTGCCGCCGATGCAGAAGCCCAGCGTGTTGACGCGGTCGGCGCCGCTGATCGCCAGCGCGACGTCGATCGCCTGGACCACGCCCTGCTCGAGGTAGTCGTCCCAGCCGAGCTTGCCCTGCTCGGGCCCGGCGTTGCGCCACGAGACCAGGAACACCGTGTGGCCCTGTGCCACCGCGTGGGCGACCAGCGAGTTGTCGGGCTGCAGGTCGAGGATGTAGTACTTGTTGATGCACGGCGGCACGATCAGCAGCGGCCGCTCGTGCACCTTCGCCGTCGTCGGCGCGTACTGGATCAGCTGGATCAGGTCATTCTCGAACACCACGCTGCCGGGCGTGGTGGCGACGTTGCGCCCGACCTCGAACGCGCTGTCGTCGGTCATCGACACGCGGCCGCGGGCAAAGTCCTGCACGAACAGGCGCATGCCTTCGACGAGGCTCGCGCCGCCGCTGTCAAGCGCGGTCTGCAGTGCCTCGGGGTTGGTGGCCAGGCAGTTGGCCGGGCTCAGCGCATCGACGACCTGGCGCAGCACGAATCCCCACTGCGCCTTGCTGCGGCCTTCCAGCGGCGCGGCGTCCAGGTTCTTTCGCACCATGTCCGACAGGCCGAGGTAGGTTTGCGTCAGCCCGTCGAAGCGCGGATCGTTGCGCCAGGCCTCGCCTGCGAAGCGACGGTCGGCTACCGGCACTTGCGCGCCCGCCCCCGATCCGGCCAGCGCGCCGGTCCACCAGTTGCTCGCCTGCTGCTGCCAGGCCAGCAGCGCCTTGGTGCCTTCCATCCAGGGCGACATGAATGGCAGGGCCAGCGGGGGCGCAGCCTCGCCGGAACCTGCCGGGTCGGTGCCGCCGCCGAGAATGCGAAACAACTCCTGCTGGCCTGCCAGCAGGTCGGTCAGCCACTTCGAAGGGTCGGGGGTGGGAGCAGTCATGGTCCCTCCTCAGTGCAGCTTCACATGCGGTTCGGTGCGCCGAACGATCAGGCGCGCCAGTGTGTCGAGGGCGACCTTGGCGAAGCCATGCAGCGCCAACTCGTGCATCTTGTAGAGCGACAGGTACATCGTGCGCGCGAACAGGCCCTCGACCATCAGGCTGCCGCCGATGAGCCCGCCCATCATGTTGCCCACCGTGCTGAACTCGCCCAGCGAGACCAGCGAGCCGAAGTCGCGGTAGCGGTAGGGCCGCAGCGGCTTGCCGGCCAGGCGCAGACCGATCTGCTTGACCATGTGCGACGCCTGCTGGTGCGCCGCCTGGGCACGCGGCGGCACCATGCCGCCCTTGCCGTGGTCGGCCTGCGGCCACGCGCAGGCCGCGCAGTCGCCGATGGCGAACACATCGTCGTCCCGGCTGGTCTGCAGCGTCGGCTTCACCACCAGCTGGTTGGTGCGGTTGGTCTCGAGCCCGGCGATGTTCTTCAGAAAGTCCGGCGCCTTGACGCCCGCCGCCCACACCACCAGTTCCGCCGGCAGCAGCCGGCCGTCGGCGAGTCTCACCCCGCCGGGCAGCACCTCGGCCACTTTGGCGTGGGTGTGCACCTCGACCCCCAGCTTGGTCAGCAGCGATTCGGTGGCCTGCGACAGCCTCTCCGGCAGCGCCGGCAGCACGCGCGGCGCCGCTTCGATCACGCTGACGCGGATGTCCTTGTCGGCATCGACACGGTCCAGCCCGAAGGCGACCATCTCGCGCGTCGTGCGGTGCAGCTCGGCCGCCAACTCGACACCGGTGGCACCCGCGCCGATGATCGCCACCTTCAATTGCTCAGGGCGCAGCGGCGTTGCCTGCGCATGGGCGCGGATGCAGGCATTGATGACCCGGGTGCGGAAGCGCTGCGCGTCGGCAGCGGTCTCGAGCTTCATCGCGTGCTCGGCCACGCCCGGCGTTCCGAAGTCGTTGCTGAGGCTGCCAATCGACACCACCAGCGTGTCGTAGCCGAACACCCGCTGAGCGGTCACCTGCTGACCCTCGTCGTCGACGTAGGAAGCCACCAGCACCTCGCGCCGCGCGCGGTCGAGACCGACCATCGCGCCGACGCGCCAGCGGAAGTGGTGCCAATGCGCCTGCGCCAGGTAGCCGACCTCATGCGCGCTCATGTCCATGCTGCCGGCGGCGATCTCGTGCAGCTTGGGCTTCCAGACATGCGTCCGGTTGCGGTCGATCAGCGTGATCTCAGCCCGCCCGCGCTTGCCGAGGGTGTCGCCCAGCCGCGTGGCCAGTTCGAGCCCGCCTGCGCCGCTGCCGACGATGACGACGCGGTGGCGGCCCGCGGGGTTGTTGCGGGTGCCGCTCATGGCGTGGCTCGATCCAGGGCCTGACGCAGAGCGATCAGGAACGTCTCGGGCTTCTCGGCGTGCACCCAGTGCCCCGCGTCCTCGATCGTGAGCGTCTCGAACTCCGGGAACAGGTCCTTGAAGGACGCGAGGTCCACCGCGGCCACATAGTCGGAGGCACCGCCGTGGATCAGCGAAGTCGGGCCGGTGAAGCGGCGACCGAGCAGCGTGGTCGGAAACCCACTCAGCACCGGCACCGACATGCCGATCGCCGCGAGGTTCAGCCGCCAGTCGAAGTGGTCGTTGCGGCTGACCAGGTTCTGCAGCAGGAAGGGTGCGGTCGCCGGGTCGGGCAGCCGTTCGGCCAGGCGCCGCTGCGCCTCGGTGCGGCTCGCCGTCGCCGCCGCATCGATGCTGCGCATCGCTTCCACGTAGGGCGTGAAGCGGTCGGCGTAGGCCACCGGCGCGATGTCGACCACCACCAGGTTGCCGACCGAGGCCGGGCTCGTCAGCGCCAGCGCCATCGCGGTCTTGCCGCCCATGCTGTGACCCACGACGGTCGGCCGCGACAGGCCCTGACGAGCGATCAGCGCCCGCACGTCGTCCGCCATCTCGAGGTAGTCCATCGAGTCGGTCCACGGCGAGTGGCCATGGTTGCGCAGATCGACGCACAGCACGCGGTGATGCGGTGCCAGGGCCCGCGCCACCGAGCGCCAGTTGGCGCCCGAGCCGAACAGCCCGTGCAGCACCACCACCGGGGGTCCGGTGCCGGTGTCCTCGAACGCCAATTGCAGTGCCAAGGGTCGGGGCCGCGTGGGTGATGGTGTTCACTTCTTCTTCTGCGGCGGCAAATCGGTGCAATGCCCCTCGAAGACCTCGGCGGTCATGCCGATCGATTCACCCAGCGTCGGGTGCGGGTGGATCGTCTTGCCGATGTCGGTGGGCTCGCAGCCCATCTCCACGGCGAGACACACCTCGCTGATCAGGTCGCCGGCATGGGTGCCGACGATGCCGCCGCCGATGACGCGGTGCGTGGCCTCGTCGAAGATCAGCTTGGTGAAGCCCTCGTCGCGGCCGTTGGCGATGGCGCGGCCCGACGCGGCCCAGGGGAACACCGCCTTGCCGTACTTGATGCCTTCGGCCTTGCATTGCTCCTCGGTCTTGCCGGCCCACGCGACCTCGGGGTCGGTGTAGGCGACGCTCGGAATCTGGCGTGCGTCGAAGAAGCTCGCCTGGCCCTGCGCGACCTCGGCCGCGACATGGGCCTCGTGCACCGCCTTGTGCGCTAGCATCGGCTGGCCGACGATGTCGCCGATGGCGAAGATGTGCGGCACGTTGGTGCGCATCTGCTTGTCGACGTTGATGAAGCCGCGGTCGGTGACGGCCACGCCGGCCTTGTCGGCGCCGATCTTCTTGCCGTTCGGGCTGCGGCCGACCGCAACGAGCACGAGGTCATAGACCTGCGGACCCTTCGGTGCCTTCTCGCCTTCGAAGGTCACCTCGATGCCGGCCGGCGTGGCCGTGGCGCCCACCGTCCTGGTCTTGAGCATCACGTTGTCGAAGCGCGGCGCGTTCATCTTGTCCCAGACCTTGACGAGATCGCGGTCGGCGCCCTGCATCAGTCCGTCGAGCATCTCGACCACGTCGATGCGCGTGCCCAGGGTCGAGTAGACGGTGGCCATCTCCAACCCGATGATTCCGCCGCCGACGACCAGCATGCGCGTGGGGATGCTCTTGAGCAGCAGCGCGCCCGTGGAGTCGACGACGCGCTCGTCCTCGGGCATGAAGGGCAGCTTCACCGCCTGGCTGCCGGCGGCGATGATCGCCTTGGCGAACTTGACCACCTTCTTGCTGCCGTCGGCAGCGACCACTTCGAGGTGGTGCGGATCTAGGAAGCTGCCAACGCCCGTGAGCACCTCGACCTTGCGCGCCTTGGCCATGCCCGCCAGCCCGCCGGTAAGCTTCTTGATGACGCCGTCCTTGAAGCCGCGCAGCTTGTCGAGGTCGATCTCGGGTGCGCCGTACTTGATGCCGTGGTCCGGCAGGTGCTTGACTTCGTCCATCACGCTGGCCGTGTGCAGCAGGGCCTTGCTCGGAATGCAGCCCACGTTCAGGCACACGCCGCCGAGGGTCGCATAGCGTTCGACGAGCACGGTCTTCATGCCGAGGTCGGCGCTGCGGAAGGCCGCGGAGTAGCCACCGGGGCCGGCACCGAGAACCAACACTTCGCACTCGACATCCGCCTTGCCGCCGTAGGTGGCGGCGCCGGGGATCGGCACGGCCGCCGGCGCGGCGGGGGCCGCGGCCTTGGCGGGCGCAGCCGGCGCGGCGGCCGGTGCGACAGCCGCCGCCTCGACCAGCAGGATCACCGAGCCTTCGCTGACCTTGTCGTTGACCTTGACCAAGATGTCCTTGACCACGCCGGCATGCGTGGACGGGATCTCCATCGACGCCTTGTCCGACTCGACCATCACCAGACCGGTGTCGACGGCGATCGTCTCGCCGACCTTGACCATCACCTCGATGACCGCGACATCCTTGAAGTCGCCGATGTCGGGGACTTTGACTTCTACTTGTGCCATGACTGCCGGCCTTTCAGAACATGATGCGCCGCATGTCGGCGAGCAGGTTGGCGAAGTGCACGTTGAAGCGCGCGGCGGCGGCACCATCGATGACCCGGTGGTCCCAGGACAGCGACAGCGGCAGCGTCAGCCGCCAGGCCGAGGTCTTTCCGTCGCTCGAATGCTGCTTCCAGTAGCTCTTGCACACGCCCATGATCGCGACCTCGGGCGCGTTGATGATCGGCGTGAAGTAGATGCCGCCGATGCCGCCGAGCGAGCTGATCGTGAAGGTGCCGCCCGACATCTGGTCGGGTTTCAACTTGCCGTCGCGTGCCAGCTTGGCGAGCTCACCCATCTCCTTGGTGATCTCTGGGATCGTCTTCTTGTCCACGTCGCGGATCACCGGCACCATCAGGCCGTTCGGTGTGTCGGCGGCAAAACCGATGTGCCAGTAGTTCTTCAGCACCAGCGCGTCGCCGTCCAGCGAGGCGTTGAACTCGGGAAACTTCTTCAGCGTCGCGACCGCCGCCTTCATCATGAAGGGCAGCATGCTGACCTTGACGCCCGACTTCTCGAGCTCCTTGTTCATCTGCACGCGGAACTGCTCGAGCTCGGTGATGTCGGCCTCGTCGTGCGTCGTCACATGCGGGATGACGACCCAGTTGCGGTGCAGGTTTGCCGCCGAGATCTTCTTGATGCGCGACTGCTCCTTGCGCTCGATGGGGCCGAACTTCGCGAAGTCGACCTTCGGCCAGGGCAGCAGGTCGATGCCGCCCACGCCACCGCCCGCGGGCGCTGACGCGGCCTTGGGGGCAGGCGCCGCCGCCGCGCCACCGCTCTGGGCGAAGGCCTGCACGTCCTCGCGCAGGATGCGGCCGTGGTTGCCACTGCCCTTGACGCGGCCGAGGTCGACGCCCATCTCGCGCGCCAGCTTGCGCACTGCCGGGCCGGCGTAGGCGAGCGCGAAGGCGGCTTCGTCGATGCCGCCGCCCGGGGATGCCGCAGTGGCCGCGGCGGCCGGTGCGGTTGCCGCGACTGAGGGCGCAGCAGCCGCCGGCGCCGAGGCTGGCGCGCTGCCGGTGGATAGCGCCAGGATGACACTGCCTTCGCTGACCTTGTCGCCAATCTTGACGCGGATCTCCTGCACCACGCCGCCGAGCGGGGCGGGAACGTCCATCGTCGCCTTGTCGGACTCGAGCGAGACCAGCGGATCTTCGGCCTTCACCGTGTCGCCGACCTTGACGTAGATCTCGATGACCGGCACGTCCTTGAAGTCGCCGATGTCGGGCACGCGCACTTCGGCCTTGCCGGCCGGTGCGTTGACGGGCGAAGGCGGCGCACTGATGCTGGGCTTGGCGGCCTCGGCCGGCGCCGCGCCGGCGGCGTCGAACTGCATGATCACGCTGCCTTCGCTGACCTTGTCGCCGACCTTGACCGAGATGGCCTTGACGACGCCGCCCTGCGGCGCCGGCACGTCCATCGTCGCCTTGTCGGACTCGAGCGAGATCAGCGGATCCTCGGCCTTGACCGTGTCGCCTACCTTGACGAAGACCTCGATCACCGGCACGTCCTTGAAGTCGCCGATGTCGGGTACACGAATGTCGATGCTCATGTTGCTGCGCCCCTTTTCAGACGGTCCACGGCGCGGCGCGCTCGGTGTCCAGGCCGTACTTGGCGATGGCTTCGGCCACCACCGCGGGCTTCAACGTGCCTTCATCGGCCAGCGCCTTGAGCGCGGCGACGGTCACGTAGAAGCGGTCGACCTCGAAGAAGCGGCGCAGCTTGACGCGGTAGTCGCTGCGGCCGAAGCCGTCGGTGCCCAGCACCACGTAGCGGCGGCCGGCGGCCTGCACGTATTCGCGCACCTGGTCGGCGTAGTTGCGCATGTAGTCGGTCGACGCGATGACCGGCCCTTCGTTGCCTTCCAGGCAGGTCTCGACCCAGCTCTTGCGCCGCGGCTCGGTGGGATGCAGCAGGTTCCAGCGTTCAGCGGCCATGCCGTCACGGCGCAGCTCGTTGTAGCTGGTGGCGCTCCAGAGGTCGGCGCTGACGCCCCAGTCGTCCTTCAGCAGCTCGGCCGCCGCAATCACTTCGCGCAGGATCGTGCCGCTGCCCATCAGCTGGACCCGCAGGCCCTTCTTCGCCTTGCCGCCGGCCTTGAGTTTGTACAGGCCCTTCAGGATGCCCTGCTCGGCGCCTTCGCCGGCATCGGCCAGACCGGGATGCGGGTAGTTCTCGTTCATCAGGGTGACGTAGTAGTACACGTCCTCCTGCTGCTCGTACATGCGGCGCATGCCGTCGCGGATGATGGTGACGACCTCGTAGGCGAAGGTCGGGTCGTAGCTGACGCAGTTTGGGATGGTGCCGGCGAGGATGTGGCTGTGGCCGTCCTCGTGCTGCAGGCCCTCGCCGTTGAGCGTGGTGCGCCCGGCGGTCCCGCCGAGCAGGAAGCCGCGCGCGCGCATGTCACCGGCCAGCCAGGCCAGGTCGCCGACGCGCTGCAGGCCGAACATCGAGTAGTAGATGTAGAACGGGATCATCGGCACGTTGTTCGTGCTGTAGGAGGTGGCGGCGACGATCCAGCTCGACATCGCGCCGCCCTCGTTGATGCCCTCCTGCAGCACCTGCCCGTCCTTGGACTCGCGGTAGTACATCAGCTGGTCGGCGTCCTGGGGCTTGTAGAGCTGGCCGACCGACGAGTAGATGCCGAGCTGGCGGAACATGCCTTCCATGCCGAAGGTGCGCGACTCGTCCGGCACGATCGGCACGACGTGCTTGCCGATGTTCTTGTCGCGCACCAGCGTGCCCAGCATCTGCACGAAGGCCATCGTGGTGCTGATCTCGCGCTCGCCGGAGTTGTCGAGCAGGCGCTGGAAGCTCGACAGCGGCGGGATCGCGAGCGACGCCGAGGTGCGGCGCCGCTGCGGCAGGTAGCCACCTAGCGCGGCGCGCCGCTCGCGCAGGTACTTCATCTCCGGGCCGTCCTCGGGCAACTTGATGAAGGGCACCTTCGCCAGGTCATCGTCCGACACCGGGATCTGGAATCGGTCGCGGAAGCCGCGCAGCGCGTCGGCCGTCATCTTCTTGGCCTGGTGCGAGATCATCTGGCCTTCGCCCGATTCGCCCATGCCGTAGCCCTTCACTGTCTTGGGCAGGATCAGCGTCGGCTGACCGGTGTGCTTCACTGCCGCGGCGTAGGCGGCAAAAACCTTCTGCGGGTCGTGGCCGCCGCGGGTGAGCTTCCAGATGTCGTCGTCGCTCAGGTCGGCGACGAGTGCCTTGGTTTCCTCGTAGCGGCCGAAGAAGTGCTCGCGCACGTAAGCGCCGCTCTTGCTCTTGAAGTCCTGGTACTCGCCGTCGACGCATTCCTCCATCAGCTGCAGCAGCTTGCCGCTCTTGTCCTTTGCGAAGAGGGCATCCCAGCCACCGCCCCAGAGCACCTTGATGACGTTCCAGCCGGCGCCGCGGAACACGCTTTCGAGTTCCTGAACGATCTTGCCGTTGCCGCGCACCGGACCGTCCAGGCGCTGCAGGTTGCAGTTGATGACAAAGACCAGGTTGTCCAGGTGCTCGCGGCCGGCCAGCGAGATCGCACCCAGCGACTCGGGCTCGTCCATTTCGCCGTCGCCCATGAAGGCCCAGACCTTGCGCTGCGTGGTCTCGGCCAGGCCGCGGCCCTGCAGGTACTTCAGGAAGCGCGCCTGGTAGATCGCAATCAAAGGACCCAGGCCCATCGAGACGGTGGGGAACTGCCAAAAGTCGGGCATCAGCCACGGGTGCGGATAGCTCGAGAGGCCCTTGCCGGCGGTCTCCTGCCGGTAGCTGAGCAACTGGTCTTCGGTCAGCCGTCCTTCGAGGAAGGCGCGGGCGTAGATACCCGGTGAGCTGTGACCCTGGATGAAGAGCAGGTCGCCGCCATGCGTGTCGGTCGGCGCGTGCCAGAAGTGGCCGAAGCCGATGTCGTACAGCGTGGCGGCCGACTGGAAGCTCGCAATGTGGCCGCCGAGCTCCGAGCTTTCCTTGTTCGCACGCAGGATGATCGCGAGCGCGTTCCAGCGAATGATCGAGCGCAAACGGTGCTCGATGGCGCGGTCACCGGGCGACCTGGCTTCCTGCTCCGGAGGAATCGTGTTCTTGTACGCCGTGGTCAGCGACCGCGGGATATACAGGCCGTCCCGACGCGCCTGATCGACCAGGCGATTGACCAGCAAGTTCGCGCGCTCCTGCCCTCGGTGCAGTTCCACTGCCTTGAGTGCGTCGAGCCATTCGCCGGTCTCCGCAGGATCGGCATCGTCGTTCATGTTCATGGAGTCTCCTGGCGCCGGCGCCGTTCGGTCTGAACGCTCTCGGCAGGTCAATGCGAGGCGTGCGGCTCAACTGCCGCGACTCTTTTTTTGGATTCATCGAAAACGGGCAGATCGGCTGTGGCACCGTAGACGGCGATCAGTCCGGCCTGACTGGCTATCTGGTCTATCTGGTCTATCTGGTCTTACCAAACGGACCGGATAGTATCGAGACCTATCCAGCAGTTCCATGCGGGTTCCCCCGCATGGCAGGCGGAGTTCACGTAGGAGCCTCTCGTGGCAAGCCAGCCGTCTTTCCGCGCCGTCGCGCATGTACGGCGCCCGCGCCTTTCGGACACGATCACCGACCAAATCGAGGACCTCATCGCCACCGGCAAGCTCAAGCCTGGCGACAGGATGCCCGCCGAACGCGACCTTGCGCAGCAGCTCGACGTGTCGCGCCCATCGCTGCGCGAGGCGCTGCTGATCCTCGAGAGCCGCGGCCTGCTGCAGGCCCGACGGGGCGGTGGCTTCAGCGTCACCGACGTGACCGCGCCGACGATCACCGATCCGTTGGTGCACCTGCTGCAGCGTCACCCCGAGACCGTTGACGACATCCTCGAACTGCGCCACGGGCTGGAGTGCGTGGCGGCCGAGTTCGCCGCCTTGCGCGCCACCGAGGCCGACGACAAGCGGCTGCGCGAGATCGTCGGCGGCATGAAGCGCCGGCGCGGACCGGTCGACCCGCTCGAAGACACCGATCGCGATGTCGATTTCCACATGGCGGTCGCCGAAGCCTCGCACAACGTCGCCCTGGTGCACGTGATGCGGGGCATCTTCAACCTCATGCGCATCAACATGCTGCGCTCCCGCGAGGCGCTGTGCCACCAGGCCGAGAACGTCACACTGCTCGACGAACAGCATGCCCAGATTGCCAAGGCGATCACCGCGCGCGATCCCGCGGCGGCGCGCGCGGCGGCGAACATCCACTTGAGCTTCGTGCAGGCGAGCCTGCGCGAAGCCGCCAGCAAGGGGGGCCGAAAGGCCGGCAACGGCGCCGCCGCACCAGCCCCGAGTCCGGCCCGCGCCCGCAAGCGCAGCGACGGTGACGCCGGTGCCTGATCCGGTCGGCGGTTTGGCGCCGGGCGATGCCACTGAATCGTTCGGTGGCTACGACCCGAGCGCGAAGCAGAAAGCGCGGGCCAAGACGGCGCGCATCCCGATCAAGGTGGTGCCCGCCGAGGTGCTGAAGAAGCCGGATTGGATTCGGGTCAAGGCGGCGACCCCGAATTCGCGCTTCTACGAGATCAAGCAAATCCTGCGCGAGCACAAGCTGCACTCGGTGTGCGAGGAAGCCTCGTGCCCGAACATCGGCGAGTGCTTCGGCAAGGGCACGGCCACGTTCATGATCATGGGCAACAAGTGCACGCGGCGTTGCCCGTTCTGCGATGTCGGCCATGGCAGGCCCGACCCGCTGGATGCCAGCGAGCCGGAGAACCTGGCCAGGACGATCGCGGCGCTCAAGCTCAAATACGTGGTGATCACGAGCGTCGATCGCGACGACCTGCGCGACGGCGGCGCGGCACATTTCGTCGAGTGCATTCGCCAGACGCGCGAGCGCTCGCCGGCGACGACCATCGAGGTGCTGGTGCCCGACTTCCGTGGGCGCGACGACCGCGCGCTGGAGGTCCTGATGGCTGCGCCGCCGGACGTGATGAACCACAACCTCGAAACCGTGCCGCGCCTGTACAAGGAAGCGAGGCCCGGCAGCGACTACGCGTTCAGCCTGAACCTGCTGAAGAAGTTCAAGGCCCTGCACCCCGGCGTACCGACGAAAAGCGGGCTGATGGTCGGCCTCGGCGAAACCGACGAAGAGATTCTGGCCGTGATGCGCGACATGCGCGCGCACGACATCGACATGCTGACGATCGGCCAGTACCTCGCGCCGAGCGGTCACCACCTGCCGGTGCGGCGCTACGTGCACCCGGACACCTTCCGCATGTTCGAGCGCGAGGCAACGGCGATCGGTTTCAGCCATGCCGCCGTTGGTGCGCTGGTGCGGTCAAGTTACCACGCCGATCAGCAGGCGCATGCCGCCGGCGTGCCGGACGGCAGATCCGGGCGCAGTTGAGGCGAACGATGCGGCAAGTAGACCGCGTGTTACGACACCGCCAAGCAGGACGATCCTCGACCACTGCACCCGCTCCGGACTGACACGCGGATCGGCATCATTGCGCGCACCAGCCGCCGCTGCCGGGCGATTGGACGGTCGGAGCATCGGAGGGCGGCTCGGTCACAAACCGGACTTGGCGAGCGCGGACTCCTGAGCGTCGGTCGTTGAGCGCCTTGCGTGCCAGTTATTGAGCCTGAGCGGGATGGGCACGGAGCAGAGTGACCAACTCTCATTCGACTGAGGCCCAGTTTTCGAACTTCGGCTATCTCTATCTCCCGCTTTCGTGCTTTCAGTGTCGGTACCAGATCGCTGTCAATGAAAATCTCTACTACTCGTCGCCAGCCCACCCAGCAAGGCCGTCAGATCCTCGACATGCCCGGCGATCAGGTTACGCACGTCGCCATCGCGCTGCCAGGTGCCCTTCACCGCCATCAGCTTTGAACGCAGCAGCGGCCCGCGCAACTGCGCCTTGAGCTTGGGCCAAACGATCACCTGCACGCTGCCGGTCTCGTCCTCCAGCGACACGAACATCACGCCCTTGGCGGTCTCAGGCTGCTGCCGCACCGTCACGATGCCGCAGGCCCGCGCCAACATCCCGTCCGGCGAGTCGTGCAACTCGGCCGCCGTGCACCAACCTTGCTTGGCCAGCACCGGCCGAAGGATGGCCAGCGGATGGCGGCGTAGCGTCAGGCCCGTGGCCGCGTAGTCCCACACGACCTCCTCACCCTCCGGCGCAGCCGGCAGTTCGAGCTCTTCCTCGTTCACCGGCGCCTGTTTCAGCAACTGCGGCGCCGAGCGCTGCCCGGCGGCCTCCCAGACCTGCTGTCGTCGATGGCCAGCCAGGCTCATCAGCGCATCGGCAGCGGCCAGCAACGTCATCTCGGGGTAATCGGATTTTTCCTGCAAATTGACACGCTGACCAAGAAAAACTCTAACCGCGACAAGCACTTGCAAAATCGGTTCTCGCGGACCCGTTGTGCTTTCGGTGCAGATTGACACGCTGCCACCTGCCCCAGCCGTTCACACCGCCGGCGCCTCGAACGCCCCACCTATCTGCTTGGCCCGGCGAAGATCGTCCGAGTGCAGGTACATCGAAGTGGTGGACAAGGACGCGTGCCGCAGGTTGTCTCGAACGGTCGTCAGCTCCGCCCCGCGCTGAAGCGCATGGGTCGCGTGTGTGTGGCGCATCCAGTGCGGCGTGGCCCGCCGCAGTTTCTCGGCCAGTGCCGGATTCGTGTCGGCCAGGACATCGGCCGTTTTGGCGAAGAACCTCTTCACGATTGCCCACAACCGCTTGGACGTGATGCCGACCTCGCCATCGAGGCTGCCGAGCAAAGGCGTGGCGGGGTTCCACTTGCCCGGCGTCACGGGAAGGCCGCGCTGTGCCAGATTCCGGGCCAGCACCCCACGCGCCAGTCCAGGCAGCACCACCTTGCCGGCCTTGCTGCCCTTGCCGACCACGTGCAACCAGTGATCGCCGTGCGCATCGACCTCGATCGATCCCAGCGTGGCGTGCACAAGTTCGCCGGCACGCAGCCCCGTGCTGTAGCTGAAGTCGATCAGGAAGCGAAGCCTTTGGGCTGCGCCCGGCTGCCAACCATACGACCACTCCAGCCCCTCGGCGGCAGTCCTCACCAGATTCCATTCCCCCTCGGAGAAGGCTCTCGTCGTGTCCAGGGTCGTCTGCCTGGCGCCGCGGACCTTGATGC
>CETV01138668.1_pt1 | contig 30828 bp, 32 predicted proteins | sample 531451 | NCBI WGS metagenome assembly CETV01 (sample SAMEA2623155, study PRJEB7988) | marine metagenome | isolation source: saline water (ENVO:00002010), including | reverse complement strand
CCAGCCAGTTTGGCGGCCTTGCCAGTCTCGCCGGCATCAATCTTGGAGGTGGGGGCTCCAAACAGACCGTCATTGCCAAAGAAGTGCTCCAATCCCGGGCGTTTCTTACAGACTTCTTCAACCGCCATGGTATGCAAATACCTTTAATGGCGTTGGAGGGTTGGCAGGAGAAGAGTGGAGAGTGGGTTTACGACCGCGATAAGTACAACCCAGAGACGGGAAATTGGCTTCCCGACGGTGACGGTGGAACTTATAAACCTACCGATTGGGAAATGGTTGAAGCATTCAGAGCAGACCACTTCAGCATCAGCGAAGCGAAAGATACAGGCATGATTACTGTCAGCGTGAAACACTACTCCCCGGTTGTTGCGAAACAGTGGGCTGAAAAGTTGATCCAGGACATCAATGAGCACATGCGAAAGCAGGATGTAGAAGAGGCCGAGGCACGCATCGCTTATCTTGAGCAAAAGCTGGATGAGACCAACATCGCAGGGATGCAGCAGGTGTTCTATCAGCTCATCGAGAATGAAACCCGCACGGTAATGCTTGCCAATGCTCAGAAAGAGTATGTATTTAAAACGGTAGACCCTGCCGTTGTAGCCGAGGAAAAGGCGGAGCCCAAGCGAGCGCTCATCTGCGTAATTGCAACGCTTCTGGGGGGCATGCTCGGCGTTTTCATTGTTTTCATAAGGGCGTTTATCAGAAGCGGCCGGGACCCCAGCCCCGAGAGCAGTGGAACACCAAGTACTGCGGCTGAATGAAACAGGTTCTGATACGGCTCACTAACCTCGGGCTCAGGGGCACAACGTTAGTCAGCAAGTTCTTGCTGATCTTCATGCTGGCGCGGTTTCTCGAGCCCGCAGAGCTTGGATTATACGGTCTGCTCACCGTATCGATCAGTTATGGGCTCTATTTCCTAGGCTTTGATTTCTACATTTTCACTACGCGTGAAATACTTAAAGCAGAGCCCTCAGGCCGTGGCCAATTGCTAAAGAGCCAGGTTGCGCTCAGCCTGATTCTATACGCGGTATTTTTGCCGCTTACGATTGTGCTATTCGGGCTGGAGTTGCTCCCCTGGTGGCTGCTTCCCTGGTTTATGGCGCTTCTGGTTCTGGAGCATATAACTCAGGAATTGAACCGCCTGCTGGTTGCTCTCCAAAGGCAACTGGTTGCCAGTTGGGTCCTGTTCTTCAGGGCAGGGGCCTGGTGCCTGGCAGTGGTTGGCGTTATGTTCCTGAATGAATCCAGCCAGGAGCTCACCACGGTATTGATTGGCTGGAGTGCCGGCAGCAGCATCGGGATGCTTATTGGGGCTGCTGTGCTATGGCGAATACCAATGGGAGGCTGGCGGAAGGCCGTTGATTGGGCCTGGCTCAAAAAAGGCCTGAAAATTGCTCTCCCTATGCTGATTGCCACACTTGCCCTGCGTGGCATTTACACAGTCGACCGTTACTGGTTTGAAGCCCTCGCAGGGCTCGATGTGCTCGGCGCTTACGTACTGTTTATCGGCATGTGTACAGCGTTGCTCGGCTTTATGGATGCAGGCGTATTCACATTCCAGTACCCGGCAATGATCTCTGCCCATGCAAACAACAATGCTGGAGAATTCCGAAAGAAATTCCGTCAGCTGGCATGGCAAACTGTGGTCCTGACGGGTCTTTTCTCCGCCTGTGCATGGTTTGCAATCATGCCCTTGCTGCAGTGGCTTGATAAACCGCTGTACCTTGAAAAAATCGAGTTGTTCGGTTGGCTACTGCTTGCCACCGGGCTCTTTGTAGTGGGTATGATCCCTCACTACGGGTTGTATGCCAGAGGCAATGACAAGCCATTGATCATATCGCACGTTGCCGGCCTTCTGGTGTTTTTGGCCAGTACCGCCTCTTTTGCGACTGTTTTTACAGAATTGGCAGTCCCCTTTGGCCTGATATCGGCCTTCGTTTTCATAATGGCCTGGAAAACCCTGCAGTTCTACCGATTAACACCCGCCAACTGGCGGTGATACCATTCATTTTTACAGTAAAACCCAGAGAAAGTGACTATGCTCGAAAACTCCACCATCCTTGTTACCGGCGGCACCGGCTCCTTTGGTCATAAATTCATTCCAATGACGCTGGAAAAGTACAATCCGAAGAAAATCATCGTGTTTTCTCGTGATGAAATGAAACAGTGGGAAATGGCCAAGCTGTTCCAGGGTGACGACCGCCTGCGCTTTTTCATTGGCGATGTACGCGACAGAGACCGCCTCTATCGCGCGCTGGATGGTGTGGATTACGTGGTTCACGCTGCGGCTACCAAAATCGTACCCACCGCCGAATACAACCCGTTTGAATGTGTAAAAACCAACATTCACGGCGCCATGAACCTCATCGATGCAGCCATCGATAAAGGCATCAAGGGTGTGGTTGCACTTTCGACTGATAAGGCAAGCAGCCCCATCAACCTATACGGAGCGACAAAACTGGCTTCGGACAAGCTATTCGTTGCGGGCAACTCCTATGCAGGTGGCCATCAAACCAAGTTTTCCGTGGTTCGCTACGGCAACGTGATGGGCTCACGCGGCTCTGTTATTCCGTTCTTCATGTCCATCAAAGAAAACGGGGTACTTCCCATCACCGATCCACGCATGACCCGATTCATGATCAGCCTTGAGCAGGGTGTGGAGCTGGTGTGGCACGCGTTCGAAGATATGGTCGGCGGGGAGATTTACGTCAAAAAGATTCCTTCCATGAAAGTGACGGACTTGGCGCGCGTTGTTGCGCCAGAGGCTGAGCAGGAAGTTGTGGGGATTCGGCCGGGCGAAAAATTGCATGAACAGATGATTGGGGCAGAAGATTCCTACTTTACGTACGAATACCCGGAGCACTTCAAGATTCTGCCCAACATCAATGACTGGGGCACCTGCGCAAGTCGAATCAAAGATGGCAAGCTCGTGCCGGAAGGGTTTGTCTACGCCAGTGACAACAATACTGAGTGGATGACAGACGAAGAGCTCCAGGCCTGGATTGACCGCCATAACAACGAAATTGGCAAGATCTGATCATGATTCCCTATGGCAAACAGGAAATTACCCAAGCTGACATAGACGCCGTTGTAGAGGTGCTTAAGTCAGACTTTCTGACTCAGGGACCAACGGTCCCAAAGTTTGAGCGTTCAGTGGCAGAACACGTTGGCGCAACCCATGCTGTTGCAGTGAACAGCGCAACTTCTGCGCTGCATATTGCCTGTGCGGCGCTTGGCCTTGGAAAAGATGACTGGCTGTGGACATCGCCCGTAACCTTTGTCGCTTCCGCTAATTGCGGCCTGTATTGCGGAGCGCATGTTGATTTCGTAGACATTGATCCGCGAACCTACAATCTGTGCCCCGTCGCGCTTAAGGCGAAACTGGAGCTTGCGAAACAGGAAAAGCGCCTGCCCAAGGTAGTAGTGGCTGTTCATTTATGCGGCCAGCCTTGCGATATGGAAGCTATCGGTGCCTTGGCCGCGGAGTATGGCTTCAGGATCATTGAGGATGCCTCCCACGCGATTGGTGGTAAATACAAGGGCGAGTTCATTGGCAACAGCCGGTATAGCGATATAACCGTCTTCAGCTTTCACCCGGTCAAGATTGTAACCACAGCCGAGGGCGGTATGGCTTTGACCAACGATGACCGCCTGGCAGAAAAATTGAACCTCCTGCGCAGCCACGGAATCACTCGCGATCCGGCATTAATGACCTGTGAACCTCATGGGCCCTGGTATTACCAGCAGGTTGACCTCGGCTATAACTACCGTATGACAGAGCTTCAAGCTGCGTTGGGCGTTAGCCAGATGCAGAGGCTGGACGATTTCGTAGCTCGGCGCCATGAGCTTGCAAGTCGCTATGACCAGCTTCTGGGTGCGCTGCCGCTGACACTCCCGTGGCAACACCCCGATAGTTACAGTGGGTTGCATCTCTATGTAATCCGATTACAGTTGGCGCAAACTTCTCTGAGTCATCGGGAAGTCTTTGAGGGGTTGAGAGAGCAGGGTATTGGCGTAAACCTGCACTATATCCCTGTGCACACACAGCCGTACTATAAACAGATGGGCTTCAGGGAAGATGATTTCCCGAACTCAATGGCCTACTACCGAGAGGCTATCAGTATCCCAATGTTCCACGGTCTCACCTTTGAAGAGCAGGACAGAGTAGTTTCGGTTATAGAAGAGATTCTGGGTAACGTAAAATGACATCTGCAAAGCGTGTTGCGGTTATTCCTGCCCGGGGTGGAAGCAAACGAATCCCCCGCAAAAATATCCGGGATTTCTGTGGTAAACCGATGATTGCCTGGCCGATTGAGGCCGCGATGGAAAGCGGATGTTTCGACCGAATTATCGTATCCACAGATGACCGCGAAATTTCTGAGCTAGCGATGGAGCTTGGCGCAGAGGTACCCTTTGTGCGGCCTGCAGAGCTTTCCAATGATTACGCCGGGACTTTGCCGGTTATTCGGCACGCCGTGGACTGGCTGCAGCGGAACGGCGAGCAGATTGAATATGCCTGTTGCATCTACGCAACGGCCCCGTTTATCTCCTCAGAAGATATTCAGCGAGGCCTGGCGCTGATTCAGATGGAGAGAGCAAGTTATGCTTTCTCGGTAACGAGTTACTCTTTTCCAATCCAGCGGGCTATCCGGATTACCGAACGTGGCCGCGTGGCTATGTTCCATCCAGAACACTTCAATACCCGCTCGCAGGATTTGGAGGAGGCATGGCACGATGCCGGTCAGTTTTACTGGGGTACGGCTGAGGCGTGGCTTGAGGAGCGTGCGGTATTCTCAGAGGGCTCTGCTCCTGTAATGCTTCCCCGCCACAGGGTACAGGATATTGACACCCCTGAGGATTGGAGCAGGGCAGAGTGGATGTTTCGTGCCATGCAGAACGCAAAGGCTAACGCGTGAAGGTCGTCTTTCGAACCGATGCCTCCATCCGGATTGGGACTGGCCATGTAATGAGGTGCCTGACACTGGCCGAAGAGCTTCGTCGTCAAGGGCACACTTGCAGTTTTGTATGCCGTGACCTTCAAGGCCACATGGGGCCCGTGATTTCAGATAGGGGCTTTGGTGTTGAATTATTGAAAGCGCCTGTCAGCGGAGATCTGGCTCAGTTGGACAAGGGGATTCCTCATGCACCGTTATTGGGAGTTCCGTGGCAACTGGATGCTTCCGAGACGCGCGCTGCGCTAAATCATCTGGATCCGGACTGGTTGATAGTTGACCACTATGCGCTGGACGCTCAGTGGGAGCAATATACGTCCGTAGCAACAAAGAAAACAATGGTGATCGATGACTTGGCAGATCGTTCCCATCATGCCGACGTTCTTCTCGATCAAAATGCGGTCAGCCTGGATACGCGAGAGCGCTATACCGCCAGAATAAACTCTGATTGCGTTTTGCTTTTGGGGCCGCATTTCGCACTTTTGGGGAGTGACTATGCTTCGTGTGCGAAAGCTCTTCCTCGGAGAGACGGAACCATATCCAGAGTATTGGTTTTTGTTGGTGGAAGTGATCCATACCATTTAACGGAAACTTATCTGGAAGTCCTTAATCGGGAGGAGTTTGCTTCACTCTCGCTTGATGTTGTTATTGGCCGGAATCATCCCTCTCCCGAAAATGTCGAGGGCCTCGTTAAGAACAGAGCGAAGGCGAGGCTCTACTCTGGGTTGCCAACTCTCTCTGCCCTGATGATCCGAGCGGACTTAATGCTGGGTGCCGGTGGTGCGACCAATTGGGAGCGAATGTGTCTCGGTTTAAATTCTATTGTTGTCAGTGTTGCGCCGAATCAGGACCAGGTGAACCAGGAATTGCAGAGCAAAGGACTGATAAAGTTTTTAGGCAAAGCTGAGAACGTTCATCCTGAAACGATAGCTACCGCCTTGCAGGAGCAAGTAGAGAGTCCCGCACTGATGGAAGCCAGGGCTGAAAAAATGCGTGCATTGGTTGATGGGCAGGGTTGTAAGCGCGTTGTTCAAACACTTACGGATCAGGTTGCTTGATGAGTTGTTTTAAATTAGTTCCGTTTAATCCGGAGAATACTGAAACTGTGCTGGCGTGGCGGAACGCCGAGCGTATCAGGTTAAATATGTTGGATGACTCCACTATAGGTAATGAGGATCACGCCAGCTTCTTACGGGTTCTGGATACAGATGAATCACGGGCGTATTTTGTCGTTGAGTTAAGAGATACACCCGTTGCAGCCATATACTTTACGGGGCTTGGTGGGAAAGAAGTGACCTGGGGTTGTTATATTGGCAGTGAAAAAGCGATACCTGGTTTGTTCGTGGGGCTAGTCATTATTGCGATTAAATACTCTTTTAGCTTCCCCGCGACCGAGAGCATGCGAAGCGAGGTCGCTTCACATAACGCCAACCCTATAAAACTGAATCGGTTTCTTGGCATTCCGGAGACAGGTAGGATTTTGCGCTATACCTCGAGCGGCAGGGAGGTAGAGTTCATCGAATACCGGCTTGTTTCCGGGACCATAGAACCTGTTCTCAACAAAGCGACAAAAGTAATCCCGAGTTCCATTAGAACAGCATGTGAAAATTTAAAATTGGAGAACTAGATGCAAGTACGTGAAGTAATTCTTGAGCTGTTTGATGAGGCCCTAGAATCAACGGAATCATCGCTACAATGTGAGGAGTTGACTGATGACACCGTACTTCTCAATAGCGGTCTCGATTCACTAGGTTTTGCAATCCTCGTTGCAAGGTTAGAAGAAGAGTTGGGATTTGATCCCTTTGTGGAAATGGAAGAGGCCGTTTACCCTACAACGTTCGGTGAGTTCGTTGCCATTTATGAGAATCGGGCTAAGTAGGTTCAATTGTGATTCTTGAAGAGCTACTGACAAAAATCAGTGATGATCAGGTGTTGTGGGTTTCCCCAGAAGGACAGAAAACTTCTGGAGACTTGATGCGAGACATTGCCGCTTGCAGGGATTTTTTGCGAGGCATCGATGCTTCCAGGGTAGCCCTTGAGTTGGCAGACAGCATAGACGCTCTTACTTGGATGATTGCGCTTGATGGAGTGGCGGAAGTTGTTTTTCTGGTTCCTGATTCACTCAGAAGCTCTGACGACTATGGTTCCTTGAAAGCACGTTTTCAGCCGACCCTCTCTGTCGATGAATCGTTTTCAGGCAATGCTCCGGAAAAAAGAGGCGACTTTTCCGGGAACCCCCAGGCAGCTGTCAATACCCGTTGGGTGTTGGCAACGTCTGGAACCACCGGGACGCCCAAGCTAATAGAACATTCAACGGATAGCCTGACTAGAACCTGTAAACTCGACCCCGATCGAGGGCGAGATTTCATATGGGGCTTGGTATACGATCCGTTCAGGTTCGCCGGCCTTCAGGTGGTACTTCAGTCCCTAGCGAGTGGCTCTCGGCTTGTTCTTTGCAACCATATCGGGAACGTTCGAGATCAGGCAGCCTTCCTTCGGGAAAACAATACAAACGCGCTTTCTGCAACCCCGAGCTACTGGCGGAAACTGCTGATGAGTGGTGTCTTGGGAGACCAGCAATTCAGGCAGATCACCCTCGGTGGCGAGCCGGCAGATCAATCGATCCTCAACGCGCTTAAAGCGGCATTTCCGAACGCAAGGATCGCGCATATTTACGCCTCCACAGAGGCAGGCGTTGGTTTTTCCGTAACAGACGGTTTAGTGGGTTTCCCTGTTCAATACTTGGACCAGGGAGTGGCCGGAAACCAGCTCCGAATTAGTGAATCAGGAACATTGCTGATAAAACCCGAGAGATATGTTCCTTCGGCTGGCGGAACCTCAATGGCAAACTCTGATGGTTTTATCGATTCGGGGGACCTCGTGGCCATGCGTAACGAGCGCGTTTTGTTTCTGGGCCGCGATTCGGGTGCTATCAACGTTGGCGGCAATAAGGTCGTTCCTGAGGAAGTTGAGGCCGTAATCCGGGAAGTGGACGGTGTTGGCGAGGTACTCGTGAAGCCCAAAGGAAGTGGTGTGATGGGGCAACTCGTAACGGCTGAGATTCAGCCCAGAACGCCCGATACGGACAGGGCAGCCCTGAAAAAGGAAATCATGAGTCACTGTCGGGCGCGGCTTGAGAAATATAAGGTGCCCGCTCTCATTCGGTTTGTGACTGAAATTGAGCACAATCCAACTGGCAAGATCAGCAGGAAATAACGTTATGGATTTAGTACTGGTTACCGGAGGTACCCGGGGTTTGGGTCTCGCAATTTCAAAGCGGTTGGCTGCAACAGGTTACAAGGTCATCGTAGTAGGCAGAAAATGTTCTTCCGAGTGCGAAGAATGGCTGGCAGTTACCGACAATGCCGTGTTCGAACCGTACGATTTTTCGGATACATCGGGTATTCATGAGTTCAGCCAGCAAGTTACAAAGAAATACGGTCGTCTCTATGGCCTGGTAAACAATGCGGCTTTAGGGCTTGATGGTGTTCTGGCAACCATGCATGAAAGCGATATATCCAAAGTTCTTCGGGTTAATGTTGAGGCGCCGATTCTTCTGACAAAATACCTCCTGCGACCGATGTTGATTAACAGGAAGGGGAGAGTTATCAACATCTCTTCCATCATTGGGAGCACAGGTTTCAAAGGCCTTGCAGTTTATGGAGCCACAAAGTCTGCCATGAACGGCTTTACAAAATCTTTGTCGCGGGAAGTAGGAAAGGCCGGAATAACGGTTAATAGTGTGGCACCCGGGTATATGGCGACGGACATGACCCAGGGACTTGAGGGCGAAAAGCTGGAGTCGATAAAAAGGCGAAGTCCTCTTGGTGAGCTTGCACATGTGGACGACGTAGCAAGTATGGTGAACTACCTGATGTCCGACGATGCCAAAATGATAACCGGCACTGTAGTTACCGTGGATGCGGGAAGCACGGCATGAAGTTTCAGATTCGCCGCGGTTCCGAAAAAGATGCGGAAGGGATTGTTCGCCTTTTTTCCGAAGGAGGCAATCCGCACGGTTGGAACATGCAGAAGTGGCAACATTATTATCAGGAATATCCCGAAGGAGAAACGGTCTTTTTCGTTGCCGAATCAGAGCATGGAATTATCGGACATTATGGTTTATTCCCGGTCACCATTGGCGAATATAAGGTCTATATGGGGGCGCACGCCTATGTAACCGAATCCGTTCGGGGTTTGGCGGTGATCTCACGCTTAATGAAGTCATTAGACGAATTCTGCATTGATAATGGGATCCCTTTTATAGTTGGCTTTGCTAACCAAAGGTTTACTACCGTAAAAACCACATTGTTCCGGTGGAAGACCCCGTTTTTCGCGAGCTTTGTAACTACCGATGACTTTGATCCTGAGGAGTTTATAGACAGGCCCTTTAGTTTTAACTACTCCGATAACTGGTTGAAGTGGCGGTTTGGAGAAGTTGACCAGCCAGTGATTAGCAAATATCAGAATAAAGAGAGCGCTACCCCGGTCTTTCAGCTCCTATATACGGAATCGCGTGTAACCGCCGCTGAGCATGGACTCTCGAAGTTCGAATGCTGGTCTCCATCGGGTTACCAGAAAGGGCCTGACAAAGAAACTTTCAGTCAACCTTTTTCCGTAAAAATCTATGAAAAACAATGGGCTGGTCCCGACCTTCTGAATCCAGAGAACTGGCACATTCAGATGGGGGACTCCGATACCTTTATCTTCAAGGCTAAATAAAATGGAAGCAATCAAGATAGGCGATCGCCTCGTTGGACCCGATCAGCCGCCGTTTATCATTGCGGAGATGTCGGGTAATCACAATCAATCGCTCGATCGGGCCATGGAGCTGGTACAGGCAGCTTCAGAAGCTGGCGTTCACGCTCTTAAGCTTCAAACGGCAAGCCCTGATGGTTTGACGCTGAATGTTGATAGCCCAGAATTCCTGATTGACGACCCGTCTAGCCCCTGGCATGGGCGCAACCTTTATCAGCTTTATAAAGAGGCTGTTACGCCATGGGAATGGCACAAGCCGATATTTGAGCGTTGCCATGAATTGGGCCTAACCGTGTTCAGTTCTCCTTTCGAGCCTTCGGCAATCGACCTGCTCGAAGAACTCGACGCTCCGTGTTACAAAATCGCTTCGTTCGAGTTGGTTGACCTTCCGCTCATAAGGAAGGCCGCAGCTACCGGAAAACCTCTGATTATGTCCACAGGCATGGCCTCGGTTTCCGATATACACGACGCGGTAGAAGCGGCCAAAGGCGAGGGCAATCACAACCTGATCCTCCTGAAATGTACATCGAGTTACCCTGCAACAGCAGGCGACGCAAATATTGCCACTATCCCTCACCTACGGGAAATGTTCGGTTTGCAGGTTGGGTTGTCGGACCACACGCTTGGTATTGGTGTGCCCTGTGCAGCTGCCGCGTTGGGTGCAACCGTCATTGAGAAGCACTTTACCCTGAGACGATCAGACGGCGGCGTAGACGCCTCGTTCTCACTGGAGCCTCACGAATTCTCGGCACTGGTTGAGGAAAGCGAGCGCGCCTGGGCAAGTGTCGGCAGCGTTGTCTATGGTGGCGCCGAAATTGAGAAAAAATCTCTAAAATTCAGACGCTCCCTCTACATTGCAAAAAGCGTCAAACAAGGTGATGTACTGACTGAGGAAAACCTGCGCATTGTTCGTCCAGGCTACGGATTAGCGCCTAAAAACATCGATGTGTTGCTGGGAAGAAAGGTGAACAGGGATCTTGCGGCCGGCACCGCCATGAAGTGGGAGTTCATTGGATGAGCAAAACAGTTCTGGTGGTAGCCGCCCACACCGACGACGAGGCTCTGGGCTGCGGAGGTACTATCGCTCGGCACGTGGCGGAAGGAGATATCGTTTACGCTGTTTTTCTGGCGGATGGAGTAACGTCACGCCCAGGTGCTGCACCTGAAGAGTTAGAGCAGAGGAATGCAGCTGCAGAAAAAGCCCACAAGATACTGGGAATAACCAAAGCGTATATGCTCGGATTTCCAGACAACCGGATGGACAGCGTACCATTGCTGGATATAGTTCAAAAACTGGAAGCGGTAATTGGAGAAATAAAGCCCCAAGTCGTTTACACCCACCACTATGGCGATCTGAATATCGATCATCGCATAACCCACCAAGCAACCATGACAGCCTGCAGGCCCGTACCAAGCTCCTCAGTGCGTGAGATTTATGCATTCGAGGTGCTTTCAGCGACAGATTGGAATACGCCAGGTACAGATCCTTTTATTGCTAACGTGTTTGTTGACGTCATTGGTTTCATCGATAAAAAGATGGAGGCATTGCAAGCTTATGAGTTGGAGATGCGGTGTGAGCCTCATTCAAGATCATTTATCAATGTGCAACGATTGGCTGAACTTAGAGGAAATACTGTTGGCTTAGGTGCGGCGGAGAGCTTCCAGCTGCTCCGAAGCACTGTTATTTCTGAGGACTAATCAAAGAGAGCCTTAGCGAAAACAATTGTGGTCTCATTATAAAATTAGACGGGTCAATAAAAGAACCTTATTCTAGCTTCGTGTTTCATTACTCAGCTAAGACTTCTCTTTCAAACGATCTGATTTGGGCCTTAACTATCGCTTTCCCTAAGTGCAATTTATAATCGAGCAGGTATGTTTAATCTATTTATCGGTCTTACTCCCCTTCATATTATTACCGCAATTTGTTCAGATAAACGTGATTCAGAGGACCTTGTTGTACTTATTGATCAAAGTGGTAGTTTGTATGATTTTTACGAAGCGGTTCGCCGATCTGCCCTGCTCAAGAATTTCCAATATATAGATGCATCCTGCTCATGGCAGAAGTTGCTTTCTTATTTCTTTAACAAAAAAAATCCAATTTCAACAAATTTCGAAAAGAAAATTCGCCAATTGGTAGACGAAAAGCGCGGAAATATATATGTATTTAACGATCTCGCGCCAGAGGTTCAGCTTATCTTAAGTAGGGTAGAATGCTCGGCTGCGCACTATATTGAAGATGGGAGTGCAGCATACAACTCACATTTTGTCGTTCGAAAAATCTATAAAAAAATAATCATAAATTTTCTATTTTCAGAATTCTACGATCCGATAAATGTAATTGGGACGTCAAGATACATAAGTGATGGATTCTATTCGTATCCAGAAAATGTGAGATCGGAAAACAAATTAAAGGAAGTAAAAAAACTCTGCTTTCGGAATGATTATAGGAAATGTTTGCAGGAATTGGCTGCCTATTACAAAGATATTTTGGATCGGGCTGAAAGTGACGAAAAAAAGTGTGTAATTTTCGTTCCGAAGGATCAAAGTGTACATGTTCCTGAGCTTATTAAATATGCTCAAAGGAATGCGGAGAAGATGGGGGTTTATGACATAAAAATAATTTTGAAATTTCATCCGCTTTCAGATCCAAAGCTTGAGAATGTGTTTAGTGCTGATGAAAGTATTATATTATGTCCTAGGGGAATGCCTGGGGAGCTTTTGCCTGAGATCTATGAGAATGTAGTGCTGGTCTTAGGAGAGGGGAGCACGATACTTATGAATGTAAGAAAGTTTTATGGGTGCGTAAAGGTTCTGAATGTCGCAAAAAGACTCCCGGACGCTTACGATAGGTTCCTTACGAAGATTGGTGTGCTTAATTAGAAACACCTAAAGAGTCTCTTTTTTCCTTTATGTATATGCAGAATGATTTTCGTGTTGCTGTCTGATTTGAACACTGTGGGCCTAAAAAATAGATGCCAAAGTCTCGAAGTCAATTATTTTATCTCCTCGCCTCTCCACTCAAATCTGCTTGGAATACTCTCCGTGCGTATAGCGGTTAGAAAAGTTTATAGGTATTACGCCCTATCTTACCCATTGTTCTGGTTGTCTGGGTTATACCTCATATTCTTCATTCCTTATTTTTTATGGTTTTTAAGGAGTGCTGCAGTTCGGCGTAACGCATTGACCGACGGATTTTTAATATTCTTCTTATATCAGTTCGTTTCTCTTGTAATTGGATTTTTCTGGAATTCCGAGTTTGAGTATTCCCGAGCTCCAAATATATTGCACAACATGGCTGTATTTCTTTTAATTCCTGCAGGGTATTTGATGTGTGCAAGGCAAGAGTTGCCACAATTAATGCTTAATTTTTCTCGTAGGCTTCTGGTTTTCTTCTTTTTGGTCTCCTGTCTCGTTTTTATTTATACCTACTCTACAAAAGATGCGTTAGTTCTTGCTTACCCATGGACGGATGTCTATTTGTCTCGAGTAGGATTTATTGGCGAAATCACAATACCTCGTGTTTCCTTGTTTGCCCCGTATGTGAATGGTACAGCAATACTATCTTTTTTAGCTTATTCTATTTATTTGCATAAGCTAGATGAATCACGGGGATTAAGACTGTTATTTGGCTTGCTTGCTCTTTTCATTGCTTTATTTGCTGGCTCAAGAATTGTAGTTTTTTCAATAGCGATTTTGATTTTTCTTTCCTTTGTTCGAAATAGGCTTGCATTAATGGTGGCTTTCATTAGTCTGCCGATTTTTGTTTACTTGTCATTGGAAATGAATTTTTGGTCGGTAGTGCAGTCCGCTAGAAGTGGTTCAAGTGAAACACGGTTATGGATATATCAAGTCGGATTAGCTTTGATGTATGAAGTTAACTTTCTTACAGGTCTGGGCGTAAAGCCCTTTATTGATGTTATTCCAGATTATCCCGTTGGTTCTCATTCTACCTTCATTGGGTATGTCATAAAGCACGGTTTGTTGTCATTGATTTTTCTATTTTTATGGTTTTTATTTGTGGTCAAGGTGGCTGCTGATAAGATTTCGAAGTTTATATTTCGAAAAATTGGTAGTATTTCGGCGATTGCTACTATGCCAGTTGCCCTATTAGTGTTTATGTTTGAAGACATTGATGCATATGAGCTGAATGCACTTCTTTTTGGTTTTCTTCTTTATTTTTGGCTTCGAGAGGATTCTTTAAATGAAAAAAGCGCCTGAAGCAAGCGTTTTGGATAGGATAGTGGGAATTGAATCGCTTGAAAATCGGTGTTTGAATTCTTTTATCAATCCGTATTCTTATCTGGTGGTTAGAAAAAGGTTTTTTGGTATTGATCGTTGGTTCGTTGATGGTCAGTTTTCTGTTTGGCTACTTAATGCGCTCGGTTTTAATGTGACAAGAAAATCCTTCGACATGACATCATTGGCTCCCGAGATTTTTCGTTTCTGCGAGCAGAATACTAAAAGCCTGGTTTTTATAGGTGCTTCTACCGAAGATGTGGAAAAATTTGTAGACGTTGTTCTTGATAACTACCCAAAGTTGAAGATTTTGTTTTATCGTAATGGTTTCTTTGACTGCAATTCAGATCTTGAAAGCACCCAACGTAGGATTGTCGAAGATAATCCCGATTTCGTGATCTGTGGGATGGGGGCGGGAAAGCAGGAAGAGTTCTTGATGAAGCTTCGAGAGAGCGGTTGGTTTGGAACTGGTTACACTTGTGGAGGGTTCATACACCAAACAGCGTCCGCAGGTATTAAATATTACCCCACATGGGCTGACAGGCTACATTTAAGATGGCTGTACCGCATGATTGATGAGCCGAAACTCATTAAAAGGTATTTTAAGTATTATCCTATTTTTCCATTATTTTTGATTTATGATTTTCTAAAAAATAAGTCTTAGTTAAGGTCGTTTATTGCAGTTTTCGTGAAATTAAGGACTTAGCAGTTGTTCTTCTTTTGACAGACCGTCGATTTCCCCCAATAAAATGGACATGCCCATTAATTGGTTGGACTTACCCCGATACGTATGAAACCCCCAGTCTCAAACGGAGGCCATTTCAAAGGCCTCTGGGCTGACGCCACCCAGGTGGGTATGACGCCGGACCCGTTTATAAAACACCTCAATGTAGTCGAACACATCGGCCTTGGCCATTTCACGGGTTTTGTAGATCCGTTTCCGAACTCGTTCCTTCTTCAGGCTACTGAAAACGATTCCGCCACCGCATTGTGCCAGAAATTACCTCGCCGACTCATGCTCGGATCCAGGTTCTGGGCCAGTCAGAAGCGATGCCAGTCATTACTGCCGTAATGGTTGCCCTGATCCGAATTCATTAACACCTGTTCCTTCGGTCGTCGACGCCAGACCGCCATCAGCAAGGCATCCACCACCAGACAGCGATGCAGCGTGGGTTTCATGGACCAACCCACCCCACGCCGCGAGAACAGATCGACGACCACGGCCAGATACAGCCAGCCTTGCCAGGTGCGAATGTAAGAGATGTCGGTTACCCAGGCTTTGTCCGGGTGACTCACCGTAAATTCGCGCTGAAGCTTGTTCGGGGTGAGGATCGACGGTCTTCCGGCGATCACTTGCGGTGCTTTGTAGCCTCGTAGTGCCTTGATTTTATGTTCTTTCATCAACCGGGCGACCCGGTTCTTGCCGCAGGTTTCGCCAGCCTCCCGAAGGTCCAGAAACACCCGCGGCGCACCGTACACGCCAGAGCTGCCTTGGTACGACGCCAGGATCTGCGCTAGTAGGTGCTGGTTATCAATCGCTCGGTCAGGCAAGGGCTTATGCAGCCATTGATAAAACCCGCTGAGAGCCACGTTGAGCACACCACACATGATCATGGTATTGAATTGGTGTAGGTGATCGTTGATCAATCGGTACTTTACTCGGGCTCTCTGGCAAAGCACCGCGCGGCCTTTATTAGGATATCCCGCTCTTCTACAATCCGGCGCATCTGGGCACGCAGCCTGAGAATCTCGCTCTTGGCTTCGACCAACTCAGCGGCCTGTTCCTCAGACTTATCCGGTTTCACAGCCTTAACCCATTTGTAGAGGCTGTGAGCCGAGACTCCCAGTCTTTGCGACACTTCGGCGACGGTGTAGCCTTGCTCCAACACTTGTCGCATCGCTTCATCTTTGAATTCCGGGGGATAACGTTGGCTGCTTATGACAGTTCCTCCTATGCTCTAATCATAGGCTAGGAGTGTCTAGTAGACCGGAGTAAGTCCAGATTGGATTGTGTAGTAGCCCCCATTTAAACCGGACACCTTGGTAGAAGCAAAGGCCTAGGCATAGACCTAGTGCAAAGGAGTGTCCAAAGTGGAGAGAATCGAAGTCATAACCGGAGTGCAGCGCCGTCGCCGGTATTCCGCGCAGGAGAAGGCGTTCATGGTTGCTGAATGTGAGCAGCCAGGCATGTCAGTATCGCTTGTAGCCCGGCGTCATGGTATATCAGCAAGCCTGTTGTTCCGTTGGAAGAAGCTGATGAAAGACGGTGGCATGTCCGCGATTGAATCTGGTGATGAGGTTGTAAGTGCATCCGAGGTGAAAGCCCTGAACAAGAAGGTCCGGGAGCTGGAGCGGATGTTGGGCCGCAAGACGATGGAAGCTGAAATACTCCGGGAAGCCCTGGAGGTGGCTCAGTCAAAAAAGTTGATCTCGCGCATGCCGTTGCTGCCACCGGACGATACCCCCTAAAACGGGTCGCGGAAGTGCTGAAGGTATCGCGCTCCAATCTGTTGGATCGCCTTCATGGTCGCCAGAAAGGCCGAAGCCCGAGATACAGCAAACAGGACGATGACCGGCATTTACCGTTTATCCGTGAACTGTGCGAGGCCCGTGCTGCCAATGGCTATCGAAGGATCACGGCTCGACTGAATCGATTGCTCGCAGCCAACGATGAGCGAGTGAATCACAAGCGCGTGTACCGACTGATGAAGCAGGATGGACTGCTGTTACCCCGGTACACAGGGCGACCGAAAGAGCGCTGCCACAATGGCCAGGTCATTACGTTGAAGCCGGACCTTCGCTGGTGCTCAGATGGCTTTGAGATCCGCTGCTGGAACAAGGAGGTCGTTCGCGTGGCCTTCAGCCTGGACTGCTGTGATCGCGAGCTGATGCGCTATGTAGCGACCACTGGTGGCATCACCGGTGAGATGGTTCAGGACCTACTGCTGGAAAGCCTGGAATACCGGTTCGGCTAGTCAGAGAGGGTGCCTCATCCGCTGGAATGGCTGACAGATAATGGCAGCTGCTACATCGCCAAAGAAACGCGGGCCTTCGCGTCCTCTCTAGGCTTTGTGGTGTGTACCACACCCGTGAGAAGCCCTCAGAGTAACGGTATGGCGGAGGCCTTCGTAAAGACGTTTAAACGGGACTATGTGTACCTGAACGATCTTCCTGATGCCGCAACGGTGATGGCCAGGTTGCCGGAATGGATCGAGGACTATAACCGTAGCCACCCGCATAAAGGGCTGTGCATATTCCGGCGAACGTGAACGCCCATTCTGGCTGAACGTGAACACCTTTTTTCTTAACGCATCACCCACCGGAGTTTGTACCCTGGGTGTTCACGTTCAGTCAATTTCCTGAAGTCGCTTTCTCATCGATTCCCCTTTCAGAGCCCAGCGGTGAGCGTTGTGCATCAACCGATCCAGAATGGCGTCCGCCAGAGTGTTATCGCCGATGGCGGCGTACCACTGATCGGTGGGTAGCTGGCTGATGATCATGGTCGAGTGAGTGCCGTGACGGTCATCCATGATCTCCATCAGGTCGTTCCGGTGTGCAGGTTTCAGAGCTTCCAGCCCCCAGTCGTCCAGGATCAGCAGCTTTACTTTGGCTAGTTGGCTGAGGGTTTTCTGGTAGGTGCCATCGGCCTTGGCCTGGGTCAGTTCCAGCAGTAATCGGGAGATCCGGTAATACCGGGTGCTGAGGCCGTTGAGGCAGGCCTGATGCCCCACGGCGCAACCCAGATAGGTTTTGCCGCTGCCGCAAGGGCCGGTAATCAACAGGTTCTGACCCCGTTCGAGCCAGTCTGTCTGGGCCAGTTGGGCTACCTGTGTTTTCTTCAGATTGCGTGGGTGCTGGTAGTCGATGTCCTGAACCGAGGCCCGGAGTTTGAAGCGGGCCTGACGCACCAGGCGATCCTGCTTGCGGTGATCCCGGGTCTGGAACTCCCGGTCGAGCAACAGCTCCAGGCGTTCGGTGAACGACAGCTCGTCATAAGTTCCCGGCTGGTTTTGTTGATGTTCCAGGGCGGCAGCCATGCCGCCGAGCTTCAGATCTCTCAATCGTGTCAGGGTTTGCAAGGTGTTCATGCGGGTATCCTAGTGGAAGCTCTTCGGGCCACGGATGTTCTCGTGGTGCTGGGGCAGTTCTGTGTGCAAGGGCAGTTGTTCGGGCAACTTGTCCCGGTTGCTCCGGAGAATGGCCTTGATGTGTTTCAGCCGGTCCAGGCCTTCGCGGTTGGCAATGCGGCAACCGGCGTTAAGGCGCTCGCTGGGATATTCCTTGCTCAGATTGAGTAGCCCAAGACAGACCCGGTAGGCCTGCTCCGGATGCTCCCGCTCATCCAGTCGGTCACTGACCCAGATCAGGGTGTCCGGCCCGATGTCCCGGGCCCAGTTCTTAAGCCGGCCGGGGGACCACTGTTGTTGTTTTTGATGGCGGGTGGGCATGTGCCCTGACTCGGTCGTGATGCCGTACTGATGACTGCGTGGGTGGCTGGCGATCTGTCGTTGCCGGAAGTAGATCTGTACCAGTCGCTCACTGGCGTGGAGGTCCACCTGCTCGCCCACATACTGGTGCGGCACCGAGTAGTGGTGCTGGCTGAACTCGATGTGGTAATCGATGTTGACCCGGCAACGCCGGATCTCGACGTACTCATAGGGGTGTTTGGGTAGCGCCTTCAGGGCTGGCTGGTCGAGCGTCTTGAAGGCCTCCTTCCGGTTGCCTGGCAGCGCTCGGAATGGTCGGCTGTTCAGGTCGTCCAGCAGGGACCGGATGCACTGATTCAGGTCGGCCAGGGTGAAGAAGGTGTGGTGGCGCAACCGCGCCAGTATCCAGCGTTCAACAACCTGTACACCCACCTCCGCCTTGGATTTATCCTTGGGCTTGTAGGGCCGCGCAGGCAGCACCGCGACCTGGTAGTGCGCCGCCAGTTGCTGGTAGCTGGGATTCAGGTCCGGATCGTACCGACAGGCTTTGTTGACACCGCTACGCAGATTATCGGGGATAATCATCTCCGGAACACCCGCAAAAAACTCAAAGGTGCGCCCGTGACTCATCAACCAGTCCTGCAAGCCCTGGCTCCAGGTGGCCTCCGCATAGCTGTAATTCGAAGCCCCCAGCACGGCGACAAACACCTGGGCCGTGCGGATTTCGCCGGTTTGCGGGTTAATGATCGGAACGGTGGGGCCACAGTAGTCAATGAAGCACTTTTCACCGGCCTTGTGGATCTGGCGCATAGAGCGCCTTTGCTGCTTTTGCCAGTGCCGGAAGCGGTCACAGTATTGAGAATAGCTGTAACAGCGATTGGGGTATTGGGCGGTGTATTCCTCCCATAGCAGTTGCTTGGTAACGCCCTTGTGTTTGAGGCTCTGATGGACGGTCAACCAGTCCGGTACCTGATAGCGGCTGGAGCTGGTGGGGTCAGCACCGGGATAGAGCATGGCCGCCAGGCGGCCATCGTCCAGATCCTCGGGTAAGGGCCAGGTGATCTCTAAAGCCTGGGCTCGGGTCAGGAGCTTCTGGATAGCCCCGACACTGGTCTTGGTGCTGGCGCTGATTTGCCGGATCGAAAGCCCGGCTTCCAGCCTCAGGCGAAGCACTTCTCTTATTTTGCGCATTGGAATTCTCTTTGCTGCCATGACCCTGATTCCCAAAAAAAGAACCAGAGTAGCAAGCGGTTGAATAAACAATGCGTTAAGAAGGATTCTGGTTGAACGTGAACACCGATTCCGGCATGGTGAACACCGATTCCGGAAATTTCCGAAAAGTGTTCATCTTCGACCAGAATGACTGTTCACGTTGAACCAGAATAGGTGTTCACGTTCGTCCGGAATGGGTGTTCATGATGGGCCGGAATATGCAGGCTGAAAATGAAATCGCCCTGGGAGTACCGGGCAGAACTGGCATCAAATGAATGAGGTGGTGTCCGGTTTAGCGGGGGCAACTACAGATTGATAATGGTAACCGTTATCAGGTCAAGCGCATTACTGTGAAGCCGGGCGCAAAGCTTTCGGTACAGATGCATCATCACCGGGCAGAACATTGGATTGTGGTGAGCGGCACTGCGAGGGTCACAAATGGGGAGAAAACCTATTTGGTAACCGAAAACCAGTCTACCTACATTCCTGTCGGACAAGTTCATGCTCTTGAGAACCCGGGGGTTGTGGATCTTGAGTTAATTGAAGTGCAGTCGGGCTCTTATTTGGGTGAGAATGATATAGTTCGTCTGGAAAATAAGTACGGTCGAGTCCCGCCCGGTTGAATAAGTCGCCTGTTAGACAAGGATAAGAATGCAATCAAACGAATCGTTTCTCGTTCAGCTTGCCGCTGCAATCGTTAAATGTCGAAGGCTCTTCCTGCTAACTCTTGTTCTATTACTGGCGGTGGGTGTTGCGGCTCAACTGCTGGTTTCTCCCAAGCACCAGTACGTTACGCTTCTCAAGCTGGCGCAGAATGGAGACGGAGTGCTCCTTCAGCCGACTCAGGGCGTGCTTACTGCTATCGAAAGCCAATGGCTGGCAGAGGTTCGCCGCGATTTTATGAGTGAATGGAGCAACGCGCCAGGGTTTGGTTTGAGTAGTACCGAAGCTGGGGCTGGCTTTGTGATTCTGACCTCCGTTGGCCAGAGAGAACAAAGCGAGCAAATTGACTGGTTACACTCTGCGGTGGCCAGCAAGGTTCTGGAGAGCCAACAAGTTTTGGAGCGCAAAGCGAGGGAGAAATTGGGAGCCCAGATTGAGATTGCTGAACAGGCCCTGGCTGCCTTGGAAGCCAGGCGTAACACTGAATATTCTGGCGCCGGAATTTTCGAGGTACTGATTTCATTGAAAGGCCGATTAGTAGGGATGGAGTCTGCGGAAGCTCGTGTGATTGCTCAACGTAAAGATGAGGAATTGGGGTTGGGTTTGGGCTTCAGAATTGGCTTGATGTTGCTGCAGGCCTGTATCGGAGCAGTGATAATTGTGATGGTTTATTACTTTCTCCTGCGGGTCCGCAGTTTAATGCGAAACGAACCTGGCCGATCATGAGTCGGCGCTTCGGCAACTGACATGAAATCCCGATTTGGCTACTCGTGGCTTCTATTACCTTTGCCTGCAATTCTGGTTGCGTTTGTTTATACCGGCTGGGTTTTCGAAAGTTATTACTGGGGCTACCTTGGGCTTATGCAGTTGTGGGTGCTTGCGTTTTCGGTAGGTTTTGGCCTCGTTATTACGCAAGTCCAGGAACAGCTCCCGCAATCGGAACAGCCTCTTTATGTGACGGGTGAATCTGCGGATATACGATGGGATATCGTTATTCTTGTGTTGGGAGCATTGGCGCTTGCTGCACTATTCTATGATCGGTATTTCCTGCGAGGCATCGATTACTTTTCTGTTGGTGTTGCCAAAGGCAGAGCACTGCTCAACCAGGGCAATCATGACAGCTCAATTTTCAGCGTTTTCGGTAATTTCTTTCTATACTCTTATCTCTTTCCGCTTATTAGGTCGGTAGTTCTTTGGGAAGAGCGAACAGCTGGCGTTCGAACTGCGGTTGTTACGTTCGCCTTGCTTGAATTGATTGGCGTTTCGTACTTGATGGGAGGGAGGACCGCTATCCTTTTGACTATCATGGTGTGCCTCGGCAGTTTTGTGGTTCGCCGCTTTCTCGGTAAGCCTTATCGACCAGCTTTTTTTACATTCTCGCGGCTTTTTCTTCTTGCCGCAGTCGCAATGGCGGCTTTTGGCGTGTTCTTCTGGTTCCGGAGCCGGGCTTTTGGCGATGGGGCCTCTCTTTCCTATTTTCTCAACATTTGTGGACACCTCACGCAAGGTACATCGCTCCAGTGTGATTTTGGTGCGCAATCCGGGTACTGGAAAGATCTTATAAATTACGCTCACCTCGTCCTGTTGTACGGAACGCATGGCACCTGGTTGACTGAGGATGTAGTGCGAACAGGCGGGGCTGGAGGCTGGATTACGCCCCAAGGTTTGTTTTCTGTATTCTTCTCGAGGTTTGGAGTCGAAGCGCCTGCGGCGGCATTCGAAGGGCTCTGGGTGCCGGGTCCCGCGTCGCTGTTAAACGACTTTGGTCTCTGGGGCATGTTATGCTTTTCCGTTAGCTTTGGCGTGCTAGCGGGAATTTTAGTGGGATATTTGAGAAGAGGGTACCTCGGTTTTGCCGCCTATGCGTTGGTATTTGCCGTGGCATTCTGGTTTCTTTCGTTTCTCATCTTCCCACTGAATATTCCGGGTTTCGTGATTTCAATATGGCTCGCTGTATTTTTTTGGGGAGCGTATCTTCTTTTGACAACGATTAAAACGCTTTTTATTGAAAGGTATTCATGAAAATAGGTCTTACCAATCTTTTTTCGTTCAGGCCCCATGTCGAGCACCTCGAGTTTCTGGCCCGGTTGCTTGAGCAGGATGGCCACGAAGTTGTTTTCTTTACGTGTGATTCGGCAGTTGAGACCTGCTATATCCGTGAACTCAGAGGGCGGTCCCGTATTCGGGAATGTTCGCAATGTATTATAGGTGGGGTCAGAAGCTATCGATCACAGGGAGTTACCCCTGTCGCCAAAGCGTATTCCGATCTTTCCGATGCTGAACTTGAAGATTTGGCACTCTCCAGTTCTGCAACTCTGACTCGCACAGAATCAGAACGGGAGTGGGACGAGCCTGAGGTGCGCCAATACCGCAGTCGCCTTGCTGGTCCGATTAGTCAGGTTTTTCAAAGTGCGAAGAACTGGATTGTTGATGAGGGTCTTGAGGGCGTCATCTGTTTCAACGGCCGGATGGATCTACCTCGCGCCGTCACTTATGCTTGCGAACAGCTGAACGTGCCTTACATTACGCATGAAAGAACCTGGTTCGGAGATGGCATCCAACTAATTCCGAACGGCAATTGCCTTTCCCTTAGGGCCTTGGGCGAACTGGTTAAAGAGTTCGATGAAAAGCCTCTCACCGCCGCCCAAGCGGCTCATGCGGGCAAACTGATTGGCGATCGTTTTTTGCAGCGGAACTCTCTGGAATGGAGACTGTACAATCAAAACCCGGAGCCAGCGCCCTGGCCGCTAAAGACACCGGGGAAGCGAGTGCTGGTGTTGCCTAGCAGCAAGAACGAGTTTGCCGGCCACGATGAGTGGCGCACGGAATGGGCGGATAATACAGAGGCTCTGGATGATTTTTTTGAGGCTTTCGGTATTGAGCCTGCTCAGGTGGTGCTTCGCTGTCATCCAAACTGGGCAGAGACGATTGGCAGTGTAGAAGGCAACCGCTCGCTCAATCTATACACCCAATGGGCCGGCCAGCGGGGTGTTTACTGTATTCGCAGTGAGCAGAAGGCAAACACCTACGATCTGATTCAGCAAGCGGATATTGTGGTTCTGAATGGTGGTAGTTCGGCTGTGGAAGCGGGAGCCTGCGGCAAACAGGTGGTATGCCTGGGGCCGTCTACCTATCAGGCGGCTGGGTTTGTGCACGTGTTTCGCTCGAGGGCGGAATTAGATGCCAGCGATGGTGAGCTTGACCTTGATCCGGAATTGATTCGCCGAAAAACCCTCCGTTTTCTTTATGTCCGGTCTCACCGGTTTCCGCAGTTTGTCCCCTATGTTAAAGCCGTCGAAACCACCAAATATCGCTACTTTAAGGGCGCGAGGGCCGAGGTATTGATTCGCATGCTAAATGAAGGGCGAATTCGTCCGGACGACCCTGACTTTTCGGAAACTGAAGCTACTGAGAACGATGTATTGAGCGCACTAGAGAAAGCAGACTGGGCTAGCCTGGCTGATTATCAGGCACCGCTGGAAGTCGGTGTTCCTTTTGAAATTAACAGACGAGCCGGCCTGAAATGGATTGATAATTTCAGGGCGAAATTTGCCAGAGGAGATCGGGCGGGATGAGTCTTGGCCAACCGAGGGTATCCATCGTTATGCCCGCCTACAATGCCAGCCAGTATATCGAAGCTACAATCGACTCTGTAATCAGGCAGACCGAACCAGATTGGGAGCTGATCGTTATTGATGACTGCTCAACGGACGATACCCGTCACAAAGTCAGCACCCTTGCTGAGTCGGATTCCCGTATTCGGCTGATCGCCCTTGAGAAAAATTTTGGCGGCCCTGCAGGCCCACGGAATGTGGGCATTCGGTCAGCGCGGGCGGATCTGGTAGCGTTCCTTGATTCTGATGATATCTGGCATCCGGATAAGTTGAGGGTCCAGCTTGCGGCTGTCGGTGATGTATCGAACGCGTTTGTTTGCAGTGGCATGGTGGATTTTTCAGACGAGAGTACTCTTCGGTTTGAGCCAATAGGCAGCGTGAAGAGCGACAGGATTACCTATTGGCGGCAGTCGGTCAGGGCTCAGATTCCTACTTCCAGTGTGCTTGCTTCAAAAGCACTGTTGCTGAAGACACCTTTTTGGGAAGATCCTGCTTATAAGGCGGTAGAGGATTATCATTGTTGGCTTCGCATTCTCCAGTTGGTCGACCATTGTGAGAAACTGAAAGCGCCGCTGCTGTGCTACAGGAAAAGCGAGGGGCAGATTTCCGGCTCCAAACTCATGATGATGAAGAAGGTGTTGAGGGTGCACAGGGATTTTCCCGGGCGGTCTCTGTTTACGGCCTACGTTTACACACTTACCCATGTTTTGGGTGGGTTTTATTTCAGATTTTTGAAGAAAGGTATGTGATATGCGAATTCTGGTAACCGGAGGAGCCGGCTTTCTTGGTTCCCACCTCTGTGAGCGTTTGCTCTCCGAAGGGCATGACGTTTTGTGTGTTGATAACTTCTTCACCGGCCGAAAACGCAATATCGCGCATCTGATGCACAATCCCTATTTCGAAGTGATGCGACACGATGTCACTTTTCCGCTCTACGTAGAGGTTGACCAGATCTATAACCTTGCCTGCCCGGCTTCTCCTGTTCATTACCAGCATGATCCGGTTCAGACCACCAAGACCAGTGTTCATGGTGCGATTAACATGCTGGGGTTGGCGAAGCGCCTGGGAGCGCGCATATTCCAGGCGTCGACTAGTGAGGTTTATGGCGATCCCGAGGTTCATCCTCAACCGGAGAGTTATTGGGGCAAGGTAAATCCGATTGGCATACGTTCCTGCTACGACGAGGGCAAGCGGTGCGCCGAAACGCTGTTTTTTGACTACTTTCGACAGCACAATCTGTCGATCAAGGTTGCCAGGATATTCAATACCTACGGCCCCCGTATGCATCCGAATGATGGGCGGGTAGTAAGTAATTTTGTTGTTCAGGCTCTCAGGGGCGAAGACATTACCATTTACGGTGAAGGGCAGCAGACCAGGAGTTTTTGCTATTCCGATGATCTCATAGAGGGATTTGTCCGGCTTATGAACTCACCGGAGGAACTGACCGGGCCGGTTAATCTCGGGAATCCGAATGAGTTTACCATTCGGGAGTTGGCAGAGACGGTCATTGAACTGACCGGGTCGAGCTCCAGTTTGATCTTCAAACCTTTGCCTGAGGATGACCCAAAGCAGCGGCAACCGGATATCTCACTGGCTAAAAGTAAACTTGATTGGCAGCCGAGCATTGAGCTTAAGGAAGGGCTCGTAAAGACGATCGCTTACTTTGACGAGCTCCTGAAAACCTCGGATATTGATTAATCCATGGCTGGCGGAAGAAAAATACTGGTTACGGGAGCATCCGGGTTTATCGGCAGGAGCCTTTGCAAGGTTCTTGTTGAGAGGGGCTTTCGCGTGACGGCCTTGGTGCGCTCCGAGAATGGATTGCCCTGTAAGGGTGTTCATTGCCTTGTTCAGGATCTTGAACGCGAGTTCGACGAGGATATTTTTGCCGGTGGTTTTGATGCCGTTGTCCATCTTGCCGGAAAAGCCCATGGCAAAGGTGGTGCCAACGAACAGACACTCGAGGCGTTTGAGAGGAGCAACGTTGCCCCGACAAGGCGTCTTGCGGAGTGCTTGGTTGCTGGAGGCACCCAAAGGTTCATTTACCTGAGTTCCATTGGCGTCCACGGTGACAGTACACGTGGTTCGCCAATCACAGAGCACAGCGGCGAACGTCCTCACGCAGATTACGCTCGATCAAAGCTACAGGGGGAAATGGCTCTAAGGGAGAGCCTGGCCGGAACCACAACCGCGTTTTCCATTATCCGGCCTACACTGGTTTATGGAGAGAATGCACCGGGAAATTTTGGCAGGCTTGTCGCTTTGTGCCGTCGAAATTTGCCGCTGCCCTTACGCAATGCGAATAATTGGCGAAGCTTGGTCTCGTTGGATGCTCTGGTCCAGTTAATCATTTTGTGCATTGAGCGACCGGAAGCTGAGAACCAGGTTTTTGTGGCGGCCGATGAGAATCCCGTTTCCACCAGTGACATAATCCGGAGTCTTCGTCGCGGAATGGGTAGGGGCCCTGGCCTCTTGCCGGTGCCAGCAGGATTACTTCGGGGGGCTCTTGCGATTATGGGCCGCTCGTCAGTGTACCAACAGCTGTTCGGAGATCTCGAGGTGGACTCAAGCAAAGCAGTCAGCCTCCTCGGATGGAAGCGGGAGACCGATACCTTAGGAAAGCTGCAGTTAATCGGGGAAGAGGCAAAGTAATGCTGATTCGCATATTGGATATTGTTTTTTCCGCTGCAGGGCTGGTTTTGGGGTTGCCTGTGATGGTCGTTCTTTTTGCGGTTGGGCTGTTTGATACTGGTTCTCCACTTTTTGTTCAGGAGCGCGTTGGCCGCAACCGCAAACCATTCAAGCTCGTGAAGTTCCGGACGATGAAAAAATCAGCCGCCTCTGTAGCCACGCACCTGGCAAATGCCTCAGAGATAACCCGGTTTGGCCGTTTTTTACGGAAGACCAAGCTGGATGAATTACCGCAGTTGTGGAACGTTTTAAAAGGCGAAATGAGCCTTGTCGGGCCGCGCCCCTGCTTGTTTAATCAGGACGAACTTATTCAGGCGCGGGAGAAGCGTGGGGTGTTTTTGGTAAGGCCAGGAATTACCGGATTAGGGCAGGTCACTGACATAGATATGTCGACTCCGGAACTGCTTGCTGAAACGGACAGGAAGATGATCGAGCAGATGTCGGTTCGTTCCTACTTTCAGTACATTCTGCAGACTGTCACCGGAAAAGGTTCGGGCGATCGTGTCAGGGAGTGAATTTGATGCTTGAGGCTTTTTTTGCGTTGCCAAGGGTATACAAAAGGATTCTGTCGGTTGCCTCCGACATATTTGCCTTGACGTTTTCAATCTGGGCAGCCTACGCCCTCAGGCTGGAACAGCAATACTGGCTTCCTGACCAGAAGCAGGCGTTAGTGGCTGCCATAACCGTTCTTTTTACGATTGCTTTTTTTATTAAGCTGGGCTTGTATCGGGCGGTAATTCGTTATTTGTCGGATAAAGCTTTTATAACAATCGTGTATGGGGTGTTTGCCTCCTGTCTGACTTTTATCGTTCTTGGTTATTTATTCCAGGCATTTGTACCTCGCTCCGTGCCGGTTATTTATGGTGCGTTGGCGTTTGTGTTCGTGAGTGGCAGTCGCCTGGGGGTCCGGATGCTTGTGAACCGGCCCTGGGAGAAAGAGAAGGAATCAGTGGCAATAGTGGGTGCTGGTGAGACAGCCATGCAGCTGGCATCTGCGCTGGCGCAGGGAACTGAATACAGGCCGACGGTATTCATCACGTTCGAGAGCAAGAACCACAAAACGACGGTGAACGGCTTGCCAGTAGTGAGCCTGCAGCATACCGCCAAGAGTATCAAGAAGTATGGTATTCGGAGAATTCTACTGGCCTTGGATGCGGATTCTACGGTTGATCGCAAAGCATTGATAAGCGAGCTTGAAGCGCTTTCCGTGCCAGTTCAGACAGTGCCTTCCATGTCAGAGTTGGTTGCGGGTCAGGCAAGAATCAATGATATCCGGGATCTTGAGCTTGAAGATCTGCTGGGGAGAGATCCGGTCCGTTCAGAACCAAAAGTTGTTGCAGCTAGCCTCCACGGAAAATCTGTAATGGTGACTGGTGCAGGTGGTTCTATCGGTTCGGAGTTGTGTCGACAGATTATTCGCCATAAACCAAAAAAGCTGGTGCTTTTCGAACAGAATGAGTACTCGCTTTATGCTATCGAACGGGAGTTGCAGGCGGTAAATGTGGTTGATGGCCTGGATATTTCCATCTACCCAATACTCGGAAGCGTAACCCATCGACGCAGATGCGAAGTTATCATGAGAGCCTTTGCGGTAGAAACAGTTTACCACGCGGCGGCTTATAAGCATGTCCCACTGGTTGAGCACAACGTAATCGAGGGAGTTCAGAACAATGTTCTCGGCACCTGGCATGTTGCGGAGGCTGCCATTGGAGCAGGTGTTGATAGATTTGTGCTCATTTCCACTGATAAGGCTGTTCGCCCGACCAATATCATGGGCGCTTCAAAGCGTTTAGCTGAATTGGTGTTGCAAGGGTTGTCCGACAGACAGGATTCGACGGTCTTCTCAATGGTCCGGTTTGGTAATGTGTTGGGTTCCTCTGGATCCGTTGTTCCGCTGTTTCGCGATCAGATTCGAGATGGGGGACCTATTACCGTAACTCATCCGGATATTATTCGTTATTTCATGACGATCCCCGAGGCGAGTCAGTTGGTTTTGCAGGCTGGCAGTATGGGCAAGGGCGGCGAGGTATTCGTTCTAGACATGGGGGAGCCGGTAAGGATCGCTGATCTTGCCAGAAAAATGATCCATCTTATGGGGCTAGTGGAGCAAACGGACGATCAGCCCGATGGAGATATAAAGATCGTGTTTACAGGGCTCCGCCCAGGCGAGAAGCTTTTTGAAGAATTGCTCATCGGCAATAATCCCCATGGGACCGATCACCCGAGAATCATGATGGCCAGAGAAAGCTCAATGCCATGGGCCAATTTGAAAGCAGCTCTGAACAGGCTGGCCGATGCAAGTAAAAGATTCGACTGTGAGGAAGTAGTGAGCATTTTAAAAGAATGCCCGACTGATTATCAGCCAGTGGAAACTCAATTGGTGGATTTGATTGCGACAGCTCCTGAGTTAGGGCAAGCCGCTGAATCCCGCAGTAACGTTCGTAATATGCCTATCTGATTTAAGGCACTGTCCGACAAGAAGGTTGGACTATGACAACAAGGACTGTTAATGATTAACCTGCAACACCACGGCGCCACCTCTGGCGTAACCGGCTCCTGCCACGAACTCACCGTTGGTCACGCGGCCGAAAAGAGCGGCATCCTCATAGACTGCGGCCTGTTCCAGGGCCAGGACGAGGGCCGCGGTGCTTCCGCGTCTGATCTCTCCATTGATTTTCCCATTGATCATATCCGGGCCCTGGTGGTCACCCACGTGCATATCGACCACGTGGGGCGCATTCCCTATTTGCTGGCTGCGGGGTTCGATGGGCCCATTATTTGTTCCGAACCTTCAGCCATTATGCTGCCGGAGATTCTGGAGGATGCCCTGAAGATCGGCTTCACCCGAGACCGGCAGCTGATTGAACTGGTTCTGGGAGTGATCCGTTCCCGCCTGGTGCCGGTGCCTTATGGCCAGTGGCATTCGGTGTTCGCGGGGGATGATTGCTCGCTGTCGGTTCGGCTGCAGAGGGCTGGGCATATTCTGGGCTCGGCCTATGTTGAGTGTGATGCACGTGCGGGCGAATCTGAAGAACGGGTTGTGTTCAGTGGCGACCTCGGCGCGCCCCATGCTCCGTTGCTGCCCGCGCCCGAATCCCCCGAGCGAGCAGATCGGTTGGTGATCGAGAGCACTTATGGAGACAAAGACCACGAGGACCGGGAAATGCGGCGTTACCGGTTGAAGGCGGTTCTGGAGCACGCGCTGGAAGATGGTGGAACGGTGTTGGTACCGGCGTTCAGTATTGGGCGCACGCAGGAGTTGCTTTATGAGATTGAGGGCCTTATCAATGAGTTTGGTGGAGAGCTCTGGAGCAACCTGGAAATTGTTGTGGATTCGCCGCTGGCGGCTGAATTCACTCGAATCTATCGAGACCTGAAGCCTTACTGGGATGCTGAGGCCACAGACTTGGTGCGCCAGGGCCGGCATCCGCTTTCTTTCGAGCAACTCACGGTTATCAACTTCCATGAAGACCACCTGAATGCTGTGGATTACCTTGCCCGTTCCCACCGCGCCTGTGTGGTTCTGGCCGGCTCCGGTATGTGCGCCGGTGGCCGTGTGGTGAATTATCTGAAGGCAATGCTTGGGGATAAGCGGAACGATGTCCTGTTTGTGGGTTACCAGGCTGCGGGCACGCCGGGGCGCGATATCCTCACTTATGGGCCTCGCGGTGGTTGGGTGGAGCTTGATGGTGAGCGCTACGATATCCGGGCCCGCGTTCATCAGGTCGGTGGCTATTCTGCACATGCGGGGCAATCGGATCTTGTGGCGTTTGTATCAGGTATACCTGTCCCGCCCCGTGAGATTCGAATTGTCCACGGTGATTCAGGCGCTAAACTGGCGTTGAAAAGGTGTTTTCAATCCCTGACTGGTACAGACATAATTATCCCATCTGAGTAAGGCGGATCGACGCCGGTTTTTGCTTCTGGGGAAAGGAATTCAAATGAAGAAAATTGCAGTTATTGGTCTGGGTTACGTGGGGCTGCCTCTTGCCGCGGCTTTTGGTGAAAAGCGGGAAATTGTCGGTTTCGATATCAATAAAAAACGAATTGCCGAGCTGAAAGATGGCGTTGATTTCACCCGTGAGGTGTCCCGGGAAGAATTGGCTGCGGCGTCGGGTTTGTCTTTTACCGATAATATTGAAGGCATTCGTGATTGCCAGATTTATATTGTCACGGTGCCTACTCCGATTGATGAGTTTAAAACCCCGGATTTAACGCCTCTGGTAAGAGCCAGCGAAACCGTAGGCAAGGTTTTGAAGCAGGGCGATATCGTGA
>CETV01074768.1_pt1 | contig 31872 bp, 23 predicted proteins | sample 531451 | NCBI WGS metagenome assembly CETV01 (sample SAMEA2623155, study PRJEB7988) | marine metagenome | isolation source: saline water (ENVO:00002010), including | reverse complement strand
CATGGGACCTCTTGAACTGTGTCCAACTTCTGGGGGTCAGTTCAAACACGGGGCGGTTCAGATTGAGGGCATGCATTCCAGCGCGTTACGAGGACATGGCCGGAGCTGACCTTTCAGCCGCGGTGATGCAGGTGGCGTCGCAGGCCAATCTTGGACTGACGACACCGAATAAGACTGAGCGAGGAGCTCCGCGCAAGGGTTAAGAATGCGAAGAGGTGGATGGGTGATGGACTGAGGTCCAAGGGCGGGAGCTGGGACGAGATCAGCCCCCTAACGGCCGCTGACGTGGACTGGATTTCCTATGCCTGTTGACGATACTGAAAATTTACCCCCGGGTTAGTTCGAGGCGATCGTCAACGCAAGGCCCAAGCCGTGCAAAGGTTGAACGGCCAGATCTAGAGCGAGCCCTCAGGGAATCGTTTGAGGGCCATGGCTCAATAGGCAAGTGAGATTGGCGGACGCGACGGAGGATCCGACATCGACGTCTCATGTATTGGGGGAAAGGTCGCCTCGATCCTTGTCGACGTTGGGACGGTCGACAGTCCGCCACGATCGTTTCTGCGTTCGTCGCTGTGGTTGCTCGTGAGGTCAAAACCGTGCGATGTCTACGTTCGACCAATCGGTGCGGCTCCGGCCGGAAAGCACCGTTCCTCAGCACAAGGTCTAAGTGTACGCCGCTGGGCATCGCACGACCGCTTGGATGAAGCTCGCATGCCCTGGCGCAATGCCGGCCGAGCGCTTTCCAGGGCGAGCCGTTCTAGCCAAAATGCTGCATCTCGTGCCCTCGTCTCTATACAGTTTTCAAGGCGTTGGGGCTTGGGTGGGCTCTACCCTCGATAGTGCTTGCTCGATATCAACACCATTGACCCAAGACAGAAGGATGTTAAACGCAGGGCAAATTTTGCCCGCAACGTGAAAGTGACTTTGGCGCACATTTTGAACGTATGCGTGCGCATCGCGATTTCGTATGGCTTCGGCGAGAAGTTTGTAGGCGTATTTCACTAGCCGTTTTTGATCATCGTCAGCACAGTAATGATTAAACAGCACCTCAAGAAGTTGAATCATCCGACCAAGGGTAGCAAAGTCCCTCACGTTTTCCTCGGGAAGACTATCGACTTGCGTCAGCCATTCAGCGGTCCACGGAATGCTGGCTTGCGGAATAACTTTCTTCTGCTTAATGTTCGGAGTCCAGACGCCAGACAACAGGAATGACGCTTTTAGCAGATACTCCGCGCCGGTAGAAAACAATATCCAAAGCATCACTCGGCCGAACTTGGGATGCTGTTCTCTTGCCCGCAGTTCAAAATCGAGTTCATCCGACGGGACAAATCTGTTGTGCTCCCTTGAAAATGTCATGAGGCAAGATTTCTCTATTAAGGCGATTGCCGCTGCAAGCTGAAGCATTCCGTCGCCCTCGTAACCGGTGGATGCGTCGGTATTCGTTAGTGTAAGCACCATACTGGGATCCTTCATGGTCACGGAGCAGGGAAGCTGGACAACGACTCGCTCTTGCACAGCGAGTGGCGGCAATTGTATCGAAGACGCAAACAATGGTTGTCCACCCCCTATAACAACAAGCTGTATGCACTGCATGCTCGTGAGGCCATGTGTATCAGCAAAGGCAATGCGCGCAAGCCCTACGAGTGAGGCTTGAAGTCAGCCTCGCAGTCACCATCAGAACGGGTTGATTGTCGAGGCGCACAGCTTCCCTGAAAACCCATACGACGGCCACATCCTGGCCGCGCAGATTGAGCAGGCCACCAACTTGCTGCAGACATCGGCGCGAAGCCCATCACCGCCATGGTGGACCTGGGCTACCGGGGTGTGGACTAGGACGTGGCGCCGGTCCAGGTAATCCACCGCGGCAAGTTCAAATCGCTCAGTCCGAAGCGAAAGACCTGGTTGAAGCGACGCCGGACCATCGAACTGCCGATCGGCCAAACGATTGCCGACCACCGCATGGACCGCTGCTGGCTCAAGGGTCCTGAGGGTGACGCGCTGCACGCGATGCTCAGCGCCGCGGGCTTCGACATCCGCTGGCTGCTGCAGGCCATCGCCCGCTTGGATCTGGATGGCCTTCTGCTGGCCCTGACCGTTCTGGCGCCATATGCAGCCAACACGGCCAAGCTACCGAGAGAGCTGACGGCCGGCCGCGTGCCCGCAGAGCACCGTGACCGCCGCTGCTCAGGAGACCACGTGACCGCTGTCGGCGCGTCGAGCATAAATTTTGCAGAGTCGATTCCTGAACCGACTTGCTCTCTTCCATTCCTGAAGATTGTCATGCATAGTCGGATCTGGAGGCAATATGCGACGCACCCTGCTTTACGTCCTGGGCTCCCTCTTGATCGCTGGCTGTTCAACGACGCAGCACATATCTGACTTAAAGCCAGACGAGCTGTCGGGTGTTCGTTCAGTATCGTTGCTGCGCTTACCCGACGATTCCGCGGAACTAAAGGACGCGATTGCCTCAAGCGCTGAGCGGTCGGGATATGTGGTGGACTCGACCGAACTGAGACCCGGCGAGTCAACAAATAGCGATGCGATAATATCCTACATTGCGGAGTGGGGCTGGGATCTAGCCACCTACCTGCGAAGCTTGCAGATCGTCCTTCTAAATCGATCCGGGGACTTAGTAGGCCGCGCGACTTGGCGAGACTCACCCATGCATGGCTTTCGCGACGCGAAAGTGGTGGCAGGTGGGCTGATGAACCAGATGCTGCCCAAGCGGGAGATGGGTGCATCAGCATCGCAAGCCCTACCCGCGAGGTCAACGCCTCCTTTGCCGACGGTCCTGTCATACTTTGACAAAGAAGTGCTTGACGACGTTGACGATTGGCGTGACTGGTGGAAAGATAGGCCATCCAGCCCATATGGCCGCGTTAAACTGTCAGACGCCGGAAAGCAGGGCGCTGGCCAGGTGCACGCCGTATCAAATTCAGCCCAGCCCAGTCAGTCGTCTAGCGCACCGTCGTTGGATGCCCAGTTAGACGAAGCGATCTTACAAGCGGAACGAGACTTAGTCGGGGTGCCGCCAACCGTGGACGGCTGTCCAACTACTATACGGCATCTAGATCAGCGTCTACCCGTTTGCCCGTCGAACGAGCGTTTAAAGAAAATGCGCCGCTTGTGGTTAGCGACTGACGCGTCGTTCCGCAAAGATATATCGTCCGGCCTCTCGTTGAAAGAGATTGCGATCAGAACTGCCCAGGCTGCTCGTGAGTCTGAGGCTGCACTTGCGCAGACAGAAAGGGGGCAGCGTGAAGCGGCGGCATCTCTCGGACCAATTGAAGACAGGATCAAGGGTCTTCGAGAGATTCCTTCTCGGTGTTCGGCCGCCCCTGACGATGCGTTCGGTATGAATGAACAGTCGTACCAACAGCATGTCAATCTATACATGGCTGCCATTGCGAACCGCGCCGTTTCTGTCATTGCCGCATGTCGGGCAAGAGCAGGCGGCATTCGCTGATAGGTGTCATGATGTCATGAGACCTACTACTCAAGCAAGCGCCTTGTGCGCTGTACTTACTGTTCTTGGGGCGCAGGCCCAATCACAAAATTCCACCACCCCTGCCCGGCAGGCAATCGACGGAGTTGGACTAGTTTCCAGTTTTCCGGAATACGTACTTGCTTGCCAGCAACTGGACGCGATAGTCAAAAATTCTACGGAGGAGCTAGCAATAGCTTCGGACTTTGCGAAGCGTCTGTCGTGGATCGGGCCAGCTCTCGGCCTTTCATCAGTGGCGGTCTACGCTTATGAGGGTAAAAACCTCGAAGCTGTTAGAGAGTTCGGCCTAGTAAGTGCGGATGCTCTTGTTTGCAGTTCCGCGGCGGCGTATGTTTGCCCGGCATGGACTGCTGGTAGGACTGTCGGAGGCGTCATCAACTACGTCGTAGGTGCAGTTCGGGCCGACGGGAAGGATGCAACCGGCCTTGCCGAGGACTTCTACCTCTACGTTGATGAGAAAGCGACGCTCACAGCTAGAGAGTTAGTTCGCCTACAAATCGCAGTGAAGAAATTGTCGGATAAGCGCCGCGAGCGAGCGTCATATCGCACCTGTTCAAATCCACGCCAAACCCGCGAAGGTGTCGATGCACTCCTGCGGACGATCGCGACCCCGCGAAAACCGGAATTGCAAATTTCGAAGCCGGGTGCGCACTGCGAAATTTTAAAGGATACCGTGCGCGCTGAGCGTTACGCGGAAGAGGACCCAGCTGGATATGACGAACTACTCGCGCGCTGCCTGAAGTAATGCTCTCTTAGCAAGTTTCACCAAAGTACGGCTGAACCGTCCCGTGAACCGCCCCGGGCCGGGGCGGTTCACAGGCTAGCCCACGCCACACATGCTCCCAAAACTTATGCATGTAGGCGTCCCATGGCTACCTCCGTGACATGCGCCTAATCGCCGCACCCTCCCTGGCTTTCAACCGTTCGATGACCGCTTGGGCATCGGTCCGAAAGTCACTGGTCGATCCACAGACCCGTGGAGAGACGCGGCCCCATCTTGACGAGCATCATACGGGGCAGTGGAACCTCGGAAGTCCGGCTTCTGTGCCCCTTCGCATTCGCTAACTGGCTCGACAGTCGCCCCGAGCGCAGGGTGAGTCTCAGGCGCATACAAGGCCCTGTGAAGGCATCCACCGTCTCTGAGGCCGTGATGGTAGCGGTCATACAAGACCCGCGTGCGGCCTCGGAGCTTTGCATCAACGCCGGCGCGCCGGAGTGCAAGGCGACGTTCGACTCCAACAGTTGCGGTCCGATCAACTACAAGGTTGACGTACGCCTCGTTTCTTCCCGCACTCAGAAGGTGCAGATTCGATAGCACGAAAGAGACATCCACTTGGAATGTCGAAAGCCCTCGGGTAATTACCGCATGCCCATTCGCAAGTGCGCTTACAACAGCACACCCTAACTTCGCAGCATCTGTAAGATTCGGCGACGGTTTTTCTGTGACCGTCTGGCGTTGGTCAAGGCCGCACCATCGGCAATGGGCAAGAGTGTGTGCCTTCGACGCTCGTTCACGGAGGACGGCAGCTTCCATTCTCCAAGGCTTGCGGCAGCCGACACAGCTGCTTCGAAGTCGGCATAGGTGTCGGGGGCAAGCCTCCCAAGGCGCCAGTCTCCACTCAATGCGCAGATGGGGAACCGTATCCTCCTGAAAGCAACCTACGCAGAATCGGTAAACCGGCCTTCTTTCTTTATCGCGAATCGCCACCCGGGCGCCTTGCCCCACACCGAAAATGGAGTACATGAGACTGACCTCGGTCAGAGGACGTCCGCATACACGGGCGATCGCGCCATACGCCGGCCCTCGCATCTCAAGATCGGCATCTGTCGTCCACCGCGTGCCCAAGGTGTTTTGCAAATCAGCGAAGCCGAGATCGTATCGATGAGCGATCCGCTGGAGCCAGGAGTTTGGTGATTCGGTGGGAAAAGGGGCTGGCGCCCCATGCAGGCGGTAGGTCATTCAAAGCCCCTCAAAACGCTGGCAGGTGGGAACGTAAAAAGCTCCAGTTGCGCCTGCGGACTTTGATTCCGAAGTCGCCCGTTTTTCCAGGTTCTGTAGCCCAATCGCGCGAGCAGCTGAGTGGCGATGCGTCGATCTCCTTCTGCCAGACCGCGTAAGGCCAGAGACACCAGCGCACTGACATGCACGGTCGCCGCTATATCCTGAGCAGCAGATGCGCCATCCGCACTCACGGCCTCGAGCCGGGAGCGAGCCCTTTCCACGATTGCGTTAACCTCTAAAGTCGCGATCGGGCCGTGCGTTCTCCCAGGATCAACGATGTCAGCAGCAGTTCGCCTGACCCCGAACGCCCACACCAAGAGCAAAGCGCCATCGACCGATAGTGCGTCGAGATGTCCTAGCCAACCACGTTCGCCGGCAAACGCCCTGCTCGCAGCTGGTAAACCCAAGCGGCTAGCCAACCACGCAGTAAGGTCCTGCGCGGCACAGCTCCCGGTGTCCGCGGCACCAATCGCCGACAAGTCGCTGCCGCACGTGCAGCGTTTTAGGGTTTTGCGTCGCCAATGCAACGGCTCTTTGCAGCTGGGACACTGGTCCAGCAGCCTCGTCCAATGAACTCTGCACTGCGTCACGAACAGAAGATCCCAGTCCGCGCGCACGTAGCCATGAGTTGTTAGGCATTGGGGACAGACCTGCGGGCGCTGCGAACGCAGCAGCCAGGGCCGCGAAAACTCACACCCTAGCAGCGACACGTGAAGCTCGCCGTTCCGCCGAAAGCGCTGCGGCGCGAGCGAGACCAGCCGCGACGGACTCGCGCCGTAGAGCAGGCCGATAGCGGTTGCATGAGAAGCGCCGCCACGCACGACTGACCCACAGCCCAGCAATCGGGCCGTCCCCTCCAGGCCGTTGACCCTGTTCAATTCGGCCATGCGCATCGCGTAGCCGAGCACTGACTCGTCGGCGAAGGCCTCATCAGACCGCGGCAGCGCGCGCAGCATGGCCGGCTTTCTTGGTGAATGGGTTGGCGACCCTACCGCTATCCCCAAACAGCACGTCAAACGCCTCGAACAGTGCCTGCTGATCGATTGCCAGTAACCCTCGAAGCGCAGCCTTGCGTACGGACATCATCAAGAGCTGCTTCAATGGACGGAGCAACCCTTTAGTGGCTTTGTGAACCTGCTTGTCAAACTGAGTGTGTGCGGCGCTGATGTCGAATGCTTCGCACTCCTTCGCAAGACCCTGAAGGATTGCCGCCCATGCGCTGTTTGCCGGGAATGCCTCCAGCTTGCATCGCGCGGGAGCGCGGCTGAACAGTTGGTCATTGAGCTGCTCGAGATAGCCGCCGCTGGCCGTGCCAAGCATGACAACCACGATATTGGTGTCATCGACAACCAGCTTCAGATAGTCGGTGATCGTTTTGCCGGACAGCCGCCGACCACCTTCACTGAGGTGGTGTGCCTCGTTGATGAACAGCAGCTTGACCCGCTGATCCTTCATGGCCGCCACAAGATCCACAGACTGCTCGTAGACCTTTGCCGGCCTGATCGTGGGTGGGAAGGACAGCTGCGTCAACATGGCACCGATTACTTGGCCCACTGACGGCGTAGCCTGGATCGATAAGCTCATCGATAACGGTCGCGCGCCAAAAAGGTCGGCACTGCCCACCTGCTGACGCAGAACGCTGATCAGCGTGTTCTTGCCGATCCCACTTGGCCCGACCACGCATGCGCCGAAGGGTGTACCGCTGATCTCGGCAAGCTCCACGAGTTCAATGATCGTGTCCCGTGCACGTTTAAACGCATCGTGCATGACTACCGCTTGCCCAATCTGCTTGCAGGCCAAGTTGGCCGCCTCCAAGAGGGTCGATGTCATGGCTCACTCCAACTGGAAGGATTCGTAAGAAGGAATCTCTCGCAACGGCGTGCCTGTATGCTCATCGTCTTCAGCGCGGGCAAGAAAGTCGCCAGGCAATGGGCAGGAGAGCGGAGCAGCGTCTCCAAGGACATCAGCAGAGGTCAGGCCCTGCATAGCGCGCAGCTGCAGCCCCTTCAGCTTTCGCCCGACTTTGATTGCTTCCGCCCAGATCTCGTTGAGCTCGGCCTTGGCGTGGAGGAACTGCTTTGTCGCACGCTTGGCTTGGAGTCCATCCTTGAGCGACTTTCGAATCGCACGATGCTGGATGATCGACAGGCCAACGCTGTACTCGGGGCATGTGGAAGGGACCCCGAGCCAATGCTTGGTGCCGGGGTCCTGCACATAAACGGCGCCCAAATTGCCAGGCTGGAACTTGATCATGGCCCTGAAGGTGGCCCCCGTACGGCGGCGGATGTCCTGCAGCTCTTTGGAGTTGAATCGAAGGTAGTCCATGACGACGCCCTCGTTCCCGACTGTCAGCAGCTTCGACAGACATCCGAGCAGATCGAATGACTTCAGATCGGCTGGCAGCTCTGGCATCGGCATAGAAGCAAGCCCCTCGCCGAACAGATCCAGCGGACGCGCGAGCCGACGGGCGTTTACTTCCAGCGGATGAACATCGACGAACGCTTTGAGCAGGCCGAAGCAGAGGTCGCTGAATCGCACGCAGGCCGACTTGCTCGCGTCGAGCGGCAGCTCGTTAGTCAACCCTTTGACGACCAGCCCTGACTTGGGCAGCGACATCTTCAGGTCCAACATCGTGCGCTCAACGACCGGCTTAAGCCACGGTTGACGGACCCGGCAGAACAGGACGTCGGCGGCCATCTCAAGCGCTGCAAGCCGGAACTGGGGAGAGTGGAACTCCAGCCCGTTGTCGACCACCCAGAGATCGTGCAGGCCCCACGCCAACCACGGCCGCTGCAGTTCAGGAAACGATGCGGTGAGCTCGTCCTTCGGAAGCACTGCCTGCCGGATGGCGCTGAGCGTCGCTGGCAGCCCTGTTCCCCAGAAACTAATGAAGAAGCCCAAGACGTATCCGGAGTACGCGTCCACCACAACAGTGATCGTCGGTCGCCCCAATGGCATCCCTGTCTGGTCGTGAACGACCACGAGATCCAAAAGCGTGTGATCGATCTCGACACGCTCCAACGGTCGGCTTGCACCTGTACCGGACAGGCTGTACCGCCACTTGTTGCGGGCATAAGCCCTGCCGTAACGCGCGGCATCCACCGCGAAAGGCTCGATTTCTTTCAACGCTCGCCGAACTGTGGGTTCACTCACTTGGTACTGGTCAGCTTTGCAGGGCATGTGCGCCAGCCGCTTGTTGATCTCAATGACTGTTTCCGTCAGCGGCGGCCTCGCACGCGTGCAGTAATGCGTCTTGAGCTTCTCCGAGATCACAGCAAACACCCGGTCTGGCAGCTTGCGTACACGACGTCGCCCGACGTTCCCGCTGATCAGTGCGCTCGGCGCATCCGCCTCCAACTCAAATTCGCGCCACCATTTCATAACGGTGGACTCGGACGGGACAGGAAGAGTCAACCTTTTTCGAAGCTCCCTATCTGTCGGGTCTGCCCCCGCGCCTGCCTTCTCGTCGTTCGAATTTAGGCTGACCGCCAGCTTGGCCAAACACTTCTTGATGTCGCGCCGCATTCCCCGACTCAAGCCTTGGCGCCGAAGGTGACCGATGTATGCCCGCCTTCGCAGCAGCTCATTCCTGTACCGCTCAGGGAGTGAGTCCAGCGAGCCGACAAGGTCGACCGAGCTTCTGTCCGGCGAGTTCGCGGCGGGAGTAACAAAGGTGGTATGAACCAGCGCCAGCCTGCCATTGAGGACATCAGCCGACAACTTGCCGACCGACGTGTTCGACAGCGCACCGGTCTCCTGATCCTCCAGCACAACGGTCTTTCCGTCGAGGATCTTGCGAACCTCAAGCACCCGCTCACCACGGCGCAGTAGCAAACCAGCGGCCAACTGATAGCGCGGCATGGCAGCCCTCCTCTTTGGCAAGATCAATCACAAGGGTCGCGTCCTTGACGATGCCCGGCCCCTTGGTGCCGATGCGGGCGCGGCTCACTAGCCACGCAACGACGTGCAGTCCAACCCCTGCGCGAGTGCTCAGCTCTCCAGCGGTTAAGAAGCCTGGGGAGTCCGACAGAACGGCGAGCGTGCGCTCGACTTCCTCGTCGGAGCATTGCATCTTCGCTATGCGGCGGATCTGCACCGCATCGGGCATTGACAGGGTGGACCGAAGATCTTTGTCCGTAACGACAAAGAAGGTTTGGCCTTGCGCACGAAGCGCCTCAGCCGCAGCAGCCAGCTTGGCGCGGTGCTTCGGTAGAAACTTTTCGGGTTTGACCTCTACGACGCCACGTTTACCAGACTCGAACTCCAGCGAGAAGTCCGGCACGTACGTCACCTCCGAGGCCCCGTCCTCAGCGCAAGGCAACTCAAGCCGAAACGGCTGGTGCACGATGCGCCGTAGCCGAGGAAGCAGCACGGCGACCAAGAGGAACCAGCGTTCCGTGATGGACTCATGCTCAATCGGCTCAGCTTGCAGCCAAGGACAGCAGACAACGCCGACGTTCTGGGATGGCGAGCGGGTAACGACACATCGTGCGGGCTTCATAAGGCCGCCCGCCGAATCGAGCTGAGGCGCATTGCGCGCCGCCCAAGCTCCGCCGATGCGCCGCCGACCTCACGGCTCCACCCGCGCACATCAAGCGCACTCCTGAAAAGCTTTTTCATACTTTTCCCCAGGCAAAAGTTGACCTGCGGAGAAATCAAAGCTACATTTCAGGTACCACGCTGAGAGCTTCGGCTTTCTCCGATCCACCCCTGAGACCGCTGGTCTCAGGGGTTCGGTGAGGATGGCGACATGTCGCTAGTGGTTCATGCCCGCCTCCTCTCATGGATGGGTGTGCAGCCTCCCGGCTTGCCGACATGAGCCGTGTCGCCGACGACCGATTGCGGACTGCTGGTTGAAGTTGATTGGCACTGCCCGCTTCCCGCGTCCGCCAATAGCTGAGGAGGCGTCGGATGTTCAGCTTTGAGCCCGAGGGCTACTGCAATTTCGTGTCCGCGACCATAGCGACCCTTGTTCCGCCCCGCGAGGACAGCGTAGACCTGCGGCGGTTCGAAGCCATGGGAACGAGCCCAGTCAGCGACGGTCTCCCCTCTTTCAACGAAAGCTGCACACACGCGCTCCACCGCGGTTGGCTCGAAAGATGGCGAGTTCTTCATGCTTCGCATAATGTACGCTTTTAGCTTTAAACATACAACCTTCTGCAACTCCTTGAGGCTGCGTCCTGTTTTTATACGTACGTGTTAGTGTGATAATTGATTCATGACACGTACAGATGTTGGCCAGGCTTTCTCCACGTTGCGGACCGGAATCGGCGCCCGACTCCGGGAGGAGCGCGAACGGCTAGGCGCATCGCAGGAAAGGGTTGCTGACTGGTTCGGTGTCCAGCGGCAATCAGTGCTGCTGTATGAAGGCGGTCAACGCTCACCGCTTGCTGACCAGTTGGCGGCATTCCACCGGGAGGGTGGGGACGCCGGCTACGTGGTGACGGGCGTTCGACGTGATGGCGAGCCCACGGCTGACAACCGCGAAGAGCTGATGCAGGCGATGGCCGCGGTCGACACCGTCTGCCAATCGATGGCAACACCTCTGGATGGCAAGGCTCGCTTGAAGCTGGCTTACGAGATCCTCGATGGCGTGAGGCGAGCCGGTCCAGGTCAACGATAGTTGCTTAACTGCGGCGCGCACTCAACCGCAGCGGCCGCGGCGACCGAAACGTCGGTAATACCAGCGTTGTACAGCGTCTAACCCCCCGGTAGTGCAGTGCGCCGCTCTGTTCTGTACTTATCCCGCGGCAGTGGCCAAGGCCGCCTTGGCCCGCGTCACCTTGGCCAGGATGTCCTTCGCGCTGGCCGTCCAGATGAACGGTTTGGGGTCGACGTTGTGATGGGCGACATACAGGTCGATGGCCAGTTCCAACTCGGCCACGCTGGTGAAGCTGTCGCGCCGGATGCGTTTGTCGGTGATGTCGCGGAAGAAGCGCTCGACCATGTTCAGCCACGACGCGCTGGTGGGCGTGAAGTGCATGACAAAGCGCGGATGCTTGGCCAGCCACTTCTGCACCTCGGGGTGGCTGTGCGTGGCGTAGTTGTCCACGACCAGGTGCAGTCCCAGGTGCTTGGGCGTGCTGCGGTTGATCAGCCGCAGGAACTTCAACCACTCGGTGTGCCGGTGGCGCGGCTGGCACATCGAGATCACGCTGCCGTCCAGGGTGTTGAGCGCGGCAAACAGCGTGGTCGTGCCGTGGCGCTTGTAGTCGTGGATGACGGTGCCCGCACGCCCGCGCTTCATCGGCAGGCCCGGCTGCGTGCGGTTGAGCGCCTGGATCTGGCTCTTCTCGTCACAGCTGAGCACGAGGGCGTGCTCGGGCGGGTTCATGTAGAGCCCCACCACGTCCAGCAGCCTGTCTTCGAACAGCGGGTCGCGCGAGAGTTTGAATGTTCTGCTCAGGTGCGGCTTCAGGCCGTTGCTCTGCCAGACGCGGCGCACGGTGGTTGCACCAACGCCCAGATGCTCGGCCAGCGTTCGCGTGCTCCAGTGCGTGGCGTTGATCGGCTTGTCCTACAGCGTGGCCTGCACGATGCGCGACTCCATCTCCGCGGTGATCGTGGCCGGCCGGCCGCTGCGAGGGGCGTCCTTGCGCAGCGCATCAATGCCACCGCTGAGGAAGCGCTCGCGCCACAGCGCGACCTGGCGCCGATCCAGGCCGGCCTCCACTGCGATGTCCTTGTTTTGCCGACCCTGCGCTGCCAGCAGCACGACCAGCGCCCGCTGCTGCAGCCGAGCCTGCACCGTGCGGCGCTTGGCCAGCACACGAAGCTCCCGCTCGGTGTGCTCATCCAGTTCAATCGTCTTGGCTACCCGCACTGTTCCAGCCTCCTGGAGGGTCTGAGTATGCCGGCGGCGATAAGTTCTACAAATTCACGCGCACTGCACTAGAAAACGTCCACGTCGTTCGCTGGCTTGCCCGGTTTCAGAAGGACTATCTACAGCAGCTTCAGCTCGTTGCCGAGATCAAGCGTCTACCATCAGAGTAATAGCCTCGCAGGCGTCCGGCGAACGCGTCTTGAGACGGCTCGGCAGAGCGGCACCTATCGTCTACCCTAAGCCTTTGTCTTGTTAGATGAACCAGCCCTCGCAGGCGATGCGGTCCTCAGTCGCCGCATTCCTTGCGGTACAAGGATCGACCATGAGTGCCATCGAGTTTCTCAAGCATCACGTTCCCGACTACGCCGCGCTGAATCTAGAGGAGCAGACGGCGATCACGGAGTTCACTTTGCTATGGAGCGCGATGGAAGGGCTGCTTCTCAAGGGGAATGCCAATCCGACGTCGCTAGCCAATAAAGCCATTGAAATGGATCAACACGGCGGGATCGATATCGCGCCGTATCAGGCGCCCCTGGCGTACTTCCGTGCGCGGTACTTCGTGAACGGTACCTTCAACCATCGCTTCGACAACCTCCGCTTCAGAGGGAACGATCGCCAGGAACTCGTGGAGGAGGTGCTGAGCGGCAAGAAGACGGATCAGGTCAGCGTGCTCACCGCGCTGCTGCTCATCGTCTACAGGCTTCGCAACAACCTCTTCCACGGCGAGAAGTGGAAATATGGCATCAAGGATCAGCAGAGCAACTTCGAGGCGGCAGCCGACGTTATGAAGAGCATGCTCGATACGCCTCGAATCATCTGACGTGATGCCATAGCTTGCCTACGATCACATCCGGGCACCGGATCAAGAGACTCGGGGTAGGGATTCCACTCACTGTTCAGCCAGGATTCGGCCTTCGGCCTCGGCTCTAATCAGACAGGGTTTGACAAGCTGTTCGGAGGCGCTTGGTGGTCCCGGTTTCATCCAATAATTCCAATGCAAGAACTCGACCGTCGATACCCAAAGCCAAGCAGCCCGCCATCGGCTGGGTCCTGATCTCGCGGGCGGAGGTTGCCAAGGCCGAAGCGCTGCTGAACGACCGGCAACGCGGCGTTGTCGACGAGTTGGGGCTGCTCTCGATCCACCAGGCATTCGCTGATCGGCTGTTTCCCGGCACATCGGTGCTGCACACTCGCCTGAGGTACGCATTGTTCGTGCCCTGGCTGATGCAGACCGCCGCCAAAGCTGCCAACCCGATTCAGAAGCTGGAGCAGTTGGAGTTTGAGCTGACAGGGAGGCTCAAGCTTGGGCTGAGTAAGGCGGCCAGTGAGGACGACACCGGCGTCATCGGCGCGCGCGTGTACGAGAAGGGCAAGCCTGCGGCCCAGCCAGCCTCGTTCTCGTACTGGTCGGCCTTGGCTACATGGGGCATCCTCGGACGCGACCACAAGTACGCGGCCCCCTCGCGCGAATCGGTTCTAGAGGAATTGGGATCGGAGCGCAAAACCGGCTCTGCGGTCGACCTCGATGGACAGTCGCTGTCCACTGGCCCTACGTACTTCCAGGGCCTACCTGCGCCTCCGGCTGCACTGCTGGAAGATCCCAAGGGCGTGACCTTCAACCTGCCGGCCCATGAAAGGCAGTACCTCCGCAACCGACTGAGATCGATCAAAGCGCCAACGTTGGAAGACGAGACGCCGCGCGAGTCATTTCTGGCGGCGCTGGCCCGCAATACGGTGAAGCCGCTGGAGAAGACCGAGCTGTGGGATGACGCGGCAGTCTGCGCCTGTGTTCCGAACGAGGATAAGGACCTCATCGACCTGGCCCGTCACATCTCCGCGCTGGGCGGCATCGTCAGGGCGGTGTATCTCGCCTACGTCGAACAAGCCTGTGACGACAAAAAATTGCTCGCCAGCAGGGTGCATCGCGATCACCTGATCCAGTGCCGCACGGATTGGGGCGCCGAAGCGATGAAAGCCGACCTTGAGAAGCTAGTCGCGGAAAGGTTAGGACTGGAGCACAACAAGCTGTACAAGCTTCTCGAAGCCACGCAGGCTTGGCTCGCGACGTCTGCAGCGCTGCCGAAGGCATCCGTCAGAAAGCAATACGCGGACCTTGAGCTCAACCGCAAACAAGGCAGAGCACGTCTCAGCGGCAAAGCCGGCGCTAGTCAACAGCTGAGACGGTGGGCGCGATCCGGCGAGCGTGCCAGCACGGCAGGCCGGCTCCACTTCCGCTGGCCCAGCGTGAGCCGCTTGATCCGAGACCTCCATGAGTAGCCCCAACAAAGCATCGACGGCAAGCGACGAAGACGACAAGCAGGCCAAGCATCTCCCCACGTCGTCACTGTTGGATGTCTTGACTCCGCCCACCGGCTACATCGTCGATCGCGCGCTGTGCTCGGCTTACTCTGGCCAGTGCGCTGTTCTCGTCGCGATGCTGGCGGCGATGATTCGCCAGGGCACGGCCGAAGGTAAGGGGTCCTCAGACCTCGCGCTCGCACGTGCGTTGCAGAGATTGAAGGACCGAGTGCACTTCCTGGTGCAGCATGGCCGCCTGATTGGGCCGAGGAGCGCAAGCCCGATCCTGAACATGCTCGACAGGTTCGTCGTTCCTGTGAAGTACGACGAGCGCACAGCGTCGTGGCATCCCAAGGTGTGCATCGTGCGTTGCGTGAATCGCAGCAGCGCGAAAGCCAAGCCAGTCTGGCGCCTGTGGATCGGCAGCCGCAATTTCACGAAAGACGAGTCGTGGGATATGGCGCTCTCGCTCACGGGCGAGGCTGACGGCAAAGGCGACGAACTGGCCGGCGTCAATTCGATCACCGGCCTGCTCGCCCAACAGGCCGGCGTTGAAGCGCAATGGATGGAAGCGCTCAAGGAGTTGGGCACGGTCCGATGGCAAGTCCCCGCCGGCTTGCGAATCGACAAGCTGACGCTGTTCACGCATGAAGATTTGACCCGGGACCTGGAGCCGGTACCTGCAAACGCTCGCAGTGTCCTGGCTGTGTCGCCATTCCTCGATGAGTGGGGCGTCAGCAACCTCCTGAGGCTCCTGCCGCCAGCCACCGATCCGTTGAAGAAGCTCAGACTGATCTCAACAGCGGCTTGCCTGTCGGAGATGGCGAAGAAGCATCAGTGTACCCTCGCCCGATACAACCTGAGGTCCCTACCCGAGTCGAGCCAGGACGATCAGCCTGAGGAACTCGTTGAGCCCAGCAATGACGGATCAGATGCTGGCGCGGATGTGGCAGAAAGCCGTGGCCTGCACGCAAAGTTCATCTGGATCGAAACCCCCAAACGGGGGGAGCTGAGGCTGGGCAGCACCAACCTCACAAGGCGTGGATGGAAGCAGAACGCCGAAGTGCTGGCGATCGTGTCGGTGGCGCTCCCTGGCGGTGACTACAGCGAGCAACTGAGAAGCGGCCTGAAAGCCTTCGACGATTTCTGCTCCGAATACGAGCTCGGAGAAGAGGAAGCTATCCCGGACGACGAGATTCGTCGGCAAAGGGAGTTCGACGGTGAGCGTCCAGGCGCGCCACCTTGACCAGGCCGGGACGCGAAGCTACTTGGACGCAGCTGCCGATCCGACGAAGGCGATGCACTCGACGAGGTTGAGCGTGGCCAGCACCAGGTACTTCTCAGCCTCGGTACGCACAGCCCACAGGTCGTGGTCGCCGAGATAGCCGTAGACGAACGCAAGCAGGAAGCGCTCGGCATGCTCGTCACAGAACTGCTGGACGATCTGGGCGACCAACTCAGGCGGCAGCCCCTCGTTGAAGCGCGCACGGGCTGTCAGTCGCTGCAGGCACCCCTCTTGGATGTCTTCAGTAACGACGGGCCACTGGTGACCGCTGCGCTTCATCGCCTGGAACGTGACCAGCAGGACGTGTATCGCCACATCCAACTGCTCCATGGCCACGCCCATGCGTGGCAACACCAGGATCGAGGCGAGCAAGGTGGGCTGCTCCTTGAAGATCTCGTCGGTCAGCGCCACCTTCTGCGCCAGGCTCATCCGCTGGACACCAACGTGGGCCTGCGCGATCACAGGGGCCGTGATCCTTCCCATCGTCACGCGGGCCGCCAGCGGTGCGGCAGCAGTTCTTCGAGACGATGGTGCGGGTGCGTGTGGATGCGCGCCAGCACATCACGCAGGTAGGCCCACGGATCCAGGCCGTTGAGCTTGGCCGACTGCACCAGGCTCATCACCACCGCCGCGCGCTGGCCCGCCAACGCGCTGCCGGCGAACAGCCAGTTCTTCGCCCCGAGCTTCCAGGGCTTGATCTGCCGCTCGATGAGGTTGTTGTCGATGACCACGGCCCCGTCGTTCAGGTGCAGCGTCAGCGCATTCCAGGCGTTGAGGCTGTAGTCGATCGCCTCGGCGATCTTGCTGCCGTCCAGCACCTGCGTGCGCTGTAGCTTCAGCCACACCTCGAACTCCTCCCACAACGGCCGGCTCACCGCCTGGCGGGCCTGCCGGCGCTCGTCGTGGCTCATCTCACTGAAGGCCGCTTCGGCGCGGTAGATCCGAGCCCAGCGCTGCATGGCCTCGGTCGCGACGGCGCTGGCGCTGTGCTCACCGCGGCTGAGCTCCTCGAAGCGACGACGGGCATGTGCGGCACACGCCGCCGACTGGCGCTGCGGGTAGCGCTTGGCGTCCAGCACAGCGTTGTATCCCCCGTACTGGTCCGTGATGAGCGTGCCCTGCCAGGCCGGCTCGGGTACTGGCGGCCCCTTGCCGCCGAGGAAGGCCAGCGGGTACTGCGATCCTCGACCCAGGCAGAACTCGTAGATCACGCCCGGGTGTGGGTCGTGATGGCTGCGCGCCCACGCCCAGACGTAGGCCTTCTTCGTCTTGCCGGCGCCCGGGTCCAGCAGCGGCACCGGTGTCTCGTCAGCATGCAGCACCCGGCAGCCCAGGATGAAGGCCCGGTGCAGCTCATACAGCGGCTCCAGGCTCGCACCGCCCGCGCCACCCCAACTGGCCAGCGTGGAGCGCGGCGTGTGCACGCCCGAGCGCGCGTTGATCGGCTCTTGGCGGTAGTAAGGCAGGTGGTCGACGAAGCGGCTGATCAGCGTGTGCGCCACCAGGCCGGCCGCCGGGATGCCGCCGTCGACGACGTCGGGCTCGGCGGGCTCCTGGTGCAACTGCTGGCAGCACCGGCAGGCCCACTTGCCGTAGATGTGACGGTGCACGAAGAACTTGGCCGGCACGATGTCCAGCTTCTCGCTCACGTCCTCGCCGATGCGCTGCATGGGCTGGCGGCAGTCGGCGTTGGGGCAGTGGGTGTCCTCGGGCTCGTGGCGGTGCTCGACACGCTCCAGGTGTGCGGGCAGCGCCTGGCGCCGCGGCTTACGCGGCGGTGCCTTGGGCGTCTTGGGCGCCTCAGGCAGGCCGCGCTGCAGTTCGGCCAACTTCTCGCGCAGGCTGGCCTCGTCCTCGGCCAGGGCTTCGGCGAACAGCAGCCGCTGCGCGGCGGTCATGGCCTCGGTCTTGGCGTCGAACTGCCAGCGGCGCAACCGGGCAAGCTCGAAGTTGAGCTTGTCGATCTTGGCTTGCGCCAAGGTGAGCTCGCCGCCACGGCGGGCCAGTTCCTGCGCGTCGGCCTTCGCCTGTTGCTGCAGCCGCTCGATCAACGCCGCCACTTCGGCCGGCAGGCTCGTCAGATCAATGGCGGTGGCAACTGCACTGGGCATGCGCAGCATGGTGCCGCATCGAACATCGGCCGCCCATTGGCGATTGCGCTGTCAACCGCCGAGCAGGTCAACGCAGACGCTCAGGCGCGCCGGATCGTGGCCAGCTCACCCAGACGCTGCCAGGGCAGTCCGAGGGTCAGTGCCTCGAATTGCTGGGCGCTCAGTTGCAAGGCCGGTGCTGCCGAGCCCGCCTCGCGGGTGTGCCAGACGAAGCGGCCGGCATGCAGCCGGCGCGTGGCGCACCACACGCCGAAGCCGTCATGCACGAGCAGCTTGATGCGGCTGGCCCGTGCGTTGGCGAACAGGTAGCCGTGGTGGGCGCGGGCCTCGCCGAGTGTGTTGACGACGGCCGTCAGCAACCGGTCGGCGCCGGCGCGCATGTCCTGCGGCTGAATGCACAGCCACAGGGCGTCGATGCGGATCATTCCTTGAGCGCCGTGGCGGCGAGTTCGCGCAGCCAGGCGGCACACGAGTCGGCCTGCGTCGACGGCCAGCGCACGCTCAGCTGCGTGCCGTCCCGGTTGAGTTCGACATGGATGTCGGAGGGAGCGGATGCTGAGGCAAGGTCAGTGGCCGTCGCCTCGGGCGCAAGTGCCACAGGGATGAACTGCAGCGCCGCAGCCGTCGGCATCGGCACGGCTGCCGGCATGGGACCCACGGTCCTCGGTGCAGCCAGTCCGGCACGCTTGATGCCGCGGCCAACCAGCCACTTGCGCACGAGGTTGACGTTCAGGCCGTGAGCCAGCGCGATGGCCGCCACCGACGCGCCGGGTGCTTGGCACTCGGCCAGAACTTGTGCCTTGAACTCGGCGCTGTGCACGCGCCTCTGGGATCTGGGTTGCATAGGTGCCCACCTGTTCGTATTGGTGGGCACCATCGTCACGGGTGCATCAGCGCTGTTCAAGATGGGACGGCTGGACGCTCACGTTCGACGAGGCCCGAAACGCGTTGGTCGTCGACTTCGCTGCCACTCAGGCGCTGCAGGACGGCGCCGCGGTCGTGACCCTCCAGGCGCCGCTGCATCTCCCTGCGGGCGCTCTCCTTCGAGTCGGGCGTATCGGCGACGTACTGCTGCCATGGGACGCCGGAGTCACGAGCTTGAAGCTTCCTGATGCCTCGGCCCATGACAACGGCGATCTCCTGCGTATGGAAGTTGTGATGGGAGACCTGAGGTCAGAGTGGCTGCAGCACGTCCCCTTTGTCCCGAGCCTATCCAGGGACGCCCGTGATGTGCCATTGCTCCATGCCTATCTGGGCATCGATGGCGTGATTTCGCTGCTCAACGACAGCCTCACAGCCGGCGGCAACGGCGGCGGACGCCGGCGGCCGTGGAACAAGCCACACACACCTGGCCCATCCGCTCAGACCATCGCGCTGCTAGGCATCGAAGCGGTGCTGAGCAGCTGGGCGCGCGACAAGGAGTCGCTGAGCGAGACAAAGCGAATTGTCGAGATCGCGCGCAGGTGCGAGGCGACATCCAAGAAGGAGGAGAAGGCGTTCCATCAGCTGAAGGCCTTCCTGACGAGCTGGGATGCCATCGAGCAGGAGCTGGTCAAGCCATGAAACCCAAGCCGTTTCAGGACGCCACTGTCGAGGCCGTCATGCGCGCATTCAAAGGAAGCGGCACGCGCCGATTCCTCGTGGCTGACGAGCCTGGCCTGGGCAAGACGTTGGTGGCGAGACAGGTTCTGTCAAAGCTGTCCGAGAAGAACAAGCTGACCGTCCTGTACGTGTGCGCGAACCAACCAATCGCTGGCCAGAATGTCGATCAGCTCCTGGGCGATCTGCCGCATGGGGAACGACCGCGCGCACGGGCGTCTGCGGATCGCCCCGGCCTGCTACCGCTGACCGACGCGCCGTCACATGAGCGCCTGTGCATCTACTCGCTGACACCCGGGACGGCGTTCTCGGGAGACAAGCGTCGCCACAAGGGGCGGGTCCAGGAGCGTGCGTTCGCCTGTGCGCTGTTGGAACAAGAGGCTGACTCCGATCTGCCTTGGCTGCGGACCACGCTCTCCTGGGGCGCGCGCAACTTTGAAGGCCTGCTCAAGGACTACAAGGTCCAGGTCAAGAACAAAATTCAACCCGTCGATGGATCATTCGCCCGCTTCTTTGATCGATTCTGTGACGCGATGCGCGGATGCATGAACGCGCAGGACCCACTCAGGAACCATCGCGTACTCAAAGACATCGTCGATGCCAACGCGGCTGGCATGCGACTCGACGTCACGGGCTGGTGCCGCAACAGCCTGGCAGCGGCGGCGCTGGGAGAACTCAAGCCTGGCCTCGTCATCTTCGACGAGTTCCAGCGGTTCCGAGACCTTATGACCGATAAGGCCACGGCGCGCGACAGCGCCGAGGCGAGCATCCGCAGCATCCTGACCGCCAAGGGCACCGGGCGACTGTTGCTTCTGTCGGCAACGCCGTATGAAGCATTGCGCCCCGTCGCCACTCCCAAGACGGTCCGTCACGCCGAGCGCACCAATACAGAGGACCCAGCCACGGACAACGACTTCTTTCGGCTGTTGGAGTTCCTGCTGGGCAACCGCACGAAGGAGCAGCGCGGGGCTGTGTTGCAGTCGATCCGGGACGCCTTCAGCATACGAGAGTCCGAGATCCGCCGCGGGGCGCCTGATTCCACGACGGCCAAGGATGCACTCGCGGATCTGGTGAGTAACCTGAGCAGCATCATGTGCCGCACCGAACGTCCGGTGGTATCAGATGCAGAGCTTCACGGCGAGCCTCCATCGATCCCGCTGACGGCGGCAGACATGCGCTCGTTTCGCGCATTCGTGGAATGGGAACGTGGCAAAGCCCACGCCCACTGGGCAGTGCCCCTGTGGATCTCCGTACCGCTGGCCGCCCAGACCCTGGGCAATCGCTACCAATACTGGAAAGCTGGGCGTGACAAGCTGCCTTCGGCAGAACTGACGCTCAAGGGCTCGCACAACTGGCGGCTGCCGGAATGGACCAATGCGAAGGCGCGAGGTCTGCTCGAGGCGTTGCCTCCCGATCGACTCAAGGCGCCGTGGGTGCGGCCGACAAAGCGTTGGTGGCCGCTGGCGGGCATCTGGAGCGAAAGCCAGGGCGACAGCTTGATCGACGGTAAAGCACTGGTCTTCAGCCGCTTTGCCGCCGTGCCTGGTGCGGTGTCGGCCGTCGTCAGCTACAGCGTCGAGGCACACCTGTACGACCACAAGGGCGTACGTGCAAAACCCAAATACCGCGCTGGCGCAAAGCCGACATTCAAGAGCGGTGGGGCCAGTCCCGGGATGTTCCGTCTCTTCTTCGTATCGGAATTCCTGGCGGGGCTTGATCCCCTGAAGGATGGCGTGCCAACCACGCTGGGCGCCGCCCACAAGACGCTGTTCGTTCAGATCAGGAAAGCCTTGCGCGAGCGCGGCGTGGTCTACAACCCGTCCTCGAAGCGCAGGCCGGTCCCGATCGAAGCCTGGCTGGTGCATCTTGCGGCGCACCCAAATGGCAAGCCAGGATCAGCGAGGCAGGCATGGGTCGATGCGGTCGTGGACGAGGAAGGAGACAAGTCCACCCCAAACGTCGTTGGCGCTGCATTCGACGCCTTCCTGTCTCGCGTGCCGAAAGACAGGTTGACCGAGATCACGAAGGCGGAACTCCACGCGCTGGTCAAGCTGTCCCTGAGCTCACCTGCCGTGGTCCTTGCTCGGGCGGTCATGAGGCATTGGCACGATGGAGAGATGCCCCTGAACTGGGACCAGAAGCCCAAGGCTGAGAAGGGCAAGAGTAAGGAGAAGGTCGAGCCGCGCACGCCGCGCGAGCTGCTTCAGCGGCTGGTCATCAGCGGCTTGCGCCGCTACCTGGACCGGCCGTGGTTCGCAGCGACGCTGCAGCGGTCCAAGCGATTCCATAAGGACTTCTCGGACGCGCTGCACGCCGCGGTCATCGAGGGCAATCTGGAGAATGTCCTGGACGAGCACTTCTGGTTCGTGACCGCGACAAACTCGCACTCCTGGCCCAAGCGGCTGCTGGAATTGCAGGCTGCGCTGGCCTTGTCCGGTGGGCGGACGGTTCTGCACGAATCGACCAAGGCAGCAAAGAACGGGTCTCGCGTGCGTTGCAATGTCGCGCTGCCCCTGCATCAAGCCAAAGACGAAGGCAAGGAAGAAGCGCCTCGACCTGATGTCGTGCGGCATGCCTTTAACACGCCGTTCTGGCCGATGGTGCTGACCACCACCTCCGTTGGCCAAGAAGGCCTGGACTTCCACCCGTGGTGCAAGACGGTCGCCCACTGGGACCCGGCGCCCGGCCCCGTCGAGCTGGAGCAGCGCGAAGGACGGGTGAATCGCTATGCCGGCCTCGCCATCCGAAGAGCGCTCGACAAGTCGGTCGACATGGCCGTCGTGAATGCGACAACGGGCAGCCCGTGGACAGCCATGGCAGCCCAAGCCGAGAAGCAAGCCGAGGTCGGCGATGAGTCCGGCGGCATGTCACCGTGGTGGTGCACGCCGGGCGCATCGGCGATGCAGTTGTACTTGCACTGTGCCGGCAGCCGGGAGTCAGCGGTGCGGGTCCGCCTGGAGCGACGTCGCGCGGTCTATCGGATGGTGCTGGGCGCATCCGAGCCTCATTGGCTTATCGATGAGCTCGATGCCACGCAGCCACCGACACACCAGTTGGTTCTGGAGAACTCGTTGGAACTAGGTGCGTGGAAGCTGAAGCAGAAAAAGCAGGCCTAGATGTTGAGTTTCACAAGGTCGTTCACAGCCGGGATCCGAGTCATTGGCGGCTGCTCAAAGATGGCTGAGTGTGGCCGATGCCAGTTGTAGTGATGGATGAAGGGCAGCGGCGCGGCCTCTCGCAGGGCTGAGGAACGGTAGGGCTTGGCGTAGGCCTACTCGCGCAAACTGGTCTGCACGAAGGGGTCGACTATGCCGTTGGTCTTGGGCGTGTAGGGCTTGGTCCGCAGATGCCGGATGCCCAGCGCGGCGTAGGCGAGGTCATAGGTCTCTTTGTAGCCCGAACCGTTGTCGGTCATCACACCTTCGACTCCGACGCCCAAGCTCGCGTAGAAGGCAATCCTTGTGCGGCGCCCCTCCCGCGCCTCCACCCACGCATGCCAGGCGGTTACAGTCGTCAAGCTAGCACGCAAAGCGCGGCGGACAAGGCGACGGGTTGCGATCCAGCAAGCGTGGGGCCCGCGCTGGGACGCAAGGGGGGAAATAGAAGATGGATGTTTTGCGGACACACGAGCAGGTTATCGACGACTACGCCAGCTACATCCAGAGCTTCCTGAACATCGCCGACCCGGCGATTCGGGCGAAGGTCGAAAGCAAGCTTTCTGAGGGACGCCTCTGGCCGGAGCCGCTCCTTCAGTTCAACCCAGCCTACGAATCGGCGGGGACAGTCGAAGCTGTTGCCGCCAACGGCGTACTTCACAGCTCCATCCCCGACATCCTCAAAGGCTACTCGCTCTACAAGCATCAAATTGACGCCATCAGGCTTGGCATCGCCGATCGCGACTTCATCGTGACGTCTGGGACAGGGTCCGGCAAGTCACTCACCTACATCGGCACCATCTTCCATGACCTGCTGAGCCATCCCTCAGAAGGCGGTATCCGCGCGGTTATCGTGTATCCGATGAACGCGCTGATTAACTCTCAGTTCGAGGAGTTCAAGCGCTACAAGGAGAACTACGAGAAGGCGACAGGCAAGTCATTCCCGATCTCCTTCGGCCAGTACACGGGCCAGGAGAGGGATGAGGTGCGAGAGCGTATGCGCGAGAGCCCACCGCACGTGCTGCTCACGAACTACATGATGCTCGAGCTGTTGCTCACCCGCACAGCCGAGCGTCGCATTCGGGACAGCATCTACGCTCGTCTCAAGTACTTGGTGTTCGATGAGCTGCACACTTACCGTGGCAGGCAGGGCGCCGACGTGGCGATGCTCATCCGACGCATCCAGGCTCAGTGCGCAGGCAAGCTGGTATGCATCGGTACGTCCGCCACCATGGCTTCAGGTGACGACCCGGCGCAGCAGAAGACCCAGATTGCTGCTGTCGCCACGGTTCTCTTTGGCCGGACGTTCTCAACAGATCAGGTGGTATCCGAGTCGCTGGCTCGGTCATTGGCTGAGGGCGACGCAGCCCCTTCCGCCGCTGAGCTTCGTTCCGCGGTCGAAGCGGGCATCAAGCCTTCTCCCAATCTGGAGGAGCTCAAGGCGAACCCGCTTGGAAAGTGGCTTGAGAACCGAGTGGCCCTCCAGTTGTCGGCCGGACATCTTCTCCGCGGCACACCGTTGACGCCCTCAGAGGTGATCCGTCTTCTCGTGGCAGACGCCACAGTGTCGGAGCCCACGGCCAAAGCTGCCCTCGACGGGCTGTTGCAGTGGATCAGTCAGATCAATCTGGCCCTCCAGGCCGCTGGCAAGCGTTACACCATCTTGCCCTTCAAGCTTCACCAGTTCATTTCCCAGACTGGGTCCGTCTACACAACCCTCGATCAAGACGAGAACCGGTTCATCACGCTGGAACCGGGTGTCTTCAAGAACGACGACGACAGCAAAAAGCCGATCTTCCCGAACGTGTTCAGCCGCGCCAGCGGGCAAGCCTTCGTTTGCGTCACTCGGGTGGGTGACTACCTGGCACCTCGCGAGTTCAGAGAGTCTAGCGATGAAGAGGAAGGCGGAGAGGACGGCTACCTGATCATCGGCGACGATGTATGGGACGAGCATGAGGACATCGCCTTCCTGCCGGACTCCTGGCTGAATAGGGCGCGAACGGGACCGGACAGCAAGAAGCGGCCCTACTTCCCGATCCGGCTGAACTTCGACGAGACCGGCCGCTGCTCGGAGACCGAGCCGCTGAAGTGGTGGGGCTGGTTCATGCGTGCGCCTTTGCTTTTTGATCCGACGGCGGGCGTCTTCTTCGATACCAAGACCAACGAAGGCACGAAGCTCACCAAGCTGGGCAGTGAGGGCCGAAGCACATCAACGACGATCACGACTTTTTCGATCCTGAACCGTTTGAGCGACGCCGGCTTTCAGGCCAGGGATCAGAAGCTAATCAGCTTCACCGACAACCGTCAGGACGCTGCGCTTCAGGCGGGGCACTTCAATGACTTCGTTCAGGTCGTTCGCCTTCGCGCAGGCATCCAGCGCGCGGTCGCCGCTTCCGGGGAGGACGGTCTGACGTTCGAGCGCCTTGGAGCGGCAGTCTTCTCCGCGCTCAGGCTTCCCTTCGTGGAATACGGCAACAAGAACGAAGAGCCGGAGCTGCCGAACATCAAGCGTAGCTACGACGAGCTCTTCCAGACCTTCCTGCTCTACCGGGCCCTGGGCGATCTGCGCCGCAGCTGGCGGATCGTGCTGCCAAACCTGGAACAGTGCGCGCTTCTCGAGATCTCCTATGCCGATCTCCCCGAGGTGGCGGCAACAGACAAGTACTGGAAGGACGTCCCGATCGTCGATGAGCTCGAGGTTGCGGATCGACAGCTCTTCCTCACAGCCATCCTGGACTTCTTCCGCCTGGAGTACGCACTTCACAGCGAGAACTACCTCACTCAGGGCAAGCTCCGCGAGCATGAAAAGCTGTTCAGGGAGAAGCTGCGCGCGCCTTGGACGTTGGATCCGAACGAGAACCTGCGCGAGCCGTACTACATGCGGCTCGAAGCCTTGCACCGCTCGGCCAAGGTCGCCTCCAAAAGCATGGGGCCTGCCAGCGGCCTCGGCAAATTCATCAAACTCTTCGTCAAGCAGCGTGAACTGGACGTCGACCTGCGCGGTGACCACTTCACGTACTTCATCAAGCGGCTGATGGAGAAGTTGGAGGGCGCCGATTATCTGGCGTCGCAAGGCGCCAAGGGCGAGAAGAACGACAACATCACGCTGTACCGCTTGCGCATCGAGAAAATTGTCTGGCGGACCGGCGATTTGAAGACGGTCAAAGCCGATCTCATCAAGCGCCGCAGCTACAAGCAGCAGGCGCCGAGACCGAACCTGTTCTTCCAGGATTTGTACCGGCGTGACTTCGCAGCGGCGAAGCGCCTCCGTGCCGAAGACCACACGGGCCAGCTCAACGTTGATCAGCGGCGCGATCGCGAGGAGAGGTTCCGTGCCGACTGGTACCTCGATGCGGACAAGAAGCTGCCCGATCTCGTTCGCATTCGCAATGAGGCGATCAGCGCGCTGTACTGCTCGCCCACCATGGAGCTGGGTATCGATATTGGCGGCCTCAGCGTCGTCCACCTGCGGAACGCCCCGCCGAACCCCGCCAACTACGCCCAGCGCGCCGGCCGCGCAGGGCGCGGGGGACAGGGGGCACTCGTGTTCACCTATTGCTCTACGTACTCGCCCCACGACAGGCACTACTTCCACAAGCAGCCTGGCCTCGTCGCCGGCATCGTGCAGCCGCCTCGGCTCGACCTAGCCAACCGAGAGCTTCTGCAGACACACCTCAACGCACTTGCAGTGTCAGAGGTGGGCCTCCCCGGCCTGGAGAACAACGAAGGCGGACGCCCATCTGTCACGCGCTTCCTCGACGAAGACAAGCGTGAACTTCCCCTGCTAGCCGGCGTTCGCTCCGGTCTTCAGCTTGGCAGCTTGGCCAAGGACCGAATCCGGGCCACGTTCCAGCGGGCCATCAAGGACTTCGAGGCCGATCTGAAGGCCCGCGCCAGCCATTGGTTCACCGATGCCTGGATCGAGCAGACTCTAGATTCGTTGCCAGATAACCTCGACCAGTCAATCGAACGCTGGCGCACCCTGTACCGCACGGCGCGCAGCACGTTGGAAAAGGCCACGCAGAAGATCCAAAGCGGCACGTTGAGCCTCGGTAGCGAGGAGTACCGGAAGTACAAGCGTAGCCAGGACCAGGCGACGCGTCAGCTAGACCTGCTTCGCAACAGTGCCGGCGGGTCGGCGGAACTGTCCGAGTTCTATCCCTACCGCTATCTTGCATCAGAAGGCTTTCTCCCGGGCTATAACTTCACGCGCCTGCCCGTGCGGGTGTTCCTGCCGACGTCGGACACCCACGGCGAGTTCATTTCGCGCCCCCGGGCGATCGCGCTACGCGAGTTCGGGCCGCTTAACGTGATCTACCACAGCGGCCGCAAGTACCAGGTTCGTCAGCTCGTGGTGCAGGAGGCAGACACCGCTCTGACGGAAGCCAAGATCAGCACCAAGGCGGGGTACTTCTTGGTCGGCGACCAGCTTCAACTGGAGAACTGCCCGTTGTCAGGCGTCAGCCTCTCGGACAACGCCAACAAGCAGCATCTACATGAGCTGATGGAGATGACCGAGTCGCGAGCGGAGGAGGTCGACCGGATCTCCTGCGAAGAGGAGGAACGTGCGTCGCGCGGTTTTTCGATCCAGACCTACTTCAGCATCGATGGCGGCGACATGGATCGTGTGCAGAAGGCCAGCTTGAAGGTCGGCGATGACGCTTTGATCCATCTGATGTTCGTCCCTGCAGCGCGCCTCGTTCATGTCAACGAGAAGTGGCGTGCGCAGAAATCCGACGGATTTCCGATCGGCATGGTCAGCGGCGAGTGGCGTGCTTCCATGCCCGACCCGAGCGAGCCCCAACGCGAGGACTTCCGCCGCATCAAGCTGTGGACCTCGAACTTAGCCGATGCCCTCTACATCGTGCCCGTGCAGCCACTCGGGTTGAAGGCCGACGGCGTCGTAACGCTGCAGCACGCCCTCAAGCGCGCCATCGAGCAGGTTTTCCAAGTCGAGACGAGCGAGATCGGCGTCATCTCGATTGGCGACCCGAAAGCGCCCAACATCCTTCTCTACGAGGCTGCGGAGGGCAGCTTGGGTATCTTGTCGCGGTTCGTCGAGGATATCGGCGCCTTCCGTTCCGTCGTCATGCGGGCTCAGGCGCTCTGCCGCTTCGAGGACCCCGAGTACAAGGGGCCGGCGTCATACGACGATCTGCTGAGCTACTACAACCAGCGCGACCACCAGATCATCGACCGGCACCTGATCCAGGACGCCCTGGCCAAGCTTGCAATCTGCAAGCTCGAAATCCATACCAATAAGGGCTACGCCAGCTACGACGACCAGCACGCCAGCCTCCTGAAGCACCTGGATCCAAGTTCGTCCACCGAGCACAAGTTCATCGACTATCTGTACAAGCACGGTTTACGCTTGCCTGACGCTGCCCAGAAGCGGGTCGACGGGCTGTACGTCCAGCCCGACTTCTACTACGAGCCGCGCATTTGGGTCTTCTGCGATGGAACGCCGCACGACGATCCATCCGTTCAGGCGGATGACCAGGCCAAGCGGCAGGCGATCCTCGCACGTGGCGACGAGGTCTGGGTCTACCACTACAAGGACGATCTGGCGGCCAAGGTCGCTGCGCGTCCGGACATCTTTAAGAAGGTCAGATGAGCGTCGCACTACAGCCCGGTAAGCTGGTCTCGCTGCGGGGCAGGGATTGGGTGATCCTGCCGTCCGCCGAACCGGACCTCCTGGTACTGAAGCCGCTGGGAGGATCGGAAGACGAGGTCACCGGTCTGTACCTACCTCTCGGGGGCGAGCAGCCGGAGGATGCCCGCTTCGCACCGCCCACGGCGGCCGATCTCGGCGACTTCGCGACGGCGCGCCTGCTGCACGACGCCGCACGCCTGGCTTTCCGAAACGGCGCCGGTCCGTTCCGCTGCCTCGCAAAGCTGTCGTTCCGGCCGCGCTCGTACCAGATGGTGCCGCTGATCATGGCGCTGCGCCAGGACCAGACGCGTCTGCTTATTGCGGACGATGTGGGTGTCGGCAAGACCGTCGAGGCGTTGCTCATCGTCAGGGAGATGCTCGAGCGTCGCAAGATCAAGCGCTTCGCCGTCATCTGCCTTCCCCACCTCTGTGAGCAGTGGCAGGCCGAAATCCGCGCCAAGCTCGACATCGAGGCCGTGATCATCCGCTCGAACACGCAGGCGCGGCTGGACCGGCAGATCCACGGCGACACCAGCGTCTACGACTACTACCCCTACCAGGTCATCAGTGTCGACTTCATCAAATCGGATGTCCGGCGTGACGTGTTCATCGAACAGTGTCCGGAACTGGTCATCGTCGACGAGGCCCATGCTTGCGCCCGACCCGAAGGCGCGTCTGCGAGCCAGCAGCAGCGCTATCACCTCGTCAGCCGCATCGCGTCCAAGCCGCATCAGCACCTCGTGCTGCTCACCGCAACGCCGCACAGCGGCAAGTCCGACGAGTTCCAGTCCCTGCTGGGACTGCTGAAGCCAGAGTTCGAACCGATCGACCTGCCTGCGGCCTCACAGGCGCAGCGACGGGAACTGGCCAAACACTTTGTGCAGCGCAAGCGAGGCGACGTCGAGAAGTGGCTCGGCGAGGACACGCCGTTCCCCGATCGCGACGCGTTTGAGCTCAACTACGCTCTGTCGCCCAGGTACCTCAAGCTCTTCAACGACCTGATCGAGTTCTCGCGGAAGCTGATCGCGCCGGTCAAGGGCGGACGCCAGCAGCGAGTCCACTACTGGACAGCGCTCGGCCTGCTGCGCGGCGCCATGTCCAGTCCGTCCGCTGGCGTGGAGATGCTCAACACGCGGATGTCGGCGCTGGCCAAGGCCGGCCGCAACGAAGAGGGTGACTCCGCTCCTGACGACGCCCCCAACCCAGTCGGCGACACCGAGTTCGGTCACGAGGCCGACAACGCTCCGACGCAGGTGGTCGAGCACGCCGACTGGTCGGACCACCAACGCCGTCAGCTCAAGGACTTCGGCGAACGCCTTCAGGAACTGGCCGGCGCCGAGCATGACAACAAGCTCGCCGCCTCCGCCCGGCAAATCACGGCATGGCTCGCCGAGCCCACCCCCTTCTGCCCGGTGGTCTTCTGTCGCTACATTGAAACCGCCAAATACGTCGGGGAGCACCTGGAGGCTCTGCTGCGTAAGCAGTTCCCCAAGCTGGACCTTCAGGTCATCACCAGCGAACTGCCCGACGACCTGCGCAAGCAGCGCATCGAGTTGATGGGGCGTTCGAAGCTGCGCGTCCTGATCGCGACTGACTGCCTCAGCGAAGGCATCAACCTGCAAGACCAATTCACTGCCGTCCTACATTACGACCTGCCGTGGAATCCCAATCGCCTCGAGCAACGCGAGGGCCGCGTCGACCGCTTCGGTCAGGTGGCGCCGGTGGTCAAGGCCTGCCTGCTCTACGGCGCCGACAACCCGATCGATGGCGTGGTGCTCGACGTGCTTTTGCGCAAGGTCAGGGAGATCAAGCGATCGACTGGCATCAACGTGCCCTTTCCCGAAGACTCGCAGAGCATCATCGACACCATCACGCAGGCGCTGCTGCTCAACCCCAGCCGCAGCATCAGGACGCAACAGGGCGTGCAGGGCACGCTGTTCGACTTCAGCGACTTCGAGGAGGCGGCGGCCGCCCAGGACAAGGTCACCTACAAGCTCGACGAGGCTGCGGCGCGCGAGAAGGCCTCGCGCAGCATCTTCGCCCAGCACGCCATCAAGGCCCACGAGGTCGAGGCCGACCTGCGCGAAGTGGACGAGGCCATTGGCGATCCCAAGGCCGTGGAAACCTTCGTCACCAGCGTGCTGAACAACCTCATGGGTGTCCAGGTGGTTGCGCAAGGCAAGGGCTATCGGGTCGTCACCGCCAACCTACCGCCCGCACTGCGCGAGGCGCTGCCCGCGGGCGACCCGCTGCACGTGTCGTTCAGGTCGCCCACGCCAGAGAGCTTTCACTACTTGGGCCGCAACCACCCGTTCGTGGAACTACTGTGTCAGGTCGTCATGGCCAACACCATCAACCGGCAGGACAAGCGAGCCGCTCGCGCCGCCGTCATCCGCACGCGCGCTGTCGCCGTCAAGACCACCCTAATGCTGTTTCGCTGCCGCAACGTCATCGAACAAGCGCGCAGCCATCAGCAGATCGTCGCCGAGGAGATGCTGCTCTGGGGATGGCGCGGCACGCCGCAGCAACGCGAGTTCCTCGACCACGCTGCAGCCAAGGCGCTCATCAACGAGGCGCGGGCGACATCAGATCTCTCACCCCAGGCCCGCAGCAGCTTCCTCGAGAACGAACTCGGCCTGCTTGATAGCTTGGGCGACGCCTTCGCTGAGATCGCGGAAGCCCAGTCCAAGCGCCTGGTCGAAGCCCACGAGCGCTTCAGCTCGCTGATGGAGAAGCAACGCTTCCAGGTTGTCTACCCCGTCTTGCCGATGGACCTGCTAGGCACCTACGTGCTGCTGCCGGAGGGCGGCGCGTGATCTACCCCAGCATCCGCATCGAAGGCGCGATCCTGTCGCCCGACGTCCTTGATCGGCTGGAAGACTTGGCCGGCCAACGCCCCGCCGACTTTGGCCTCGAGGGCACCGCCAGGGTCAAAGACGAAATTGCCCGCGCCTGGGCCGACGCGCAGGACTACTGGCGCATCTTCCAGCGCAAGCTGGAATCGGTGCGCGCCGACAGCCCGGCCACGACCGAAACCCGACAGCAATGGGTGCTGCCGCTGCTGGGCCTGCTCGGCTACCAGCTCGACTTCCAGCCCAAGAGCGCCGAAGCGAACGGCAAGCTCTACCCCTTGTCCCACCGCGTCGCCAACCGTGGCGGCACCGTCGTCCACGTCATCGGCTACCGTGACCCGGCCGGCCTGGACCGCAAGGCCGAACAGCGAAGCGGCGCTTTGCGCATGTCGGCGCACGCGATGGCGCAGGAATACCTGAACCTCGCTGACGAGCTCTACGGCCTTGTCACCAACGGCCGCGTGCTGCGCCTACTGCGCGACAGCTCCCGGCTTATCAAGCTCACCTACCTGGAGTTCGACCTCGACCGCATCTTCAGCGACGGTCTGTTTGCCGATTTCGCAGTCCTGTACCGCCTGCTGCACGCCAC
>CETV01119659.1_pt1 | contig 33342 bp, 46 predicted proteins | sample 531451 | NCBI WGS metagenome assembly CETV01 (sample SAMEA2623155, study PRJEB7988) | marine metagenome | isolation source: saline water (ENVO:00002010), including | reverse complement strand
CGCGCGGTCACCTCGAAGCTGGCGTTGGCGTCGAACCGGGAACTGAGGCGCTCCACCTGCCGCGAGAGCACCGGATCTGCGCCCGACTGATGTTGCTTGCGCGCATCATCACGTGCGACTCTGGCCTCCTTCAGACCCAGATCTGGATAGCCCCCGAGGGCAAGGCGCTTCTCCTTCCCGTCGAAGCGGTACTTCCAGAACCAGCGCTTGGACCCAGAGGGCGAGACCTCCAGGTACAGACCGCCGGAATCGGCCAGGCGCACGCGGGGCCTACCCGCGTCGCAACTCGCGTTCTTGCACTGCTTGTCGGTGAGCATGGGGGAACAAAACATCAAATGGCTGCGAACACGCCATTTGTTCCCCCAGATGTTCCCCCAACTTCGCTGCGCTGCCGTGGGACGGCAGGAGCCTTCCTGACTCAAGCGACTGTCTAAGTCGTTGATTTAGCGGGAAGTTCGGTCCGGCATGGGACCTGATGAAACGCTGGGATGGGGTGGCTGATGGGACTCGAACCCACGACGACCAGAATCACAATCAAAGGCATGGATCGAGCATCCATGCGGGTTTGCGGGCTGTCCGTGGGAATACAGACGCGCGATGGGGCCGAGCATTCATGCGGCCTCGCGAGGTGGCTTTCCCGGTGAAATCACCGCCGCGCCGCCCACATCTCAGCCAGCAGCGCCGCCCGGCTCACAGCCCAGGCATCGTGCGGGCAGTACGGACGGCCCTCGCGCGCCGCGGCTTCGGTGGCCTGGCGCACCGCATCCCGGTCAGGCATCACGTCAGGTCGCCCCAGGTGCTGGCCGTGCGCCGCGTGAAGCGGTCCACGAGGTCGGCCACGTCGATTACCGTAGACCCATCGTCTTGCAGCCGCCCAAAGGGCAGGTGGTGGGCCGCATCGCGGTACGCCTTCACGGTGTGGATGCCGTTCTCGGCAAGCCACTCCAGCAGGCAGCGCAGCAGCGAGCGCGTCAGCCGGCCGTGGAACGCTTTCAGCCACACGATGCGGGGCGTCTCCCACTGCACCACGCACGTGGCGTCGAACGGCGGCGTGCTGGCGCTGCTCTCCCGTTCGTAGAACCGCAGGATGGAGGTGGTCACCTCGTGCCGGATCATCGGCATGGTTTCTCCTGACGGTCTGGCGGCGGGGCCGGCGGGGCGTCGAGTACCTCGCCCAGTTCGATCAGGTCCAGCAAGTCGTCTGCGCGCGGCAGGCCGCACTCCAGTGGGCACGACGACCGGTTCTGCTCCCAGGAACCGCAGAGCGCGCAGGGCATGGCTACCTCAGGGCGTCATAGGCCCGCTCGCAGGCCTGGCCGGCGATCCGAGCTTGATCGGCGTACTCAGCCAGCTGTCCCGAGCGCTCGTCAGCCCTGCGGAACAGGTCGGCGAGCACCAGGCCGGCACCGGCGGCTGGCGCGCTTCCCGCGGCAGCGGCGGAATCGCTGGCGGCGTCACCACAACTGGCGGCAAGGGCGGCGACGTGCTGGCGCAGCCGGTCAGCGCTGCCAGCAGCAGCAACGGCATCAGCGCGCGCACGCGCGGCATCGGTCTGGGCAGCATGGGCGGCCTCCTGTTGCGCGGCGGTGCGCCGCTGTTCCTCGGCCCGGGCGGCCATCACGGCACTCGCGGCGGCCATGGCAGCGGCGGCCTTGTCCTGCGCGCGGCCGGCGCGCTCGGTCTGGATCGCGGTCTCGGCGCGCTGCAGGCGGCCGGTCTGCACGGCCAGCAGGCCCAGCAGCAGCACCAGCAGGCCGGCGGCGGCGTAGCGCAGCGGGGTCATGGCAGCTCGAAGTGCGGGCCGTCCTTGAACGTCACCCAGTCACCGCCCCAGGCGATGTGCACGCTCAGTTCAGCCGCCGCGCGCTTCATGATGTCGGCCAGCTTGTGGTACAGCGGCCAGTCCCAGCGCACTTCGCCGTCCACCACGGCGGCCAAGTCAACGGCCCGGCCGACGATGTGTTTGCTGTTCATGGTGCGGCTGGCACCCTTGGCCACCAGTTGCGCCTGCCGCTCCTTCGTGCGCAGGCCTTCGGTGACCACGAAATCCACGTCGGTGATTTCGGCGGCCCGACGCACCACGCGCACCAAGTCGTCGTTGACGCCTTTCAGGCGGTCTTCACTTCGGTCGTTGAGCTTCACTTCTTGCCTCCGGTGATGCTGGGCAGCCAGTCCGAATCGATCTCGTCCAGGCCGCCGGGCCGGCTGAATGGCTCGGGCACTCGATGGCGCCACAGGCGCGATGTGCTGGCCTGTACGCAGAGCATCGCCAGCGCCAAGAACGTCAGCGCCGTGTCGTGCCAGTGCGGGCGCACCGTGGCGGCCAGGATTAGCACCAGGCCGGCCGCAGCCAGCAGCGACACGCTGTAGCGCACGGTGGCCAGCGTGCTTGCGGCGCTCATGCGCTTGATCCGGCAGAGGCAGGTCCAGATGATCCCGGCGCCTAACATGATGTTGATCCAGTCCATCAGGCACCTCCGCGGCGGCCGAGAAAGCCCAGCGCCAGATCCTTGAGCCGGTCGAACTGCCAGGCCATGGCGCCGGAGACAGGCAGCAGCAGTGCGTCCACCGAAATGCTTGTCAGCGATGCGGCTACAACAGCCGCGATGCTGGTGAAGAGCGTGGCAGCGACCATGCCGCGCGCCAGGACGGTCACCGCGGCGCGCAGGCCGGCCGTCTCTGCCGACGTGGCCGCGAGGCAGCCGCCGAGGAAGCCGCCCACCAGGATCAGCGTCCACTCGCCCGCGATGGGGCCGAGGGCCGCGGTGGCGACGACGAGCAGCGCCGCGCCGCCGGTTGCGTGTGGCTCAGCCATGACGGCGCCTCCAGACATGGGCCACCACCAGGGTGGCGATGGACAGGGCCGCGGCCAGGGCATAGGGCCACACGCCCAGCGCTGACACGCACAGGTCAGCGGCGGGCAGCGTGCCCCACTGCATGTAGCCGCACACAGCGGCCTGCGCGGACTCGATGGCGCCCCACCAGCAGGCGATGGGACCGATCACCGCGGCTACCGCCCAGCGTGACCGGGCCGCCTGCGGCACCAGCAGCACCAGGGCAAGCACCAGCAGCGCATGCGAGCCGATGTAGTGCGCCCACTGCTGATCGCCAGAGCTGGGCCAGCGGTAGTAGGCGTAATGCGCCCACCACACGCCGACCAGCAGCAGCAGCGCGCTCACTTCGGCTGCCTCGGGCCAGGGCCACCGCCGCCGAGGATCACGGCCTTGCCGGTTTCCATCAGGGAGCGGTCACCGCGCAGGCGCCAGGCCACGATGCCACCGCCGACTAGGGCGGATGCGGATGCGATCAGGATGTAGGTGAGCATGCTTGCCTCTCAGTGTTGAGCCTTCAGCCGATTCAGTTCGCGGCGCATCAACGCGGCTTCCATCGCCAGCGCTTCTTCGTAGCGGATGCCCCAGCGGTTGCCGGCAGGCGCGGCGGGCATGGTGACGGTGCCCTCGTCGTCCAGCACCTCAGGTGAGCCCGGCCACTCGTCGTAGCACAGTAGGCCGATGGCAAGTGCATCGATCCCGCGGGCAGCAAACGCATCTCGAACCCGCTGGGCCACCATGCCGATGTGCCAGCGCGCACCATCAGCACCCTTGCTGACTGCCGCGTCTTTGAACTTGAACCGGACCCACTGCACATCAGCCCACGCATCAAGCCACGCGTCGGGAATGGCACCGATGTCCTGCTTCTCGCGTTCGTCCGACGTGTTGATCGTGGCCGTGCCGGCGTAAAGCTGAGACCAGCGTTTGCCGGACTTGCCCAGGGTCTGCGAGTTGTCGAATCCGGGGTACACCGGGCCTGCGTCATCAATGGCAAGCAGGTCGGTGTAGCTGTCGGTGACAGAGCCGCGCGTGATGACACCTAGCGACATCACACAGCCGTCGCTGGTCGTGCTGGTGCGTGCGCTTTGCCAATAGTTGCCGTATCGGAAACCAACGTCACCGATGCCGCCCTGGATCTCCACGCGGCCGGTCCCCGTCTCGGAGTATGCGCCGCCGGAGAACAGCATCCGCTGAGTACCAGTCTTGGCCAGCAGCGTCGTGAGATTCACATCGGGCTGCACATCCACGAAAACCTTTGTTCCGTCCGCGTTGGTGATGCGATAGCGACCCTTGGCTGAAATGCCGTCGATCGTGCGGCGAATGACGACCGAGGTCGTTCCAAAGCTGTTCACATCGCCGGCCATCTGGTAGCCGCCGTCCCAGATGATGTAACTTGCATCCGTGCAGGCGATGGCGTACCAGCCCGGCGTTGTGCAGTTCTGCTCCGTGTATGGGTTGATGAGGATGAAGGGGAAGTTCGCCTTGTCGATCAGCAAGCCATAGCCGGTATTGAGCTGGAAGATGTCGTCAACGGATTGGCATGCGAGCACCCCGTCAGCCAAGCCGGCAGAGTCGAACCACAAGCCCTTGTTGTTCCCTTCAAACCAGTTCTTCCGTGACGTGAACGTGGTGGTCGCAGCCGCCAGGCTTGTCTGCCGATACACATGCAGACCGATGCCGCAATAACTGAAGTAGTTATCTTCTACTGTTTGGCCGGAGCCTGAAATCTGGATGCCCTTGCCAAGCAGGTGAAATTCACAGTTGCTGATTCGCTCGCGATACCAGTCTTCGTTTTTGATGCCGATTTGCGCGCCAGCTTTGTTGTTGCCGTAGATGCTGAATCCGTAAGCGCCGCCTAGGTTATGAAACAGCGTTCCTGAACCGGTGAAGGTGATGCGCGACGAGCGAGATTCGTCGCCAATCAGGCGCGCAACATGGCTGCCTTCGATGTTGCCAGTCGTGATCTTGTAGTTCTTGCCACGGTCCAGATGGAGATCCCCGCCGTTGGCTGCGACAAAAGCTACAGCGGATGCAAAAGCGGCCGAGTCGTCAGTGGTTCCATCACCAGTCGCCAAGAACGGGAAACTGCTGACATACACCTTGTTCCAGGCGTGCGCGCCCAGAGAGCCGGCGGGGTACGACAGCGCAACGTTGAGGTACACCATGCCGGCGCCCTTGGTGGCGCTGGCGGTGCTGGCCAAGTCGGTGGCCAATGCGCCCGCGGTCCCAGCCACTGGTGCCGTCAAGATGGGCTGCCCGGCGGAGTTGAACGTCAGGATCTTGTCGGCCCGATCCACCGCCGCGGGCAGGTCGTTGAGCACCTCGGGGAACGGCGCTCGAATCGAGCGGGCGTCTCCTGCGCTGACCCCCTGCACCGCCATCCACAGGCGGTTGAAGTCGTCGTTCAGCGTGTCGGCCAGCAGGTCGCCGTCGTCCTGGTAGTCGGTGGCGCGCACCAGCTGGATGACGCGCTGCAGGATGATCTTGGCGCCGCTGGCCGGTGCCGTGCTGAACACCACCGTGCCGCCGGCAGCCACGCCCAGGCCCGTGATGGTGTAGGCGCTGGTGGCCACACCGTCGATGGTGACCACCAGGTCGTCGGCATCCAGCAGCGTGAAGCCGTAGCCGAACGTCCTGGTGACGCCGTTGCCGATGTGAATGTTGTACGGGGTGCCCGATCCGACCGCCATGTTGTGCCCTTGTGCGCTGTGGCGCGCGGGGCAGGCGCTGTCGGATCAGTCCATTTCCAGCTCGGCCTCGAACACCCCGGTTGCCGGGCGCCAATCCTCGTTTTGGGGCGCGTCGTGAATCCCGGACATTTGCCCGGCCGCGCCAGCCTGCGGGATCAGGCGCTCGGGCTGGTCGTCGATCGCGCCCGCGCAGGCGTCCAGGTGATCGTCGGGCTGCTCGCGCACCGCGGGGTTCCAGCTGCGCATCTGCGGGAACGCCGGGCCGTCGGCCACGCTGACGTGCGCCCACAGCATGGCGGACTGGATCGGGCCTTCCATGGCCTCCAAGATGCGCCGGTTCTTGTTCTCGGTGGCGTGGATCTCCTTGACCCCGCACACCAGCCCGAGCTGCTTGAGCGCCGCCTTGAGCACGGCCGGCGCGAAGGTGCCGGCGCCGTTTGTCTCCACGGTGATGCGGCGCACGCCGAACTTGGCCACCACCCCGCAGATGGCCCACACCTGGCCGCCGACGATCTCTTTGCCGGTGCGCTCGTCGTAGTCGGCGACGTTGCCCTCCAGCGCGATGGCACGGTGCCAGTACCGGCAGCCGCGGTCGTCTTGCAGCACCAGGGCCAGCGCGCTCACGTCGCTCTTGGTCTTGCCGCTGGACGGGTCCCACCGCAGCGCGGCGCCGACGATGCGCGCCGTGCCCAGCCACAGCTGCAGCCGCTTGTTGGCGGTGCGGAACTCGGGCTCGCAGTCGTACAGCGGCAGGCGGTCCGGGTCCAGCCGGATGTCGGTCAGCGGCTTGGCCTTGAGGAAGTATTGGCTGTCCCAGGCGTTCAGCGTGCGCGTCTTGCGGCGGCGCAGCTGGATCTCGTCGCGCGTGAAGCGCTCCGGCCAGGCGCAGCCCGCGCAGATGTCGACCACTGCGCCAGGCGGCGCCGGGAACACCACCTCGTTGCCCTCGACGAGGTAATCACGGCCCTGCACCAGCAGCTTGGCGCCCTGGTAGATGCCGGTCATCACGTACAGGCCGTCAGCACCAGGCGTGAAGTCGAAGCGGTACCGCGTGCGCTCGGCCGTCTCGCTGTGCCGCACCATGTGCTCGAACAGCGGGATCGTCAGCACCTCGGCCCCGCCGGCGATCTGCTCGGGGTAGATCGAGTCCATGGTGTGCGGCGTGCCGATGTACGTCGCCTGGCCGCCCGGCACCAGGATGTGCGTGCTGTCGCTGATCCGGTACCGCAGCTTCTGGCGCGCCTCGGGCGTCTCGATGTTGCCGGGCACCTCGATGTCATCGAAGTCCACATCGTCGGCCCGCGCGCCGGTGGCGTTGGAGTCCACGCCCACCGACCGCATGCTTGCATTGCGCATGTCGCTGGCGCCGTTCACCCAGAAGCGCTTGCGGCCCGGCTTGCGGCCTCCCAGCAGGTGCCCGGTCAGCGGGTGGTTGCGCAGCACGTTGATCACGTCGGCCGTCAGCATCTCGGCGGTGGGGCCGTCAGCCGACCAGACCAGCGAGCGGCGCGACGGGTTGCGGTACAGCTTCCAGGCCTTGTAGACCGCATAGATCGTAGACTTGGCCGCGCCGCGGAAGACCATGAGCACCCGCTCGGGCGCCGTGCAGGTCTCCAGCCACAGGCAGATGCGCACGTGCAGCAGAGGCACGGTCCAGCCCATGTGCCGCGCCCACAGCACGAAGAACGTGAGAAAGCTCACCGGCGGCCGTGGTGCGGCCGGCGCGTCAGGTGCCGGGGCTTCAGCCTCGGCCATGCACCTTCCGGTCGAAGGCTGCTTTGCCACCGGCGCCCTGCAGCTCGCGCATCAGGCGCAGGGCCTCGCGCTCGGCGCTGTCGACCAGCGTGTCGAGCTGGGCGCCTTCGTCCTCGCCGGCCGGCTGTTCGCCGCCCTCGCCTGCCGGCGGCAATGTGCCGGCGGCGCGCTGCTGCGCGGTGGACACCAGGCCACCGACCTTCTGCGCCAGCACCAGCACCGACGCGGCGGTCTTGCGGGTCCAGTACAGATCACCTCGCGTCTGCGAATCCATGGCGCCCAGCTTCAGGCCCTGGCCAGGCCAGCCGGCCGGGTCGGCCTCTTCGATGAACACGTCGATCAGCTTTTCTTCCAGCCGCTGCAGCTTCTCGAACTGGTCAGCACGCATGTCACACGCTCCTTGTCACCGGCTGGATTGTCGGGCCGCAGGGAGCAAGAAAGAAGGAGTGGAGGTTTCGGGCTCGGTCTCTGTGGTGGCTATGTGCATACCTCAGTTGAATCGCAGGTTGCCGCCGACAATGTCCATGACAACGCGGCGAACAACGGGATCACCCAGCAGCGCCGCAGCGAGCGCGGATTCCAGCTTCTGCATCTCATAGCCGCGCTTGAAGGCATCGGCCGCCTCGCTCGTCGTTTCAGCCTTGCGCGCGGCCTGTGTGCGCTGGTAGCGGCGGCGCACCAGGTCGCAGGCCAGCGTCACCTTGCCGCCGCGCGCGCGCCGGCCTCTGGGAACCTGGTTGACGACCCGTTCTGGGGCCGCCGTTGGCAGCGCGATCACGTTTGTGGTACTTTCCATGTCGATTCCTTCTCTCGTCAGAGTGGTTTCACCTCGAAGCCTCGACGCCTGCCAGCGCCGGGGCTTCTCCTTTTGGGGCATCAGTGGTCTGCCCGAAACAGGCCGGGCTGCAGCTCGTTGAGCAGTTCTTCCATCGTCTGCTCGAGCGCTGGCTTGGACTGCTGCCACCGGCGCAGCGCCAAGCCGCACCGGCTGGCTTCCTGCATGCCCTTCAGGAATTCGAGCTCAGCGCGCATCGCCTTGCACTGGAGTCCGTTCAGTCGGCCCAACTCGTCCATGACCATGGAGTCGTAAGCCCGGATGACCTGGAGGCTGAACTTGGGGCTGATCCACATCGCGTAGGCGTAGACCAGCTCCTTGACCACGTAGGTGCCGTTGTTGTGCCCGTCATTGAGGACATTGATGGGGCCTCCCGGAATTCCGGGAGGCCCCTCCGAGCCTTGCTCGGACAGCAACTCGGCCACCATGTCTTGGGTTTCCTTGCGCGCAAGGAAGTGGTTCGGCTGGTCCTTCCGTGCACGGCCGGCGGCTCGGTGCAGGTCATTCAGGCAAAACCGTCCGTCACCGTCCATCCGGATCTCGGTGCCCGCGATGGTGAGGGGGTTCATCAAGCCACCTTCGGGCGTTGGGCGACCTCGAGCAGCAGATGCACGGCGCCGTAGATCACGGCGGCGGCCGTGGGACGTTCTTCGAACATCGCCGCCTCCATGAGCGCCTCGGTCATGGCCTTCGCGGCTTCGTCTGGCGTCTTGCCTTCAGCCAGGCTCGTCCATGCATCCATGCCCACAACGTTGCCGTTGGCCGCGTCGTCGCCCTCAGCATCGAACTCGATGAAGGCGCTGGGGTTGATCTTGGTGGGCTTCATTGCGAAGCCCCTTGCTTCACCGGCGCGAGCGCGGCGCGCAGCAGCGCCACGATCTGGCCGTTGAAGCTGCGGTCCTGCTGCTTGGCCGCCTCATGCACGGCCCTGTGCAGGTCGCGGGGAAGTCGAAGCGCGGTCTTTGCGTAGTCGTCTTGGGTTGCGCTGGTTGCCATGTTCTCTCCTTCGAAGTGGTAGCGACTCGACACGCTTTCATGATAGCGACTTGACTCTATTGAGTCCACGTCTGATGGTGGCGAATCGCTATCGTTTTTAGCTATAGCGAGTCGCCACTACAATAGGCTGTGGCTACCTCCAAAACATTTCCCTCTGACGCTGCGGACAAGTTCATGCTCCGGCTTCCGGATGGGATGCGCGAACGCATCGCAGATGCCGCCAAGGCGGCGGGCCGATCGATGAACTCGGAGATCGTCGCCCGGCTTCAAGCGTCACTGGATGGGCGCGCCGACGCTTCCCGCGTTGAGGATCTTGAGCGCGCCCTGGAAGTTGAGAAGTCGCGCACAGAGGGCGGGTTGTATTTGGCTGGTTTGATCGCGATGCACTTTGAACGCATCCTTGAGGCCCTGCCGCCAAGCTCCGAAGCCTTGACGCGATTTGCCAAAGACATCCCGCAGTGGCGAGAGCTCAATGAGGCAGTGCGGCGGCAGGCCTTGAGCAAGTCCCTCGAGGCCAGCACTGGACGTTTGCCGCCCAACACCCCAGAGGATCTTCGGGAGATGATGGAGCGTGGGGTGCAGCGCTACGCGAAGCTCGGGCGCCAAGCCATGATCGATACTTTGAGAGCTGACCGCGCAGCGCAGCCAAAGCCTCCAAAGCCTCCAAAGCCTCCAAAGCTTCCTTAGTCACTGCCCGACCATGCCCTCGAAGTTCGGGGCGCGGTCCGGCAAGGCCTCGTCTGGAGACCACCAGAAGCCTTGGCCGTAGTCTTTCATCGCGCGCTGCTGCATGCGCCCCAAGTAGCCTGGATTCAACGCTTCTTGCGCAGCGAACAAAAACCAGCGATCGAACAGCGGTCGGCTCCACCACAGGTTGTTGCCTGGCACCAGACCAATACCCATCCGCAGCGCTTCAGCGCCAAGATCCGTGTCCTTGCCCTTGGCCGCTTGCCAGGCATTGGTGACAACCAGGTCGCCCAAGATGCCGGCAGCAGTCCCGGCCGTCGGCCCCAGCACCGAGCCGACCGCCTGCTGCGCAGTGTTGGACCGCGACTCGGTCGGATCCTTCAGCAGGAGGTCGCCGGGGTACCCCATGCCACCGCCTTGCGCCAGCGAGCGAAGCCAGAACTTGCCCTCGGTCATGTCGGCCGGGTCTTTGCCTTGCAGCAGCGACTTCACCTGCAACACCACGGCGCCCAGCATCATGCCTGTGACGTTCGCCACGGCCAGCAGCATCATGCGGTTGCTCAGTGCACCCATGCGCGTGTTCGCACCGTACAACGCTGGCGCGCCCTCCAGGCCCTGCGGGGTCTCCAACATGCGGCGCCAGTGGCGGGTGATTTGCGCCAGCGGGAAGCTCTTGAACTGAGCCACGCTGCGCGCAAGCTCCCCGCCCACCGTGCCAGCCGGCCGGCCGCCGGCCGTGGTGATGGCTCGCGTTGCCATGTCCGGGTTCGTCACAGCGAACTGGCCTTCGTCCACGATGAAGCCGAGCAGCTTGGTGGCCGCCTGGTCGGCGCCGGGCAGGCCGGTTGCCCGCACTGCCTCACCGGTCAGGTAGGTGCGCCCCTCGAACTCAGTCGGCTGGGCCTTGCTGATGATGTTCCAGTCGTCCTCGGTCAAGCCTTTTCGCTGCAGCAGGTAGCGATCCCACTCGTCCAGCTGCGCCCAGTTCTTCTTCGCGGTGCGCGCGAGGCCTGCCATCAGCGTCTGCGAGAAGGCGCCGCGGAGCCCGTCGGTCCACACGCCCAGCAGTTGCACCTTCATCACAGCTCCTGCAAAGCGCGCAGAAATGCCGCTGGTCACAGCCTCTCCACTCCATCGCCCCAAAGAGCTGGCCAGCGATTCGGCGATGATCCCGTGTGCCTGGAGGAAATCGCGCACTTGCGGATCCGCCTGGCCCTTCACGTTCTGCAGCATCTCGAAATAGCCGAGGCGGTTGAAGTGCAGCGCCTGGGCGATGGTGGCCACATCCGTCAACGAGCTGATCACCGCGCCGCCCAGCTTTGCGGCCGTCAAAACGTTGCGAGTGCTCTGGCCGGCTCGCGCCAGCGCCGGATTGACTGGCGTGCCCGTCACGCCGGACACCAGATCCCAGTAGGCCTGCGGGGTGTTGCCGGCGCTGCGGTTGGAAAGGAAGTCACCGATTTTGCCCTTGGCATCGTCGCGGCGGGCCAGGTCGTTCAACACGCGGAACGTCTGCTCGGGGTTTGGCCCATAAGCCTCGACCAAGCCAATGTCCCGCGCCATGCGTCCGACGTGCCCCACCATGGCGTCGTAGAGCGAGCCCTGGCCGAACTGCTCCATGTACCGCATCCACGCATCGCCGTCCGCGAAGTGCAGCACGCGGTGATCGCTGCCACGGTTGGCACGCGCACCCTGGCCGCGAAACTGCCCGGGATCCACCTTGTTGTCTCCACCGGTGGCCAGGGTCTTCCAGGCGTTGCGCAGCAGTTCACCCACCTGCGCGTCGGTCATGCGCGAGCCGTCGGCGTTCACGTACTGCCGGCGGTCCAGCAGCGGCAGCACCGCGTCAGCCCAGGCCTCGGCACCGGCGGTCAGCACCTTCACCTGATCGTGAGCCTGCGACAGGTAGCCGTAGGCCAAGCGCCCGATGTTGCCGCCGCTCTCGTTGAAGCGGACGCGCATGCGCTCGATCGTGGCCAACCAGGCCTTGGCCCCCGCGCGCGCCGCCGCATTGCCAGTTGATCCGTCGGCGTTGCGGAAGATCTCGCGCACCACGTCGGCGGTCATGCGAGGGTTGTCCAGGTCGAACAAGCGCATGCCCAGGCGGCGCAGCGCCCCGGTGCCGTCGGCCGACTCGGCGGCGTCGATCATGTCGCCCAGGCCTGACATGGCTTCGTTGCGCACCGCTTCGATGTTGTGGCCGGTGTTCTCGATGTCGCGGATCAGGCCTTGCGAGCGCGTCAGCTGGTTCAGCGCCATTGCGGCCTCTATGCGCGCGCCGGCCTGCGCGGACCGCGTGACCTGCAGAGAGGCGCGCCACTCCTTCCGCAGCGCCTCGGCTTTGACTTGGTCCATGGCTGCCGCTGCAATCTCGCGCGTTCGCTGGGCCGTCGTCAGGCCGATCCAGCGCTCTGGGTCTTGGCGGGCCAGCATCTGCCCTGTCTCTCTCAGTTGCTGCTCGATCAGATCGATCTTCGCGTCGCTGATTTGGCGCCCTGCAGCGGCCGCGCGGACGGCGGCCCTACACTTCGGATCCATGGCCATGCGTCAATTCCTCATATTCGGTGGAGCGGCCCTTGTCGGGGTGCTGTGGATTGCATTCCTTGGCTATCTTGCAGGCGGCAATTCGATGAAGGGCGCTATCAGTGCCATCAAGGAATACGGCCTCTTCGTCGGTGTGCTGCTGGCGCTCTGTGTCCTGATGCTGATCTTGGCCTTACCTTTCTTGCTCACAGCGTAAGAAAGCACTCCGCCGCGACCTGCAGCAGCGGCGCGTCGTCGTGGCCCAGCTCAAAGTCGGACCCGTTGCGGGCGTCTTGGCGCACCGCGTTCATCTCTTCGTCCACCGTCACCAGACGCCCGTCATCGGACACCCGCACAGGCAAGTCTGGCGAAACGGTCTGCAGGTCGATGGCTTGCTCAGCGGCAGGCCGGGCCGCTTCTGGCGTCAGCCCCTGTTCCGGCTCAGGCTTCAGCTTTGCGACAGGACCTGGGAGCGGGGCATCGTCCGGCAAGGTTTCCGGCGGCAGTTTTGCCAGTGCGTCTGCCTGAGCGGTCAGGTTGTGCGTCATCGCGGCGTCGACGGCATCCAGGTCCACGGCTGGGCGGGGTGGGGCGGCCTCTGGCGTCGGCGCGGCCTCTCCAGGTCTTCGCAGTCCCCTGATATGCAGGCCGGCGAAGACGCCTGGCACCAGTGCCGCGACAGCCAGCCCTACCGGGTCCAGCGGATCGTAGCTTTCCGCGATGCGCCCGTAATCGGCATCACGCAGGATCTTCTGCGTCGCTGCCTGCTGGGCAACGAAGGCGCCGGGACCGCCCACGGCCCATAGCCCGACTGTGCGCCCCACGGTAGAGCCGGCCATGGGCAGCGCCAAACCTACGGTGCCACCAACGCCAGCAGCAACACCTGCCTTCAGCGCGGTGTTGGCATCGACGCCCTGCTGTTGCAGGTCAGCCATGGTGGTCGCGCCTTCGTCAACGCCAAAGGCGGCGGCGCCCAGGATCGGACCACCCGCCCCCAGGTACAGCGCACCCTTGGTCAGGCCTCGGCCCAGGCCAAAGACGATGTTCTCTGCGACGCCAGCTGTGTTTGGATCGGGCCTCAGATCGCGCGCGACGTCCCGCATGACCTGCGACTCGGTTCGGTCACCGTAGCGCTGCTGCCACCGCCGCTGCTCTTCCAGGAGGATCTCCGGCATGGGCCGGTTGGCGTCCATCTGCGGCTGCACCGAAGAGAGGGTGCCCGCCATTTCTGCCACGCCGGCAGCCACAGCCCGTAGTGGCGCGGTCCAGGCGTTCCACTTCTGGGTAGTGGCCACAGGCTTCAGCGGCGGCGGGTTGGCGATCAGCTCATTGATCGCCTGCGTGTTGTCGAAGTCCATCAGCGCACCCCAAGTCCAATCACCACCGGCCGGCCGGTTGGCGACACCACCGGGCGCCCTTCGGCCAGCACCACGTACTGCCCCGGCTTCATCGGCATCAGCTCAGCGGCCGGCAGCCGTTTCACGAACTCGGCAACCGGAATTTCTGCTCCTGCGGCGCGCACCGTAGGGCCCGCCTGCGCCCTGATTTCCTCCGTTGAGACAGTGCGGAGCCTCTTCTCCAAATCGGCCCGCGAGAAGCCGGCCGGGATTGGGACACGGCGCCCGTTGACCTCCTCGAGCGAGCCACCGATGGCCAAGCGCACGGCACGCTGAAGGTCATCCTTGCTCAACGCCCCACCCTGCTCTGCCGCGATCCCGTGGGCCACCAGCACCGCGGCATCCCGGGCCTGGTCGGTGAAGGTCTGCTGGGGAAACACTCCTTCGAGCTGCGCGGCGATGTTGGCCTGCCACTGGGCAGCCTTGAGCGCCGGCTCCTTCTCGCCCTTGGTGCTCGTGCCGTCCTTCTTGGCCTGTGCGCCGCGCAGCAGCAGCTCCGAAGCAAATCGGTTGTTGGTGGTGCGGCTTCCAGCCATGCTGAATGCCAGCGCAGTCGCGCGGTCCTTGTCGTTCATTTGCTCGGCAAGCGCCTGTGCCATGGATGGCGGCATCACTGCGGCGAGCGAAGCGATGCTTCGTGAGCGCTGGGCCGGCGCCAGGGCGTTCAGCATGTCGCCCAGGCGGCCGGCTTCTTCGCTCAGCAGCGGCGACACCGGCCGGCCCACGCGCGTGGCCGTGGTCTGGGCCTGCTGCACGCGCACGGCCATGCCTGACACCAAGCCGTCAATGCTGTCGGTGCGCAGCGGCTGCAGCGGCTGGTCGAGGATGCCGCGCTCTTGCGCTGCCCGCAGCGGGTCTTGCTGGTACTCGCGCCGGGCATCGTTCAGCACCTGCTCGCGGCGGTTGATCTCCTGCTCCAGCCGCTGATCGGTGCCGAACTGGTTGCGCTGTGCCTTGAGGGTGTCAATCTGCTGCTGCTGCGTGTCCAGCGGCAGCATCGCAGCCGCGGCGCGCATCGGCACTTCGGCGGCCAGGGCCTTGTACGCCTCGCGGTCGGCCGGCGTCAGCCGCGCGACCAGGCTGGCGTTGGCGTCGGGGTTCGCGGCCTTGCCCGACAGCGCCCAGCTCGACAGCACGCTGAAGGCCTGCGACGACTCACGCTGTGCGCGCTGCGCGGCGATCTCGGCACGCTGCGCTTCGCGGATGGCGCGCGCCTCGTTGTTGGCGCGGTATCCGTCGATCTGCGCCAGCAGCGCCGCCTTGCGCTGCGGGTCCAGGTCGGTGTTCTGCGCCAGGCCCTGCTCCACCGTGGACAGCGCCTTGTTGTCGCTCTTGGCCGCGTTGACCGCCGTGAAGGCCCGCGTGTAGGCCGTCTCTTCGACCCAGCCCTGTTCCGCTTTGCGCAGCTGGTCGGGTTTCAATCCGGAGAATGGGCCGGCAGCAGCAAGCGTTTTTTGCACGATCGACCGTGCCATCTCTGGATCCGTGACCGCCAGCCGCTGCGTGTATTCCAGGGTCGTGTTGATCGCGGTAACCACATCCTGCTGATCACGCTCGCGAACCAGATCACCAACCTTGCTGGTGATGCGCTGTGCATGGGTCTGCAGTTCGAGGCCAACAGCCTCTCGTTCCCGATCAGGAACGCCATCGAGCGCGCCAGCCAAGATGTCCTTGGAGCGGGCGTTCCACTCGTTTGCAGCTTTGGTCTTGTCGATGGCGCCCTGCTGGATATCAGATCCAAGCTGCTTCATCGCGTCGTCAAGACGGTCTTTGTACGTGTAGAACTGAGCTTGGGCCTGTAACCGGTCGGCGGCCTTGCGCGCCATGTCCGCTTCGTGCAGTTGCTGGCGCTCTTGCCGCAGGCCCTCGTTCATCACCTGCTGGCCGGCCTGGTCCATCGACTGCGTGGAGCCGAAGGCGGCCCGCGGCGTCGGCACGCTGGCCAGGTTGGTGGCGGGCGCCACGTCGCGGCCGAACTGGCCGCCTGCATCGATCCGTGCCATGCCTCAATCCCCCGTGGTGCCGGTGCGCCAGAACGCATCGAGCGCGGACCCGCCCGGGCCTTCGGTGGCCCGCCGGCTGCGCTTCCAGTTGTCCACCGCGCCGCCCAGGCCGTCCAGCGCGCTGTTGATGCCGGCGGCCTGGCTGTAGCGGGCCTGTGCATCCAGGGCCTGCGCCCGCCGCTCGCCGGTGAGGATGGCCACGCCTGCATCCTGCTCGACATTGCGCACGATGCGGCGTTCGATGTCCAGCGCGGACCCGGCGCCGACCTTGACGCCACTGGCGGCCAGCTGCGCGCGGGCGGCGCCCAGCGTCTCAGCGCCGGCATCGCGGATGCGGCTCGCGCGCTGCTGACCCGCGGCGCGTTCAGCGGCGGCATCGGCCCGGGCAGCCTTGGCGCGCGTGGCGCCCATGGCCAGGTCACCCAGCGCACCCAGCCCGCCCGACAGCGCCTGCATGGTGCCGCCCTGCTGGATGGCGCCGTTGGCGCCGGCCAGGTCGCCGCCCATCGCCATCGCGGCGTTTGCAAGTTGCACGCACATGGTCAGGCCTCCATCACCAGGCCGGCGCGCTGCCAGCCCAGGCGCTGCAGCAGGCGCTCGGTGCCCTCCACCTCCACACCGGTGAGGATGCCGATCTGCACCATGCCCGGCTCGACGCCTTGGTCATGCGCCCAGGCCCGGTAGGTGTTGACCAACCGCACGGCCGCCATGCTGCCGCGGTGCGCGGGCTCGATGAACAGCGCGATGTCGCAGGCCGTCAGCTCGTGGCTGAACCACTGCGGCATGACCAGCCCCAGCAGGCCGCCCACCACCTGGCCGTCGGCATCTTCGTAGACCCAGGCGAAGCCCTCGGGCATGTCGATCAGCCGCGCGATGGTGGCCGCGGCTCGATCGCCGTCGAACGCCATGCGGCTGAAGCGTGGGCTCTCGGCGTGCATGACGCGGCCCAGGTCGACCATGCGCGGGATGTCGGAGGGGATGGCTTCTCTGATCATGGTGGGGATCATCCGGGGTTGGAGGTGATGCGGCGGACCACCGCGAGGATGGTCCAGGGGTAGCAGCGCGGCTGCGTGATCTCGACTTCGCCGGCATCGATGTCCCAGCCAGCGTCGGACACGTTGATCCAACCGTCAATGGGGTCGATGGGGTTGCCGATGATTCCTTCGCCCAGCTGCCGGAAGCCCAGCGCCTGGCCGTTGACCTCGCAGCCCAGCGTGTGCTGGAACAGCACCGACGTTTTGCCGTTGTGCACCGACCGGCCAGACGATGCCCCCATCCCGGTGCCCACTTCTGGGGGCAGCAGTTTGATGGTGGGCGTGGACCGGAACCCGACCGTGACCTGCGAGGCAGTGCGCGGCAGCGTGATCTGGCCGCCGGCCGTCACCGTGAAGTCACCCAGGTCCACGTCGTCGGCCACCACCGCCACGCTGGCGCCGGCGTAAGCCGTCAGCCCGGTGATGGTGGCGCTGGCCGGTGACAGCGCGCGCACCGTGCGGCAGTCCTGGCAGGCCGCCCAGTTCATGCGCTCGACGTAGCGGCGCGTGCTGCCGTTGATCGTGCGGCGCACCACCATGTAGGTCTGGTCCTCGCCGCCCTCGGGGATGGTGGCCATGGACTCGATGACGCCACCGCCGGCCATGCTGCCGGCCACGAAAGCGCTGATCTGCTGCTTGCGCGAGTGCGTCAACGTCACCAACGTGCCGTCGGCCTTGACCATCCACAGCACCCGCTCGGGGCTCTGCTGGAACGTCATCGCCATGATGCCTCCCTGCACCAGGTGCTCGCTCAGCGTGCTCATCTCGTCGGCGTCGTAGCCTGCCAGTTCCACGCTGTAGAACACGCTGCGCAGATGGGACTTGCCGCGCTGCACGTAGAACAGGTCGTTGTCGACCTGCTCGGGCCGGCAGCCGGCGGCGCCCACGTTGCTCTGCTGCATGGCCCGCACGTTGGTGGCGGTGATCGGCTTTTCGATGCCGCCGCTGAGCGTCCAGCAGCCGCCGTAGGTGATGGCCATCAGGTCGCGAGCACTCTGCAGGTAGCGGATGGGCTGGATCTCGTCGCTGCCCAGCTCGTGGCTGTAGGCGTCATCGTCGAGCGTGCCCTTCTGGAAGTCCAGGTACAGGCCGACGCGCGAGCCCCAGATGGTCTGCGGATAGCGCGGCGTGCCGCCGGCCACCAGGCGCTGCTGGTGCAGCGTGCCGGTGCAGGGGTAGCCGTCCTGCGCGTTCCACACCGCAGATTCCAGCGTCCAGGCGCTGGCCTCGGCCGCGATGTCGGAGGCCAGCACCTGCTCGATGCGGGCCGATGCGATGGTGTCGGATGACACCGCGGTGATGCGCAGCAAGCCGTCGTTGAGGCTGACGAAGCGGCCCACGTCGTCGCTGCGCCAGCCAGCGTCGGTCAGCGTCAGCGTGGTGATCTTGCCGATGGGCTCCTTGTCGGAGGGCTTGCACGCCGTCTGCGGGCTGCCGGTCATCACCCACTCGCTGGCTGGCAGTGTGGCGCCGGCGAATGGCGAGGTGACGTTGACCGTGGCGCCGGTGCTGCTGCCCACCGCGGTGATGGTCGCTTCGCCGCCGTTGTGCGTGATCGTGCGGCCCACGTCGGCGGCCAGGAAAGCCGCGGCGCCGGCCGTGGCCGACGTGCTGCCGGTGCCCGTCGCACCGAGCGTGATGGCGGTGGCCTGGCGCCGGCCGATCTCGTCGAACGGCAGTGGGTCGATGGGCGCCACCTCCAGCGACCAGCGCGTGTCACCGAAGCGCCGCAGCCGGTAGGGCTGCAGGGCTGGGTGGAAGATGAACATGGTGTCCGCGCCCTGCGTGAAGTCCAGGGTCCACACCTGATCGATGCTGTAGGGCGTGGCCACCTCGTAAGGTGCACCCAGCAGCGCGCCGTTGCGCCAGAAGCGGATGTAGCCCGCCCCGAACTCGAGCATGTAGGCAGCAGTGGAGCTGGCCACGAACGGCACCAGGCGGGCCTGGCCGTCGCTCCTGGTGCTGGCCAGCAGGTCCGAGCCGGGCCGGCGCGTGGCGCCACCGTGCTGGTAGATCACCACGTCGCGGCCGCGCTTGACGCCCTGCGCGTACTTGGCCACGTCCACGCGGCCAGCCAGCCGCGGGGTCAGCTCACCGGAGGTAAAGCCGGTCTGGAGAGTGTCCTGGCGCGGCATGTCAGTACCGCACGTCAGTGAAGGGGCTGTCGCCCCAATCCTCGGGCTCGTTGTCCTGGCCCGCCAGCGCCTTGGCTTCCTTCAGCGCCTGGTCGGCGATCTGCCGCTTGAGCTGCACCAGGCTGGCGCTCTGCGTGATCGGGTAGGCCAGGCGCGCCGCCATCTCGGCCGCCGCCGCATCGCACAGCGAGGTGTCCCACAGTGCCGGGTCTTCGTTGCGCCACACGTACACCAGCGGCAGCACGTTGGTGTTGGCCAGGATCTTCCGGCCCTCCACCTCGTAATCCAGCCGCTCGCCGCGCTTGCCGACCTGCAGCGTGCGCAGCCAGTCGCCGGGCAACGCGAAGCTGTAGCCCCAGTCAAAGTCGGGCGTGGTGCTCTCGGGCGCCAGGATCAGTCGGCGGCGTGCGCAGGGCCATGCGTGCTTGCGCAGCAGGTAGTCGCGCACCTGGGGCCACAGATTGCCAGCGGTGCGGGCGCGCTCGCCCTCGCTGTAGCTGAACGAGGCGATCGGCTTGTCGCCCAGCTCCAGCAGGGCATTCGAGCAAATCGAGACGGCGGACGAAGACATGCGGCGGGCCTCTCAAAAAAAAGAGAGGGGACCGCGTGGGCCCCCTCTCAATGCCTCGGCCAGCATCCCCATCCAGCGCCGGCCGTGCTCCTGCGATCAGGGGGCGATGTAGACGACGGTCACCACCACCTGGGCGTTGGCGGTGGGGGTGGCACCGCCCAGCGTGAAGAACGGCTCGGTGTCCTGCGTGGTCACGTACTCGGCGCCGGACGTGACCAGCACACCGCCGGCGTTGAAGCCGTTGATGGCCGAACTGGCCGCCACAGCGTTGTTGATCGCCGCTGCGTCCACCACGGTGCCGGAGCCGTCCGCGGTCCAGGCGCGCAGGCCGACGCTCAGCGTGACGCTGGCACCGGCGGCAGCCGAACTGATGAACGAGCCCAGGATGCGCGAGCCCGCCGGGATGCGGTCGCGATTGCCGCAGGTGTCGTTCTGCGCCCAGGTGACGGTGGCCGGGCTGCGGATGACGCTGACGCGCATCACGCCAGCGCTCGACGGGCTCATCTTGCCGCGCGAGGCAATCGCGGCGGCTTGACGGGAAGTGATTTCAGCCATGGTGCTTGTGCTCCTTCAGGGTCAGACGTAGGCGATCTCGACCACGCCCTTCTCGTCCTGGCGGCCAGCCGCCATCGAGCAGTTCATGGCGGTTTGCCACAGGTTCTTCTTGTCGGGCCGGCGGTCGACACGGCCCTCGAAGGAGCCTTCGCCGTAGTGGATCGCCGACTTGGCCCAGGCCACCGTGTAGTAGGTGCCGCCGGACACGTCGATGCTCTCGAACGGGATCCAGGTGAAGCCCAGCCAGTCGCCGCTGACGTCGCCCTGCTGCAGGAACTTGTTGGCCAGATAGTCGGCGCTGGTCAGCGTGGTGTCGGACATGATGTCCTCGACCATGTCGGCGGTGTAGGCGATGAACAGCTTCTCGCCGGGCATGCCGTGCTGGTCCTTCTCGTTCGCGCGGAACAGCTTGCGGGCCTGGATGGCCTTGGCCTTGGTGAAGCCCGTGCCGCCGGCAGCGATCTTCTGGCCGCTGGGCAGCGCCTGGCTGGTGCCGTCCTTGAGCAGCTGCGCATCGCGGCAGGCGCGATAGATCAGGTTGTCGACCTTGCGGTTGCGCTTGCCCACCAGGGTCTGCATGTAGTGGCCGCCCGTCACCGGGTTGACCAGCATCTTCGGGATGTCGCTGCGGTCCAGCGGCAGCGCATCGAAGAAGTCCTTCATGGGCACCACGCGGGTGGTGTGCGCGATGTCCGAGAACTCCGTGTCGCCGTGGCGCACGTTGTCCGCCGGCAGGTCGCCGCTCGGGTCGATGTTGGCGATGGTGAAGGATTCACCGGTGATCATGCCGCGGTCGGTGACACACGGCTTGAGCCGGCTGTCCATCTGGGCGGCCAGCAGTCGCAGCGAAGTGTCGAACTGCTGGACAAAGCTTTGCGGGATCGAATCGGACACGTTGAGTGCTCCTGAAAGTGGTTCCGGCGTTCGGCTTTCAGGTGATCCGTCGCACTGCGCTTCGGGCCTGCTCTACGGGCTGTGCGCTCTGCCTTGTGAAGCGCTGCCGCGGGCGGGTTGCAGGTGATCCGCTTGCCATGGCGGGCCTGTCGATGGCCGGCATGGTCTTGCCGGGGGGCGTCGTGAATCCCGGACAAATGCGCGTTGAGCGGACGTGAAAAAGCCGCCTCGGTGGGCGGCTTGGTGCTGGGGTGCGGCCTGGGCTACAGCGGCTGCGTGCCGTGGGCCTGGGCGTAGAACTGGCGCACCTTGGCGCTGACGGTCGCGTGCTCGGGGTGCTTGGGGTCCGTGTACGCCGGGTGCTTCATGAGGGTCTGCACGTCAGCGGCTGCGGCGGTCGGCGCCGAGGTGCTGGCCGGCGGCCGGTCCTCGCGCATCTGTGCGCCCATGTGGGCCATGGCGCGCAGGAAGGCGGGGTTGGTGCCGAACTCGCGCGTGGCTTCCTGCAGGTCGGCCGGCAAGCCGCGCAGTGCGCGCTGCGCATCGGCCAGGCCGGTCTGCAACTGGTCGGGCGTGGTCCACACCTTGCCCAGCTCGGCCCGGGCCTCGGCGGCACTCATGGCCGCGGCGCCTTCCATCAGGTCGGGCAAGGCCTTGAGGTAGGAGTTCATCATGAACTCGTACTGCTTGCCGGTCACGCCAGCCGCCAGGGCTTCCTTCTTGAAGGCGTTGAGGCGGTCTTCCTTGAAGGTGAAGTCCTTGAACTCCTCGGGCGGCTGGAACGCGTACTCGGCCTCGCTCTTGGGCGGCAGGTCACCGGCCCCCAGCCGCTTCTCCAGGTGGTCGCGGTGCTCCAGCGCCTTGGCCAGGCTGGCCGCCGCGTCCAGCTTGTCGCCGGCCTTGACCTGGAACTTCTCGGGCAGCTTGGCCAGCAGGTCGGCCAGCGGGTCGGGCGTGCCGGCCGGCGGCGTGTCGGTCTTGCCGTCGGGGCTGGCCGGCGGTGCTGCTGCCGGGTCGCCGTGGATCAGGCTTTCCGGGGCGGCAGGTGCTGGTGCAGCTGCAGGCGCGCCAGCGGCAGGCGCAGCAGGTGCTGCAGCCGGCGCAGCGGCGCCAGCATCGGGAGCGGGGGCAGGTGCCGGCGCAGCGGCGGGAGCGGTGGCGGCTTCACTCATGGCTGGGGTCTCCTTCTTCAGGGGGTTGGGGATCTGGGGCGCCGTTCGCGTTGTTGATCTGGCGCAGGATGTAGTCCACGACCTCGCGCCGGCCAGCGGCTTGGTAGGTCTTCAGCACCGCGTCGGTGCCGCCTTCCGTGTAGACACGGGCGCCGCCGAAGCGCTGCACCAGGTCTTCCAGGATGGCGGTACCGCGGCGGTCGAGATCGAAGATGTCGCGGTAGAGGGGGGCAAGGTCTGCGCTCATAAAGCGTTGAATTGCAGCGGCCGGGATCTACAGCGGAGCACCGTTTGGCAATGCGAAGTGCACTGCCCCGGACACGGCGTTGTCATGGCCACCGATCACCTGCACAGCATCAGCCCAGTCGGGACACACCATGTCGCTGGTGCTGACCGAGGGATTGCCGATGGTCAGATAGTTGACGGTCCAACGATCCAGATTGCCAGCGCTGCTGTCGATGGTGACTAGGCGCACGTCGCCGCCGGAACGCGAAAAGCCCAGGTCGAAGCCCCCAGCGGAGCCGGTGTCGGGCGCCCCGAATGACGGCACCAGCTGGCTGTGGCCAGCGCGAACGGCGCCATCCGTCGCCGTCGCCGTGAGCGCCCCGACCTTCTGCGTTCCGAGCTTGACGAAACGGTAGGCCAGGGACACCGGACCGGATGCACCACCGACAGAAGGGACCAGCGACAGGATCTCGAACGAGACCATTCGCCCCCTTTGCACCGGCAGAATCCAGCTCCACTTCGCATCGTTGCGGATCGTCGCGCTGGCAGTGGCTGTGACGGCGCCACCGGTCCAGGTGACCGCGGTGCTGCCGTTGGTCAGCACGGCCGACCTGACCGAGTTGTCGCTGAAGGTCACTGCGTACACCCCGGTTGCCCCGGCCCAGGCCGCCGTCAGCGTGCCGCTGGTGGCAGCGGACAGAGCGCCCGTAAAGGTGAGAGAGGTCTGCGCGTTCTTCGTGACCTTGAGAGAAGCGCCGCTCGAAGTTGGCTTGCCGGCTGGGCTTCCGTTGCGAGTTGCCACACCGCCGGCCACCGTGATGGTCACCGTGTCGTAGGGGCCGAACGGGATGGAGCCGGCGGTCACCGTAAATGCAAAGCCACGGGTTGCGAACGGAGTGCCGGCCACACCGACGCCCAGACACTCATAGTTTGCCGTCTCCAGCCAGAAGGTGCCGGCCGAGTCGCCATAGAAGACCACGCGGTAGGTGCCATCTGCAGGGACCGATCCATCGGCCGGCTGCACTGACGGAATGCCGCCAGACACGTCGATATCTGCGTCGGCCACCACCCCACCACCACCCCAGCTGACGGCGGACGAATCATTGTTGAGCGTCACAGTGCGCGTGGCGCCGTTGGAGAAGGTCAGCGTGTAAGTCCCGGTGGGGTATGCCCAGGGCTCGGTGAGCACACAGCTGTTGCCGGAGATCGGGGCCGCCGCGGTGATGTAGGTGGTGATCTGAGTCGCCGGATCGACCGACAACGTGACGGCACCAACGGTGCCATCGCCCTGCCCGCCGGGACGCACGGTGTTGTCCCTGGTCAGGGTGAGGTTCAAGCCAGTGAAGCGATCGGTAATTTCCTTGCCGTCGTGCGTAATAGACAGCAGGTCGCTCGACAGATCGCTGATTGCCGGGCTGACAAACATGTTATCCATCGGGTTGTTCGACACCTTGGAGGGGATGGTCAGCCGGCTGGGGAAAGCCGGTGCCACAAACTCCTTGCGCAGCACGCCAGGTCCCCGCTTCAGCGTGTTGCTGATGTTGCTCAGGCTCTGCGCCGACACCTTGTCGATCACACCCCAGCTGTTGCGATGGCGAAGATGGATGAAGTGGTCGTTGGTCGCGCTGGGTGTGGTGCCGACGATAGGCACATCCAGGTTGTTGGTGTTGTGATCCAGCGAGCTACCGGCGCGAATCCAGATCGCTGACCCATCCCCGTTCATGTCAACCGGGCTATCCAGCCACGGGTAGATCAGCCGGTTGTCATTGCCGCGGCCCTGGGCGACATACCAACCGCTGTCGTTGCCGCTGTTGGTGTAGTAGGTCTCGTAGTGGATGTCGAAAGTGGCTCGACACCACCCGGATGCGGGATTCGCAATGATCCACTGCATCAGGTAGTCGAGCGAGCCGTCGTAATGCAGTTCAGACGAATCGTCTTCCAGCAGGAAAGCCAGGCGGACGCGCTGCATGAGGCAGCGATTGCTGAACACAATGCGCTCGCCAGCGTCGAGGCCGCGGCGTTGGCGGAACCCCAGCGCACAGTCATAGACCACGGTGCGGCTGAAGTTGCCCAAGAAGAAGCCAGTCTTGCCGTCAATGCCGGTGTCGAACCCCGTGATGACCAAGTTTTCGGTGGTCGGCCGGATGACCTTGTTGGGCGTGCCTCGGGTGCCGTTGAAGTACAGGCCTGCGGTGCCTTTACCGTTGCGGATCAGGCTGGCGAAGTTGGCGCTGGGACCACGGCCCTTGATCGTGCCGTTGCGCAGGAACGGTCGCGAGAAGTCGTACTTCCGGTATCCCGTGTAATCGTTGAACGAGTTGCCAGCGGTAATCGCCTTGTAGTTCCCGTCAATGTTGCCGGCCTCGACAGTGCTGCCGGCGAGGTCCAGATTCAGAGTGGCGTGGTTTACTACCAGCGGGGACTCCAGCGTGATCGCAGAGCCCTTTGCCACCGTCAGCGGCACCACAGTGTCGGCATTGAACAGATCGGCGGCGGCTCGTTGAAGGTCTCGGAAATCGCGCAACCCGCCGACGACGGTCCCCGATTGATCGACGAAATCTCCGATTGAATTGACCCATACGTCGGTGTTTGCGCGAGGCTTCTGCGTGATGCCAGAGCCGAAATCTCCGCGGCGTCCCATGGTGTTTCCCTGTGGTGGTGTGGTTCAGTGGTGCTGTCAGGCCTGCGCCAGTTGCGAAGCCATGGCCTCAGCCGACGCCATCTGCGCGGCCTGGCCAACCTGTTGTTGCTGTGCCGCCTGCTGTGCGGCGGCCTGTGCTTGCGCGCGCTGCTCGCGCATCTGCTCGACGGCGCGGCGCGACGGCACGAGGTCGGCGGGCACGCCGCGCAGCTCGGCCTTCTTGCGGGCGCCGCTTTCCCAGTCGTAGGTGTCCATCACCTGCGGCACGGCCTGCGCCTCCTGCAGCAGTGAGGCTTCGTGCGTCTCGATCGACGCCACCTCGTCCAGCTTCTGGGCGCGCGCCAGCGGCGACAGGTAGCGGATCGTGTAGTTGCGCTGCAGCAGCGTCTCGGGCGGCCGGCCCAGTGCGCCGGCACGCAGCGCCAGGCCATAGCAGCGCTCGACCAGCGGCTGCAGCCACTCGGCTTGCAGGCGGCCGAAGCGCGGGCCCATGCGCTGGCGCAGCATGCCCAGGATGGCCTGCACCTGCGTGGCCGTCATCCGCGGGTCGTTCAGCACCTTGTCGAACAGGTCGGCCATCAGCGCGCGGCGCACCTTGGCTTCCAGCTCGGTCACCTTCATCTGGCCGAACTGCACGTTGGCGCCGGTGACCAGCGGCTTGATGCTGTTGACGCTGTTGGCCACGATGATCTTGCGCGGGCCCAGCTTGATCGTGCGCGGGTTCAGCACGCCGTCGTCTTCGGCGATCATGGGTGGCGCGATGGCGGTCTCGGCCGCCGCGAACTCCCAGCGGGCCACCTCATTGGCGCTCTTGCAGTCGGGCAGCGCATCGCTCATCGGGCCCAGCGCGTAGGGCGTGCCGGGGATGCGGCGCCAGCGCGGCACGATGCAGGGGAACTCGTGGAAGCCGCTCTCGCTGAGCATGTGCCCGGTGTTGAGCTCCATCTTCACGCTGGCGAACGGCAGCCGCGTGGAGACCGCGGCACCGGGCAGCCAGTCGCGCCGCGGCTCGATGGCCCACAGCACGGGCACCGTGGCATCCACCTTGCCGGCCTCGGCCAGGCGGCGCACGGTCTCGCTGACGCCGGCCATGCCGTACTGCTCGACCAGCTCGGAGACCGTGGCCTCCCACTCGCGGTAGATCGTGTCCACCGGCTTGCCCGGGCGCGAGCTGCCGATGTAGCACTGGCTCAGCGGCCAGTTCTCGAAGTAGTAGCCGCCGTTGTCGTCCTCGTCGATGTAGAGCGCGAACCACCCGCAGACGATGAACGTCAGCACGGCGTCGTAGCCTTCGGCATCGAAGTTGGACGCGTGGATGTTTTCCCAGATCGTCATGGCCGAGTCGCTGAGCCAGGACTTCTCTTCGTCCGTCTCGCGGCCCGCGTCCAGGCCGAACCACAGCGCATTGGCCGGCGTCATGCCGCCCATGAAGCCGTCGGCCGAGGTGGTCACGCCATCGGTGCCCGCGCCGTTGAGCAGCCGGGCCTTCTTGGTCTGCAGTTCGGTGGCGCCGAGGATCTGGCCGCTAAAGCCCGCGCCCAGATGCGGATGGCTGTAGTCGGCGCAGTCGCGCCAGATCTGCTCGTGCGGTGCGCGCTCGCCCTTCTTGGCGTTCAGCCGGGCCTTGAGCTTGGCGGTGTCGACTGCCACACGCTCACCCGCCCAGCGTCTGCTGACCCATGCCACCCATCACGCCGCTGGCGCCGGTGCCGCTGCCCGTGGTCGGGTCGCTGGCGCCGGTGGCCAGGCTGTTGGCGGCCAGCGCCCGGCGGCGCATGGCCAGCCGGGCGTTGCTGCTCTGCGCGGCCATCGTGTCCGACTTGGCGGCGGCGCCGGCTTGCGAGTCGGCGGCCTTGGCGTTTTGACGGGCCGCGTAGATGGAGCTGGCAGCGGTGACGCCAGCGGTCAGAAGACCGATTGCGGCTGCAGAGATGCACATGGCGGCCGTCCTCGCGCTCAGCCGCCCAGGCGGGCCACGTCGGGGTTGGCGACCCGGGCGTAATCCGGGTGGACGTACCAGCCTTCCGGCGTCAGGATGGGCCGCGGGCGCTGGCCGGCGGCCACGCTGTTCTCGGCGGTGGCCACGGCCACGTCGAGCGGCACGGCCTTCGTGCGGTCGGCGCCGGCCGCGAGCATCGCGGCGGTGCGCGGGTTCTGGCTGGCCTTGCTGGCACGCACGGCGCTGTCGATCATCTGCGCGATCAGCGCCTGCTGCTCGGGCGTGAATTCGGCAGCGCTGGCCACCGGCTGCGCGGCGGGGGCGCTGGCGGCGCGGCTCCGGGTCTTGGGCTTGTCGGCCGTCGGCGACTGCTCGGGCAGCGGCGCGGTGCCGGTGGCCGTGGTGCCGTCGGCATAGGCCTTGGTCTCGACCGCACCGGTGGCCGGCGGCAGCTCGTCGCCGTCGTACTGGTCCAGGTCATCGCCAGCAGCTGCAGCCGCGGCGGCGGCCTGCTCGGCCTGGGTGGGTGCCGCAGCCGGCGTGGGGGCGCCGGGCGTCTGGATGCGTCGTTGCGTGTTCGTCGTCACGGGGCTGGCTCCTGCGTTTGCCGCTGTTGCGGTCGGCGCGGAGCATCGGACGGCTGAGCGTCGTGAATCCCGGACAAATCGGGGCTGGGAACGACAAGGCCCGCGCTGGGCGGGCCTGGGTGGGGTGAGTGGGTGGGGCTACTGCTGGCCGAAGGCCGTGATCGACTTGATGATGCCCAGCGAGAACCACTTCGGCTGCGGCGGCGTGGAGCCGTAGGACGGCGAATACTCCAGGCTGATCAGCGGGCCTTCGACGCCGTAGACGTGCAGGTGGGCCGGCGTGCCGGGGAACGGCCACTCAGACAGCGGCAGCGCGAACTCGACGGTGACGCGGCGGCCCACGAGGTCAGCCAGCCGCTGGTGGCCTTGGGCCTGCTGGCGCAGCGCATAAGCCTGCAGCAGGGCATGCTGATCGCCTCGGGAGAGGTTGCCGAAGCGGATCTGCGCGATGACCTCTTCTCGGTCTTCGTAGCCGGGTTGTCTCATCGCAGCAGCCTCTTCGCAACGGCCCACTCGGCGTAAGCGTCGGCCGGGGTGCATCCGAAGCCTACGTACCCGCTGCCAACACACACCCACTGCCGGCCTATCGACTGGCTCGGGTTCCTGTAGATGCGCGGCTTTCGGATTGCCGCAGACAGCACCAATTGCGCCATGGCGGCATAGAGGCCCTCCACCATCATTCCTCCAGCCGCCGCACAAACGTCAGCTCGCCGGGCCCATGCTTCGACGTGGACCCCGCCGCGCAGTACCGGCGGAATGCGGCCTCGTGATCCTCGCCGGGCAGCATCTCGATGCCGTGGCCCAGCGTGCCGCCTTTCCATGAGCCCTTGTCCTTGCCCACCTCCTGGCTGAACTCCAGGTCCAGCGACCGGTGCACGCGCGGCTTGCGGAACACCGACAGCCACTTGAACCAGCCTTCGCCGAAGTGCCACTCGCGTTCTTCCATCCGGGCGGTGGCGACGATGAACATGCCGTCGAAGTCGCGGAACAGGAACTTGGCGGTGGGGCAGGACTTCTCGGCGGCCTGGCGCGCGTCCCAGTGATCGCCGCCCTTGCGCCGGTCGGCATCCAGTTGGGTGAAGTGATGCTCGCCGCCGAGGCCGTACATGCTGTGCCGCACGTGCCGCCATTGCTTCCACGGCAGCGACTTGCACCAGCTCTTCGTGGTTGTGCTGTCGTGGGTCTGCGCGCCGAGGAACACCTGCAGGAATCCCGTGTCGCCGCTGTAGCGGAACCCGAACTCGCGGCGATGCGTGTCCCAGTAGCCGTCATCGGGAGACTTCGCCCAGTGGTAGTGTCCCGTGGGCACCCACTGTCGCCACGGCTTCAGGATGGGCGGCAGCTCGATGATCAGTGTGCGGCCGCAGGCATGGAAGGCGAGGTTGCAGCCCTTGTAGTCGTCGCCGTCGCCGCTGTCGAGCACCACGCCAAACGGGCGCCAGTGTTCATTGCCGTGTCGGCTCAGGGTGATGAACGGGCCGAAGTGCCTGTCGTTGCCGCTGTAGCGGCGGTACCGGGTCATCGCGAGTTGCATCGTTCAGTCTTCCTTCGGCGCATCCGCCGCCTGCTGGCCAGTCTTCTCCATCCACAGCACCAGCAGGGCAGCGCCGTGAAGGATTCTGGGTTCCGTCCCAGGAAGGTTTTTGATCCTGTGTGCCCAGGAACGGGCGTTCGCTTTCTTCTGTCCGCAGCGCATGCCGATGTCGCTCAACTTCATGCCTGCATGCTCTAGGTCGCGGATCATTTGCGACCAGTTGATGCCACTGCGCCGCTTCGGTCCAATCCACCGCTCCTTGACGATCTTGACCAGCTCGGCAAGCCCGAACTCAAACACTGAGCGCAGTGCGAAGTTGGTCGTTGGTGGCGGCTTAGACGCCTTGAGCCGCTTGTTGGGCAGCGCGAGTTCCGTCCCTCTGGGCATGCCAAACATGTCCAGTTGACGCGGATCGGACTGGCGCTGTTTTGCCATCAGTCCTTGCCTCCATCGAGTACCTGGCACACGCGCCACTTGAGGCCGCCGAAGTCCAGCAGCGCGCCGACGCGCACGAACAGCGGCACCAGGTGCTGGCCGTCGTAGTGCAGGCGCATCGGCTTCCAGTTGCCGCGGCCGGTGGGCTTGAGGATCACGGTCACGTGCCCTGCTCCCGCCGCCGCGCCATCGCGATCACGTCCAGCGCCGCGCGCTCGCTGTCCAGGTCCATCGGCTCGGGCTCGGCGGCCGGCTGCTCGACAGCCACGCCCTGCAGCTGGCAGGACCGCGCAATGTGCACCAGGGCCGCCGATGCCGCGGCTCGCTGCATGGCAGCGCTGCTCTCATAGCAGACGCCCTCGCCATCAAAGCACCAGCCACTAAGATGCAGGCCCTCGCTCGGCGTCCACAGCAGCAGGCCGGGGGTGATGACCTTCATTCGTAGACCTCGTCCAGGCCGTAAGGCCGCGCCGCCTCCTGCCGCTTGCGCTCGTCCGCGGCGCCCTCCATTGAGCCGCGGGCGTGCCAGCGCTCATAGGCGTTGAGGTCGTGGAGCACCACGCCGACCTCGATCATTTCCCCGCCGTTCATCAGCCGGTCGTCGCTCAGCAGGTCCAGCTTCTTGACCAGCTCATCCACGAGCTGCGCGCAGAGGTCCCGCTTCACCCACGCCAAGTACTCGAGCGTGTCCCGGTCGGGGCGCATGCGCAAGTTCCGCAGGTCGCTGCGAAGGATGCGGTGACACGCCCGGATCTCGATGGGGTCCGGCGGTTCGTCGCGTACCACGTCGCGCACCACGCGGGCGTATTGCTGCAGGCTCCTAACTCCCTTGTTCATGTCGATTGGTCCTCGGGTTGGTGCTGCGGTGCAGGCATGGCGGTGGTGCAGTCGTGGCTGGTCATAACGCCAAAGGCGCGTAGCGCCACGTCACGGCAGACACCGAGGTCCAGTCAATGAATCCCAGGGCATCGCCGTGTTCTGTGTCCGTGATGCAGTCCATCCGAACGTCCATCAGTGCGGCCCCATCGCGGACAACCACAGGCTCGGTCTTTGCAAGGAAGTGCAGCATGCCGCCTCCCTTTAGGCACACACGGACTTTCCAGCAAGGGACCGTGTTGAGGTCATTCGCACGTTTCGGTTGAGTCACGCCGCAGCCTCCTGCAGCTCTCGCTGCGCCACCAGTTCACCTCGCACCGGCACACCAGCCACCACCGTCATGGCGTAGTGCGCCAGCAGCACGGCCTCGGCTCGGTTGTGGTCCTTCTTGCGCGCCAGGTCGTGACTGGCGGCCGGGTACAGCACCAGCGCCTTCTGGCGGCTGGCGTCCTTCTCGGCCTTGAGCAAGCCGAAGTGCCGCTTCCAGGTCTGCGGCTGCACCACGTGCCCACGCACACCCAGCACGTCGAGCACAGACTCGATGGCGCCGCGACTGCGCATGAGACTGCCCTCGGTCACGATGCTGGTTCCTCGCAGCGGGTTGGGCCGCGGCCGCACGTCTTCCATGACGATGGTCACGGCCTCGTCGGCCGGCGTGTGCAGGCGGATCAGCCGAGCCAGCTGGCGGCCGCTGATGCGGTTGCCCTTGGCGCCGTCGGCCGTCACGGGCATGTCCAGCACCACGACAGCGCCGCGGTGGTCGATGCGGGCCAGTGCGCCCGTCAGTCCGATGTCGATGCCCCAGGCGATCACAGCGCCACCACAGTGCGGTCATCGCGATGCCCGTGCAGGATCGCATTGAGCCGGCGCTGCGTCTCGGCCTGCGCCTTGGCCATTTGGTGGGCCGTGTAGCCCTCCAGGCACTGCTCGTAGATCGCCAGCACGTCGCGCAGCGTCTGCAGGCCCGGACCGCTCAGCCCCATGCGCTGGCCAGCCTGGTGCCGGCGTGCCGCCTCCACCATTGCGGCGATGGCCGCGTTCACGGTCGGCATGACCTCGGCCGGGTCCAGCATGCGCAGGTGCAGGGCCATCGTCTCGACGGTGTTGATGGCGTCGGACAGGTCCTGCCACTCGGCGGTGCCCGGGTGATCGCCACGGGCCATGGCGTCCAGCGCGGTCAGGAACCGGGCCATGACGGCCTCGCGATCAGCGGCCGGCGCCGGCTGCATGAAGCCCAGCGGGTTGAGACTCACCGGCTTGGGTCGGTAGGTGCTGCGCTTTCTCACTGGGCGGCCTCCGTTTGTCGGGTTGCGTTGGGCAGGGGCAAATGCGCGCGCGCGCTCGAAGCGGCGATCACAGCGGCGCCCCAATCGCATACGCCTCCACCGGGCTGCTGCGGTCGTTCATGAACCGCAGGCTGCCCTCGTCGAACCACATCTGCAGCTTGCCTTCCCAGTCGCCGTTTCGCTGCTTCTCGACCGACACCAGGGCGTCGGGCTGGTCGGCAATGTCGTGCTCGTTCAGGTCACGACGGGCCGCACGGGCCTCGTCGCGCTTGACCTTCTTCGTGCCGTTCTTCCACACCGTGATGACGTTGGCCACCTGGTCGCTGATCGCCGCGGAGCCCCGCAGGTCGTACTTGGTCGGCGGCTTGTCCTCACCCGTTTGCGGCTTGCGGCAGTGCGTCACCAGGTGGATGTGCAGCCCGGTTTCCTGCGCCACGCGAACCAGGTCGGTGATGAGCTGCTTCTGCTCGTCCATCTTCTCTTCGCTGGCGCAGACCATCATCATCGAGTCGATGAACACGTGACGGCCGTGCAGTTCCTCGGCGAAGTACCGCAGCACGGCAATGCACAGATCCGGCGTGATTCGCCCCAGGTGGTCGAACAGCCACAGGCGGCCGTCGGTCCACGTCGCGAACTGCTCCAGCCACCAGGTGGGCGGCTTCGGCAGCCCGTAGGCCTGCCGCGCCATGCGGGCCAGCGTGCGGGCCGGCTGCATCTCCAGGCTGACGATGAGCGTCGGCTCGTCGGCCATGCACAGGTCGAGCGCCGCCTGGCCGGTGAACATGCTCTTGCGGTGGCCGTTGTAGCCGGCCCAGGCAGTCACCTCGCCAGACCGGAACTCGATCACGCGGCCCAGCTTCGTGCTGGTCATCGAGGCCGCCTTCTTGCGGGCGCTGTGGTCGAACTCGGCCTTCAGCTCGTCGATGAAGACCGATGCCCGGCGCACCTTCACCTTCGGCTCGGTCTCGCGGTAGTAGCCCGCGAAGTCGATGTCCCGCTCGTCGATCATCTGTGCCATGTCGTTGCTCCTTCCGTGGCGATCACGATCGCCTCTTCGTCGGTGATGCCGATGACCTGCGCCGCCCCGGCTTCGAGGCAGGCGGTCACCAGCGCCGTGATGCGTTGTTCCGTCGTCGTGTGCAGGTGAACCCGCAGGCCCATCACGCAGCGCAGGTCCAGCCGGCCGATGTTTTCGCCGGGCTCCAGCACCAGCGTGGCGATGCCGGTGCCGTGCTCCTGCCAGTGCTTCGAGATGCCGCCGATGTCTTCGTCGGGCTCGATGAACACAGCCCTCGGATGGCGGCCGCGCAGCCGCATGGAGATGAGCGCGTGGTGCCCCTTCATGCCGCGCCTTCCCATGCCGGCTTGGACTCCGGCTTTGGCGCGAGGCGGACCCGCGCGGCATCAGCGCGGCGGGCTTCGACCACCTTCAGCACCCATGCCCAGCCGTTGGCAATGCCCCGCTCCACAGCCTCCTTGGCCACTGCCGCGAACTCGTCGGCAGTGGCTCCCTGATCGATCAACGCCTTCAGCCTCGGGTCGCTGGGGTTCGTCGAGGACAGGCCCTGCATCCGCATGGCTCGGCACGCCGCTCCGGCAGCGGTCGGCTGGTGCCCGACGGTCTCCGGCGGCTCGTCGTCGAGCCCAGCGCGAGCCTCAGCTTGCGCATCAGAACCATCCTTTCTTTCTTCTGAAGATGAAGATGAAGATGAAGGGGGGGGTTTTTTTGCGTCCTCAAGGG
>CETV01022511.1_pt1 | contig 33746 bp, 35 predicted proteins | sample 531451 | NCBI WGS metagenome assembly CETV01 (sample SAMEA2623155, study PRJEB7988) | marine metagenome | isolation source: saline water (ENVO:00002010), including | reverse complement strand
ACAATATTTCATAACTACCCTTTAGCATTGGCATTGAGTTTAGATCTTCCTAAAGAAAATACTTATAAAGCTTTGAATGTTCTCGAAACACCAATTTTACTTACACGTGACTCTCAAGGAAGAGCCAGGTCATTTATAAATGCATGCCAGCATAGAGGGTCGCCAATTTGTGAACTAGGAAGTGGAGAAAGATCTCAATTTTCCTGTCCTTATCACACTTGGACCTATAATAATGAGGGAAATTTGATTAACATTTTTAAGGCTGATACCTTCGGAAATATTGATAGATCAAAAATTAAGCTGAAAGAATTAAATTGCGAAGAAAGATCAGGATTCATCTGGGTTTGCATTAATCCTGAATCTAAAATGGATCTTGATTCTTGGCTTTGTGATTTTGATCTAGAACTAAACGATATTGGACTTGATAAATGGCATTTATATAAACAAAGGGAGTTGTCTGGTCCTAGTTGGAAAATTTGTTGGGATGGATATTTAGACGGCTATCACCACCACGTTGTTCATCCGGAAACTGTAGGAAAAAATACCATAGTTAATCTCATCGCTCACGATAGTTATGGGCCCCACCAAAGGTTTGCTTTTGGCAAGAAAACTCTTAGTCAACTGAAAGATTTAGATGAAAAAAAATGGGAGCCAGAAGAACATATTAGACTTATACATTCCGGTTTTCCTAACCTTTCTATTTCGGTTATTTTAAACCAGTATTGCTTAGTCAGTATGGTTTATCCGTGTGAAGATCTCAATAAAACAGTAACGATTCAAAATATTTTATGTATGAATGAACCTCATTCAAGAGAAGAAAAAATCGAAGCCGAAGAATTCGATGATTTAGCTCTTTCGGCCGTTAGGGATGAAGATTATAAAATGAATTTTACAATTCAAGCGGGAGTAAAATCAAAAGGAAATAAAGAGTTTTTGTTTGGAAAGAATGAGCCTCTTCAACAACATTATCACAAATGGATAGAAAAACTTTGTAATCAAGAGTTCTAAATAATTTTTTGGGTTATTAGGATAAATAATCTGAAGTTTTAAAATTTTTATAACAATTTCGATTTTTTTTAATAGAAACCTTCAGTAAAATCCCATAAAGGCCCCGTAGCTCAGCAGGATAGAGCGTCAGATTCCTAATCTGAAGGTCACAGGTTCGAATCCTGTCGGGGTCGCCACAAAAGATTGCAAACTAAAGGCTTTTGATGCATTATCCCTAACCAAATTAATAAGAGGGATATTATGGAAAAAAGAAAATTAGGAAACACCGATCTTATGGTAAGTAAAATTTGTCTTGGTACCATGATCTTTGGAGAACAGGTCACCGAAGCAGTTGGTCACGAACAAATGAATTATGCTGTAGATATGGGGATCAACTTTTTTGACACCGCAGAAATGTATGCTGTACCACCTCGAAAAGAAACACAAGGCACAACTGAAAAAATAATAGGAAATTGGTTCGGTAAAAAGAAAAATAGAGAAAATATAATACTAGCAACAAAAATATGTGGGCGAGCTCCATTTACATGGCTAAGAGATGATGAAAGCCCAACTGAACAAAACAAAAAACAGATCTTTGAGGCTGTCGAGAAAAGTCTTTCACGTCTTCAAACGGATTATATTGATTTGTATCAACTGCATTGGCCTGACCGACCAATGAATATTTTTGGCTCTTATAAACATATAGAAGGATCAACAAATAGTATTGAAAGTATATTGGATGCTCTCGGCGAATTGGTTAAACAAGGAAAAATTAGGTATATTGGTTTGTCAAATGAAACACCTTGGGGAACTATGGAATTTCTGATTCAATCTGGAAAGAACAATTTACCTAGAGTTCAATCTATCCAAAATGCATATAATCTTCTTAATAGAAACTTTGAATCAGGTGGCTCAGAAATTGCTTTTCGCGAAAATGTTGGGCTTTTAGCTTACTCACCGTTGGCGCAAGGATACCTTACAGGAAAATATCAAAATGGAGCCCTTCCACAAGGATCTAGAAAACAACTTTTTGACAGATTACAAAGATACGAAAGCGTTGATTCAGAAAAGGCAATAGATTCATATCTTAAAATCGCAGAAAAAAATAACATTGATCCATCTCAATTGGCTAACCAATTTGTAACTACTAGGCCTTTTGTTACATCTAACATAATAGGGGCAACAAATATGGATCAGCTTAAGTTAGCAGTTACCTCTGTTGAAGTGGACTTAACAGAAGAGATTGAAAAAGAAATTGATAATGCTTTCCAACTTCATGGCAATAAAGCAAACTAAAAATTATTCGATTGAAAATAACAGCAAAACATTGCCTGGCATGTGGTCATAAATTCCATATCCAGAATTAACCGCCATATATCCGTTTCTAATAGCCGGCCCTGAGCCACTAAAACCACCTCCAGAGGCTGGAACACCAGATACACTTGCAAAGTCTTTTAGAGCATTATATGACCAAATTATATTTCCGTTATCTTTATCATAAGCCCTAATAACTCCATCAAGATGACCCGCGATTACGGCTCCGGGAATAGCTGTAACAGCTGCAGAGACTCCTGGATCACAAGATTTAATTCCACCACAACTATTAGGATTTATTTTCGACCATAAGATTTTTCCTGTTTCCGCATCTAGTGAGTGAACGCCAGGTTTAAGATCCTTATAAACCTTTCCATCATATGTATTGGCCATATCATTTATTGGTACATATAAAGTTTTTCCTTCAGCAGCCATACCAAAATGCACTCCTCCTTGTGTTCCTCCATTTGAAAGAGCATTAGACCATAAAATTTTACCTGTATCAGGATCTAAACCATATACAGATCCCGATTTTTGACCGGCAATAAGGATATCTTTATCGCCTAAATTAACTGAAATAGAGCTTGCCGAATAATCTAAATCTGGACCATTTTCTTTAGGACAATTTGGATTATTTTTAGCCATACATGCTAAATTCCAAGCGTCTCCTGCTAAAGTCTGTTTTCGCCAAACTTCCTTACCTGTATCAATATTAAAAGCTATAATAGCATCTGATGAATCATCTGCTGGTGTTGAATAATTTTCACCTGTTCCAACATAAACATATCGTCTTTTCTTATCTATATTTGGGGAATTCCAAATAGGAGCACCAGAAGGTCCAAACATTCTAGTTCCTATAGATGTCATACCAGAATATTTTCCTGGTAGAGGTATAGAATATTGTTTCCACAATGTTTTTCCTGTTCTTGCTTCAACTGCTAAAAGACCTCCTCTAAAGGTACAGCATTCATATTCAACATTAAATGCTGGTATAACCTCTAAGCCAGAAATAGGAATAAAAAGAATATTTTCAAACCTTGCAGGTGTGCCTGTTTGTGTTGCATTTGAATGATCATCAACTTTTATTTTCCAAATTAATTCACCACTCTGGGCATCTAATGCATAAGTATTGGCTAAAATATCACCAAAATAAATATAAGGCCTTTTTTCAGGATTTTTACCATTATCCCATTCATCCATAACAATGCCCGTACGCACTTCTCCTGATGCAGAAAAATTCCATTTTATGCATCCTGATTCAATATCTAACGCAAAAACATCTCCCGATTGACTCCCAACAAATATTGAATCCATAGCAAAAAGAGGTTGGGATCTAGCCCTATGTGCATACGGAAATCCAAAAGCCCACTTTAATTTGAGTTTACTTATATTCTTCGAATCAATACCACCTGATTCTTTAGGAATAAATCTAGATGTATCATAACCCCAGTTATAAGGTTCTGGAGATTGAGTTATATCAAAAGATCTATTTTCTGCTTTACAATAATTTAATTCTGCATCCTTTGGAAAATATTCTCTTTTTTGTTTCATTAAATATTCAACAATTAGAATTCTTTCCTCTTCTGAAAGATGAGAAGCTTGCTCAGACATAATTCCTTGATTCATGGCTCTCAATAGGGCTGGAGGCGTTAACAATTCAATCCAATTTAATGCGGGCGCTTTCTTAACAGTTCCATCATGGCAAATAGCACAATTATCTTTATATAAAGCGATTCCAGGGTGTGTTTCAGTGTTTATAGTAATTTCTCTAGCATTTACTAATTCATCAGTAGACTCTCTGAAGGTAGCATTTTCATCAATAGTATAATTTTGTTCAGCATGAATAGAAATAGAAAAAAATGTTATAAGAAGAAAAATCAAAGTTTCTTTCATAATCAAATCCCCCAACGAAAAGCAAATTAAAACATTAGTTAATTTATTTAAATGTAAAGAAATAATAAAATCCATATAAATAATAAGAATAATTCATATACATTATCATAACTCTGAGATTTCCTTCTCGCTCATACCTATATCCAATAGAATTTCTCTCTTATGCTCACCTAAAAGGGGTGCGGGAGATTGTATTTTAGCTTCCGTTTTAGAAAATTTTGCGGCAGGTCTGGCCTGTCGTATTATGCCGGAAGTTGGGTGATTGTATTCTTCAATTATTTCATTCACAATTATTTGTTCGTGTTCCAGAAGGGCTGACCTTTCTAAAACAGGTGCGCATGGCACATCATGAAGATCAAAAATCTTAAGCCATTCTTCTGCCGACTTATTTCTCAGAACTTTTTGAGTTTCATGAAATCTTTCTGGTGCATTAACCACTCTTTTTGTTGGTGTATCAAATCTTTCGTCACTTATCCACTCTTCTTTATCTAGCGAAATACATAAACCTTCCCACTCTGAATCCGCTACTGCACCAACAGTTATGTAGTTATCTTTTGTTTCATAAACCAAATCTTGGGATAATTTCTTATCTGGAGAAAATTTTTCCTCTCTATTGAATGTCAAATGTACCAATCCCTCCGGCCATAGAAAATTAATCATTGAATCCAACATTGAAAGGCGGACATGTTGACCTATTCCTTTTCTTTCTTTAGCTAAAAGCGCAGCTGTTATAGCCTGTGCGGCAGTAAGGGCCGTAACTTTATCAGGTACAATCGTCCTAACCATCCTAGGTCGGCCAGTCTCGCGATCCGATTGAATAGACGCTAATCCAGATAAGGCCTGTATAACTGGATCGTATACTCTTTTTTTTGAGTACGGACCTTCCTCCCCAAATCCTGATATTGAAACATAGACTATATCTTCTTTAATCTTCCTTACTTCTTCTTCACCGAAACCCATTCTTTCAATGGCTCCTGGTCTAAAATTTTGAATAAAGCAATCCGCAGTAATTATTATTTTTTTCAACACCTCTTTTCCGCTTTCGCTCTTAAGATCCAGATTAATTGATTTTTTTCCTCTATTTACTGTTAGAAACGTTCCAGTCAATCCTTTATCACCAAAACCAACATGTCTAACTATGTCTCCATTCTTTGGTTCGACTTTTATAACCTCAGCTCCTTGGTCAGCCAAAAGCATAGTTGCAACTGGACCAGAGATCATACTGGTTAAATCAACTATCTTTATCCCGTCCAAAGGTCCTGTCAAAAGGGATTGTCTCCCAAATATTTGTTATATGTTATATTAGAGAATTTAATTTATAGTAATAATAATGAATAAGCCATTGCCAATATCGTGTTTTATTATTGCTGAAAATGAGTCGGATAGGATAGGAAAAACTATTAGGTCCGTTTCAGGTCTCGTTGAAGAGATTATAGTAGTGGATTCAGGATCATCTGATGGAACTCCAAAAATTGCCGAAGAATTAGGGGCAAAAGTTTTCTTCAATGATTGGAAGGGTTATGGTCCGCAGAAAAGGTTTGGGGAAGAATGTTGCAATAACAATTGGATTTTAAATCTGGACGCAGACGAGTATTTATCAGATGACATTAAAAATGAAATATATGAAATTTTTCAAGACTACCAACCAAAATTTCACTTTTATTCTTTAAAGGTTGTACCCATTTATCCCAATTGGTCACGACCAAGATTATTATCAGCACATCATAAATGTGTAAGATTGTATAATAAGAATTACGGTCGTTTCTCAGACTCGCCAGTGCATGATTCCGTCCAAGTTGCACAACATCAAGTTAAAAATTTAAAAAAACCTGTTTTTCATAATTCGGTAAGGTCCATCAAACATCTTATTGAAAAAGAAAATAATTATATTATGCTTCAATCCTTAACCCTTAAGGGAAAAAATAAATTTCTTCTTTTTATTAGATTGTTTACCGAGTTACCCTTCGCTTTTTTTAAATACTATATAATAAGAAGGCATTTTACCGGCGCCTTTTCAGGTTTAATTACAGCTGGCATCTTAGCGTACTTCCGATGGAAGAGAATATTTGTACTCTTTAAAAAAAATTAAATTATCATTCATTAGAAAAAATATGTTCACAAATTTTTGAAGAAACCCAATCAAACACACCTGGGGGTAAATCGTGCCCCCAACCTTCAAGAATCTCGAGTCTTGCATTTGGGATCAATTTTGCAGTATCAATTCCGCCTTCGACAGGAACAAGATTATCCGAGTCACCATGCAATACAAGAGTAGGCGAAATGATTTTTTTAAGTCTTTCAACTCGGCTTCCGTCATGACCAATAGCTGCGTATTGTCTTGTTTGTCCCTCGGGATAAAACATTCTTTCATAAGATGCGGTATAATTTTCTAGAAGTTTTTTTTCAGGTGTCGAAAATTTAGGAGAAGACCATAATTTTCTAGTTTCCATATTATAGTTTATGATTGATGAAATATCATTATTCTTTGGAGAACCCGTTAACCCCTCTCTTACCTTCTTTGATATTCTTGGGAGATCTGGATTATTACTTGTAGACATCATAGAAGTAAGACTACGGCAAATCTCCGGATAATTATATGCAAACAATTGTGCTATCATACCGCCCATCGATGTTCCCAAAACATGGGCACTTCGAATATCTAGAACTTTCAAGACACTTTCTGCATCCGCTGCCATATCATTAAGCGTGTAAGGAACGGTTGGTTTCTTTGTGATTTTTAAATCTATATCACTTGAAAATGAATATTTCCATATATCCCTCATATTAGAAATCTTATGGCCAGAGAATTTATGACTTAAACCTACATCTCGATTATCAAAAATTATTACTCTTATGTCTTTTTCCAAAAATTTGTCTATAAATTCAAGTGACCAATTGATTAATTGAGATCCGAATCCGTTTATCATGAGCAAAGGGATGCCATTTTTCGGTCCGAAATCCTCAACTTCAATCTCAATGCTATTTGCAATGATTCTCATAATTTAATTAAGAAACGTTCCTATCTTTTCCTATCCAATAAGGATCGCGTAACTCTCTTCTTAGAATCTTTCCCCCAGGATTTCTCGGTAATTCTTCAATAAAGTCTATAGATTTTGGGCACTTATACCCTGCAATCTTGGTTCTAGTGAAACCAATAATTTCTTCATCAGAAAGATTTGAACTTGCATCAAGAACAATTACACCTTTTACAGCTTCTCCCCATTTTTCGTCAGGAACACCTATTACTGCTGCATCAGATATTTCAGGATGGGCCATAAGAGCGTTCTCCACCTCCGCCGGATAAATATTTTCACCGCCTGAAACAATCATATCCTTAACTCTATCATGAATATAGAGGAAACCTTCTTCGTCAAAATAACCAGCATCTCCAGTATAAAACCAATCATTTATAATAGATTCTGCATTCGCTTCGGGCTTATTCCAGTAGCCTTTCATTATACATTTACCCTTTATAATAATCTCCCCGACCTCGCTAACGGGAAGCTCATTATTATCTCGATCTACGACTTTCACCTCAACTCGCGGGTAAGGCTTTCCACATGAACGTAGTTTTCCTTTTTCAGGGACGTGATCTTTAGGTTCCATTGTTGTACCTAAACCTGTCGTCTCAGTAAGACCATAAACTTGCCAAAAATCACATCCCATAACATCTATAGCCTTGACAAGGGTATCTTCAGCAATAGGGGATGCTCCGTATATAACTTGTCGCAAAGAAGAAAAATCCGTCTTATCACAATTCGGGTGCTGAAGAAGAAACAAAATAATAGCGGGAACCAGCAAAGCAAGTTCAATTTTTTCTGATTCTATTAGGCTAAGGATAAGTTCTGGATCAACCTCAGGAATTATTATGTTTTTGCATCCAAATACGATGCCCATAACACCCATATTAGTTCCAGCTATATGAAAAACAGGTGAACAGACTAAATTGACTGAACCTTCATACCACTCTTTCCCCCATGTCTCATCGATGATGGAAATTGCATCAATATAATTTTCGTTTGTAATTTGAACTCCCTTGGGGTGACCTGTCGTACCTGAGGTGTATAATTGTATTACATCGTCTTGAAGGTGAGATTCCATTTCTGGATCTTCCGCCTTTTGACTATCTCTCCATGAGAGATAATCTACCCAGGAATTTTTGGATTTCCCCATAGTGATAATTTTTTTGAGAGTGGGTATTTCATCTTTTATTTGTTCTACCAAATTATAAAATTCTGGGCCCACGAATAAAATTTCGCTTTTAGAGTCATTGAGTACATAAGAAACCTCTGGTGGAGCTAACCTCCAGTTTACGCCCACTGTAACTGTTCTCGATTTCATCGTTCCGTATAAGAATTCAAAGAAATAATCTGAGTTCTTTGCAAGGAATGCAACCCTAGAATTTGGCATGCATCCTTCTTTAATTATGCCCATTGCAACCTTATTAGCGTTCTGATCATATTCCCTATAGGTAAACTCACGACCTTGAAATTTACTAACCATTAGGTCAGGTGTTTCTTTTGCCCGCAACCTAAAGATATCAACCAATGATCCTTTCAAAGGTAATCTGTTCATCATTCTCTCCTGAAAAAAAATTTGCAGTTAAATCATAAACACTCAATTAAATAGGTCAACAGAGCTAAAACTTAACTTTTTCATTTTTTATCTTTTCAAATTTCTCATCGTTCAAATCTATATAGGTTTTATTTTGATTATCAATAATGTAAATGGGGTCAGAAACTTTAGATGGATCATAGCCCTCTCTTACAAGCTCCACTTTCCTGTGCTTAAAGGTTCCAGTTACCTCAATTTGCTTTTTAATTCTTAACATTAATGGCACGGCGTAAGAAGGTAATGATTTACTTAAATCAAAATATAGATCTTTCAAATCAATATCTTCATCTATAACCAAGGCTGCCATACCTGCTTTGCCATCATTTCCAGGAATTGAAACACCGTAAACATTGGCCTCTTTTATGCCTTTAATATTTGAAAAGGCAAAAGCTACTTCTGAAGTGGCAACATTTTCTCCTTTCCACCTGAATGTATCTCCAATTCTATCTATAAAATAAAAATAGCCGTCTTTATCAGTACTGAGTAAATCACCAGATTGAAACCACTGATCACCTTCCTCAAAAACGTTTCGCAGGATTTTCTTTTCTGTAGCTTGCTTATCAACATAACCATCGAATCCTCCTACATCCAAATCAATTTTGCCAAGGGCTTCACCAGGCTCGCCATATTCACAGAGAATGCAATAGCCCTGCTTGTTCCTTATTGGCTCTCCTCTCTCAATATCAAATTTTACTATTTCTACGTTCATTGTAGACTTCATATAATTAGGTATTCTTCCAATAGCGCCTGTCTTTCCATCAAAATTAATCAATGAAAAGGTTCCTTCGGTGGCCCCATAAAATTCCACGATTTTTTTTATTCCGAATCTCTTTTTAAATGAATCCCAAATATCTGGCCGCAAACCGTTTCCTGCTGCAATTCTTAAATTATGAGATTTTTCATATTCATTGTGGGGTGCATTTAGAAGATACCTGCATAATTCGCCTATATATTGAAATATAGTCACTTTATAACGGTCAACATCCTCCCAAAACTCTTTCACTGAAAATTTTCTACGCAAAACCAAAGATGCCCCAGTTGTTAGGGCAATACCCACAGCTACTACCCCTCCTGCTGAGTGATAAAGAGGTAATACGTTATAAATCTTGTCACTTTTTTTTGGTGATATTGCTGCAATGAAGGTCATAGGCATTAACCGGAGTCTTTTATGTGAGATTGAAGCGGCCTTGGGATCACCCGTTGTTCCAGAGGTATAAATATAAAGCGCTACATCATTATTTGTCACCTCATAATCAAGATTGGGAAAAATTTTAGAATTATTCAAAACTGTATCGTTAAGGTTGTTATAATCCGAAGAGACTTTTTTACCCTCTATCCAAACTTGAAGATTTTCTCTTATAACATCATTAACCGAATGAAAATTGTTAACCATCTCCTCCCCAATAATAATATGTTTAGCTGAAGAAATACTTAAGGAATGGTCTAGCGGATGTCCTTTTAAGTTTGTGTTAATTAAAGCTACGGTTCCACCTATTTGTGTAATCCCTATCCAGACAATTAAAAATTCTGGTCTATTCTCCATCAAAAGAGCAACGACATCACCTCGTTTTAGACCATTTTTAAGAAACCAATGAGAGTATTGATTTGCTCTAAAAATTAATTGCTGATAAGTGACTTTTTCATCTTCAAAGTAAACCGCTACTTGCTTGGGGGTTTTTTTTGCATGCTCGGCAATTTGTTTAGGAAAGATTTCGTCCTCAACTTCGTTAACTCTCTTTAATCGGGGTATAATTTTTCTTAGGACTAATAAATATATTACTTCTCTTCTTAATTTTTTTAGCATAAAAAAACCTTTTTTAACCAAGAAGAAATTCTTGATGCGCTTTCTCAAAACCGGGAGGTAAACTATCATCCGGCTTCCCATTAAGTTCCCACAATGGTCGCTTCAAAATTTTTGGAAATTTAATTATTATTTCAATGGTTTCAACCTCAAAATTATCACTTAATTCATTCTTAATCTCGCGCCAAGTCTTGCTCTTTTTGTTGACTAATTTTTCTGGACCATGACAATTAATCCAATTTTTTATTATATCTTTTTTTAATTGAAATTCATTAAGATCAAAAAAATTATTTTCTATGTTCTGGGAAAGAAGCCAATTAAGGGTCTTTCGACAACGGTCACAATTTTTTAGGCCATACACACTTATCATAATATTTAGACTAAACTGCTACGGCCTGTTCTTCCGCTACATCTTCTTCTAAAGCAATATATTTTCTTAGAATTTCTTGATATAAGGAAGGCTTTTTACTGTTTAATTGCTCTCTAACTTCTACAAGAGGTAATTCAAGGAGTTTCTCCCAATCCTCATAAGCCCAAAATGTAGCTTCTTTACCAAGTCTGTACCCTTGACGAATGACTTTTCTCAAAGGCATTTCGCTTTTCGAAGATCTTCCTACTTGCCAATATCCATATAAAACAATAGCACCAATGCCACGGTTCTTTCCTTGTGCATAAGTAAAAGCTAAAAGGCTTAACTCGCCCAGAGCGTCTCGTCCATATCCTGTTGTAACGTGCCAAAGATCATGCATGTCCCTCAATCTCTTATTAAACAGGTGTTCTTCATCACTAGTATTTTTATGTCTTGGGTATATCTCACTAGCTTCCGCCAATTCATCTGCTGTCAGATCTTCATCATGTACAAATCGGAAATATTTATACCCCAAGGTATCCTTAGGAAGTTTTGCAAGATAGTCTCTGTTTTTTAAAATATCTATGAGATGAATCCGATCTTTTAAGATTCTTTTTCCTACATTGGATTTCTTAAAATCTTTAAAATATCTATTTCTTGGACCTTTAAGTGCCTCAATAATATGAAAAACCTGAACAGTATCTTCTTTATTGGCACTTAAAGCTCGCAAAGCCTTAAAAGCCTTAAAAGGTTTAATTCTTTTTGCCCAAGTGTATTTAAAGAAGTTTAAGAACTCATTAAACATTTGTTTTGCCTTATATTATAAAAATTAAATACAATATAAAGGAAATTAGCAAATATTAGGAATTAATTCAATTTTCTATTACTGTAAAAGATATTTAAATGATTAAAATCAAAGCGGGTGTGGCGGAACTGGTAGACGCGCCAGACTCAAAATCTGGTTCCGGCAACGGAGTGGGAGTTCGAGTCTCCCCACCCGCACCAACAAAAATATAGATTAATGTTAGATTTACACGGAAAAATTCTAAAATTAGCGAAAAGTAGAAGTGCTGAATGGATTTTAGCTATTGTATCCTTTTCAGAAAGTATATTTTTTCCTATCCCCCCCGACACATTGATTATACCCATGGTGTTAGCCAACCAAAAAAGAGTATTTAAAATAGCTTTTACAGCAACTTTTTTTTCTGTTTTTGGAGGTATGATTGGATATTTAATAGGTTTATTTTTTTTCGAAGAAATTGGATATAGATTAATCATTTCTCTTGGCTTAGGTGAACAATTTACTTTATTTAAAGAAATTTTAGAACAATACGGATATTTGTTCATTTTTGTCTCAGGAATAACGCCTGTTCCCTACAAGATTGCCACAATATCTTCAGGTTTCTTAGGAATACCCTTACATATCTTCGTTATAGCCAGTATTTTTTCTCGAGGTTTAAGATTTTATTTAGTTTCGTTAATTTGTATGAAGATAGGCCAAAGGGCTGAAGACTTTATAAAAAGATATTTCGTATTTGTTTCTTTGATATTGGTTGTAGTTATGGCAATACTATTTTTCTTGGGTCAAATTTTATATGAAAACTAGCACTAAAATAGCTCTATTCGCCTTCCTAATACTTTTATCAGTTCATATTTTAGAATGGATTGGCTATACCCCTTGTGACCTTTGTTTGAAGCAACGTTGGGCATGGTATTTTGTTTTAATAATAAGCACTATCTCATCCGCTTTTGAAGATAGCAGAATTAAGTTAGTATTTTATGCTATTTCCTTGATTCTCTATGCAAATGCAGCTTTTGCAATCTGGCATGCCGGGATTGAATGGAATTTTTGGGAAGGACCCCAAACTTGTAACATACAATCATCTTCTTTGGGGGATGATTTTCTTAATGATCTTAAGTCAAACGATAAGTTTGTTCCTTGCAATGAGACACCGTTGAGAGTACTTGGTTTATCTCTTGCAGCTTATAATGCGATAGCTTCGATATTAATAGCTTCATTTGCGATACTGAACATTAAGAAGAAAAATGGAAAATAAAAGATTAGAAGAAATTATTCGTGTGGATCATGCAGGAGAACATGGCGCAACCTCAATCTATAAAGGAACAATTGATGTGCTTAATATACTTGGAGATGAAAAAACAAAAAAAATTATCTCTGAGATAGCTGAAGGTGAAACTGCTCATGTAAAAGAATTTGATAATTTAATTAGAAAAAGATCCATAAGACCTACAGCATTTTTGCCCTTTTGGAAGTTGACAGGATATTCTCTTGGAGCAATTACTGCCTTAGCCGGTAAGGATGCAATTATGGCTTGCACAGAAGCTGTCGAAGAAGTTATTGATAAACATTATTCTGATCAGATTAAAGAAATAGAAAAATCTAAGATTGAAAAAGAATTTCTATTCACTTTAAAAAAATTTCACTCCGACGAAGTGGAGCACAAAACAAAAGCTAAAGATGAATCTGGAAAAAATTCAGTCCTACTAAATTCTTTTAAAGAAATAGTCAAGATTGGTTGTAAGGGGGCAATAAAAATTTCTGAGAAAATTTAAGCTTCTAATTCAACATCCCAATAAAGAAAATCCAACCAACTATCATGAAGGTAATTAGGTGGAAAAAGTTTTCCATTCTTATGCAATTCGTTTACATTTGGTTTATAAGGCCATTGATTAGGGTGCATTCCGGCCTCTTTAAATAACCTATTAGATTTTTTTAAATTACAAGATGAGCATGCCGTTATCACGTTTTTCCAAGTTGTCTTACCGCCAAGAGATTTAGGAACAAGATGATCAAAAGTAAGATTCTCTTTAGAACCACAATATTGACAAGTAAATCGGTCTCTTAAAAAAAGATTAAAACGTGTGAAAGCAGGCCACTCTGGTGGTTTAATATAATCTTTCAGAGAAACAACTGATGGTAACTCTAATTCTACACTTGGAGATCTAACTATAACGTCATATGAAGAAACAATATTTACTCTATTAAGAAAAACTGCCTTAACTGAATCCTGCCATGACCATAAGGATAAAGGATAATAAGACAAAGGCCGATAGTCAGCATTTAAAACTAGAGCGGGACAAGCATTCGGATGTGTTGATGTAGCTACAGACATGTTTCAAAATCTCAAATTTCTTTTCTCTCATTTTAGTAGTTTTGATTCTATCAAAAGTTTACAATATTTAAACTAAAAATTATGTAAACAAATAATGACAACTTATAAAACAAGATTTGCTCCAAGTCCGACAGGTTACTTACATTTAGGGCACGCCTTTTCAGCTATAATAGCTTCAGAGTTGGCAGAAAAAAGTTCTGGGAATTTTTATTTGAGAATAGAAGATATTGATCTTGGTAGAAGTAAAATAAATTATGAAGAAACAATTTATGAAGATTTAGAATGGCTAGGATTAAAATATGAAAAACAAGTAAGACGACAATCAGAACATTTTAAAACTTACGAAGAATATTTAAAAAAACTAAGAGATTACGGCCTAATATACCCATGTTGGGCCACAAGATCAGAAATAAAGAAAATAATTTTATCCGGCGGTAAAAAAGCATCCTCTTGGCCTCTTGATCCTGATGGTCAATATATATATCCCGAAATATACAAAGGTATTTCAGCCTCTCGTAAATCAAGATTAATGTTGAGCGGAAAAGATTTTTCATGGAGAATCGACATAAAAAAAGCTATATCTTTTGCTGAATCAAAAATTAAATCAAAAATTAGTTTTGATGAGATTGGACTAGAACCAAAAGGAATAAGATCTGCTGAACCAAAACTTTATGGAGACCTAATTATAGCTCGAAAAGACATACCCACATCTTATCACCTGTCCGTCACCGTTGATGATTCCATCCAGAATATTAATTTAGTGACACGCGGATTGGATTTGTATCCCTCAACTTCAATACATAGATTATTGCAAATTATCTTAGACTTACCCGAACCAAAGTGGTTTCATCATAATCTTCTAAGAGATAAGAATGGCCAAAAATTGTCGAAATCAACAAATTCAACTTCCTTAAAATCTTTTAGAAACAAAGGAACCACTAGGGGAGAAATAAGTAAACTTATCAAAAAAATAGACCCTTTTCCTTTAAATGAAGTTTATGCTACTAAGCAAACATAGTAGCTGAATAATTATTATGGAAAACCAATCGACAATTAATAAACTGGAACTAATTGCACAAAGCGTTCAAGAAATTGCGCGTTCAGCGCGTAAGGTAAATGCTTCACTAGTGAAAGAAAAGGGTATTGAACATAATCAACAGCTCACACACGGTTTTGCATGGTACGCGACTTATGCTGAAACCATTACACAAACTGTTAATTGGGTAAAAGAGTTAAATAAAAAAAACATATTAACCGATTATGAAATGGGAATTGCAAAAATTGGCATTGGAGAATATTGCCTTCAAGTGATGCATGGAATACCCATGAGCCAATCGGAAATAATTAGACCCTATGTAATTGGAGTTAAAAAAAAATTACTAAAAGATTTTGAAGATATTTGTATAGAAATTACTGATGCCTCTTCTTCCGAAAACCGACAAAAATTATCCAAATTAATTTGGAAGAAAAAAGAGGATGGAATCTCTGCTAACATTGGGTTTGATGAGACTTATAATAATATTAAAGAACAATTTTCTCGTTTTACTAACGAGAGAATAATACCGAATGCACATCGTTGGCATCTTAACAATGAACTAATTCCTCTAGAGATAATTAAAGAAATGGCGGATTTAGGCGTATTTGCTTTAACTATTCCAAAAAAATATGGAGGTCTCGGTTTGGATAAGAAGGCAATGTGTATAGTTTCTGAAGAATTATCTCGTGGTTGGATTGGAACAGGCTCTTTGGGCACAAGATCAGAAATCGCAGCAGAACTAATTCTTAATGCGGGCACCAATAAACAAAAAGAAAAATATCTCAGCGCAATAGCTAAAGGAGAAATATTACCCACTGCTGTCTTTACAGAACCTGACATAGGATCAGACCTAGCTCACTTAAAAACTCGCGCCAAACTTGATGGGAAGATATATAAAATATTTGGAAATAAAACCTGGATAACCCATGGAGCCCGCGCTGATCTAATGACTCTCCTGGTTCGAACTAATCAAAATATAAAAAATCATAATGGCTTGTCTATGCTCTTAGCAGAAAAAACCAGGGGTAGTGATAAAGACCCTTTCCCGGATTCCAATATTACAGGTAGTGAAATTAATGTAATTGGTTACAGAGGAATGAAAGAATATGACATTGCTTTTGAAGGTTTTGAGGTAACAAAAGATAATCTTCTGGGCGAAAAAGAAGGTTTAGGTTTTAAACAATTAATGACAACCTTTGAATCTGCAAGAATCCAAACAGCAGCAAGAGCAGTGGGAGTCTCTCAAAGTGCGTGCGATTTAGCTTTAAATTATTCTTTAGAAAGAACTCAATTTGGAAAAAAACTTATAGAATTCTCGAGAGTAAACGAAAAAATCACGATGATGTTTTGTGAGACCATGATGGCAAGACAATTAACTCTGTATGCTGCAAGAATAAAAGATACTGGTCAAAGGTGTGATATGGAAGCAGGAATGGCAAAACTTCTATCTTCAAGAATAGCTTGGTCTGCGGCAGATAATGCTTTACAAATTCACGGTGGAATAGGTTTTGCAACTGAAACTCCGATTAGCAGAATACTCGCTGACGCACGAATACTTAACATTTTTGAAGGTACGGCAGAGATTCAAGCACAAGTAATTGCCAGAAGGTTAATAGAAACCGATAACAGATAGTTTTATATATCCAAACTTTTTATTTCTATGTAATAATAAAACGTTCATATTACTAAAAGGATCTCCATTGGTAAAAAATATAATCTCAGCTCTTATATTACTTAATTTAGGATTCTTTAATTCTCCAATTTTTGCGTCAGAATATCGTGTTGGATTATCAATGCATGACATGGAAAGAAGAATTGAAGGAGGTGCTGCTCTCTCCATTGAAAAAATATTCGATCGACCAGCATGGTGGCACGAATATGCAGGGCGCCCCCATCTTGGTGCACAAATTAGCCTAGCTAACAACACTCATCTTTTTTATTTTGGATCGACCTGGAATCTTTTTCAAAAAGGAAAGTTTTCTGGAGAACTTGCTTTTGGTGGCGCGATTCACACAGGAAATGAAGAAATAAAAAATGGTGAACTAGGCTATGGATGCAAAGCCAATTTTAGAGAATTGATAGCTTTTGGTTATGATATTAATGATAAACAAAAGATACAATTTAGTGCACAACATATGTCAAATGGAAGCCTTTGTGATCCCAATCAAGGCCTAACAACTGTCGGTATTAGATTTGCATGGAAAATAGACTAATGGTTAGACTAACCAAGATTTATACCCGAACTGGTGATAATGGAGAAACAAGTTTAGGAGACGGTACAAGAGTTTCTAAAGAAGAACTAAGAGTAGAAACTTATGGAACAATAGATGAAGTGAATTCCATTATAGGTTTGGTAAGAACACACACAAAAGATTCCGAATTAATAATTCTAGATAACATATTAGCAGCAGTTCAAAATGAACTTTTTGACTTAGGAGCAGAAATTTCTATCCCTCTAACAAAGGATAATATTGAGATTATTGAAAAAACTAAAATTCTGGATGAACAAATTCTAAGAATTGAAGAAGAAATTGACCAGTTAAACTTTAGTTTGAAGGATTTAGACTCATTCGTGCTTCCGGGTGGCTCCAAAGCCTCAGCTCATCTTCATTTAGCTCGAACAGTGACAAGAAGGGCTGAAAGATTGATGGTAAGAATGAATAAACAAAAAAATAATTCAATTTCAGAAACTGCTTTAAAATATGTAAACCGTTTATCAGATCTGATGTTTGTTGCTGCAAGATATGCTAACCAAAGTGATATAGGTGGTATTGGTGATGTTTTGTGGCAACCAGGAAATACAAGAGGTTAATATCACAAGGATATTATTCATAATATTAGCTGTATGCTATTAGCAGTATGCAATAATTTTGTTTAGATTCTTTTTAAGAGTGTTGTTGACACAACACATAAGGAGTTTTAGTTTTCTTTAATTTTGGTATCAATTTTTGGAGAATTTTATGAAGGTACTTGTGCCAATCAAAAGGGTTGTTGACTACAACGTAAAGATAAGAGTCAAGTCAGACCAATCGGGAGTGGAGCTAGACAATGTTAAGATGTCTATGAATCCATTTGACGAAATTGCTGTGGAAGAAGCGATTAGGCTACAAGAAGCAGGAATAGTTGATGAAATTGTTGCTTTATCCATCGGTCCACAACAAGCTCAAGAAACGATACGTACAGCTCTGGCAATGGGAGCAGATAGAGGAATTTTAATAAAAACAGAAGAGTTAGTTAATCCGTTAAATGTAGCAAAAATAATTCAAAAAGTCGTAAAAGAAGAAAATCCAAACTTAATTATTCTTGGTAAACAGGCAATTGATGATGATTCTAATCAGACAGGACAAATGCTTGCTGCACTTCTAGGCTGGTCTCAAGGAACCTTCGCTTCCGAAATTAAAATTGAAGAAGGCAATATTAATGTAACTAGAGAAATTGATGGTGGATTACAAACCATAAGAATTAAGTTACCAGCTGTAATAACAACTGACCTCAGACTTAACGAACCTCGATATGCTTCTTTGCCTAATATAATGAAGGCTAAGAAAAAAGTTATTGATGTAAGGGAACCAAAGGATTATGACGTGTCGCTTGACACTCAAATAGAGATTTTGAAGGTAAGTGAACCAGTTAAAAGAGATGCTGGCGTTATAGTTGAAACAGTTGAGGAATTGGTCGATAAACTTAAAAATGAAGTGGGAGTTCTTTCATGACAACATTACTTGTAGCTGAGCATGATAACGATGCTCTAAGCGATGCAATACATAAGGCAATGAATGCCGCACAACTCATAGGTGAAGATGTACATATCCTAGTAGCAGGAAAAGACTGTGAAAATGTTGCTGAAGAAAGCTCAAAAATAGAAGGAGTATCAAAAGTTCTGCTCTGTAATGACGGTAAATATGAAAGAAACTTAGCTGAATCATATTCAGAACTAGTAAGTTCAATAGCTGATGATTATAAGACTATTGTGGCTGCATCCTCAACAACTAGTAAAAACTTTATGCCACGAGTTGCTGCTTTATTGGATGTACCTATGCTTTCAGATATTATTTCCGTTATAGATGCTGACACATTTGAAAGACCTATTTATGCTGGAAATGCAATTGAAACAATAAAGATTTCATCTGAAAAAAGGGTAATTACAGTTAGATCAACTACTTTCCAGGCGGTTGGGAGCCAAGATCCTTGCCCAACAGAATTAGCAGTTTCTGCTGAAGATCCATCCCTTTCAGAATATGTTGGTGAGGAATTAACCAAATCGGATAGACCAGAACTTACATCTGCAAAAATTATTATTTCTGGCGGAAGAGGTATGCAATCAGGTGATAATTTTCCAATGCTGGAAGCAATTGCAGACAAGCTTGGCGCTGCCGTTGGGGCTTCACGGGCAGCTGTAGATGCTGGTTTTGTCCCTAATGATTATCAAGTTGGTCAAACCGGTAAAGTTGTTGCACCAGAATTATATATCGCTGTAGGAATTTCTGGAGCTATTCAACATCTGGCTGGGATGAAAGACTCTAAGGTTATTGTGGCTATTAACAAGGATGAAGAGGCGCCGATATTTCAAGTTGCTGACTATGGTTTGGTTGCCGATTTGTTCAAAGCCCTTCCAGAGTTGGAAAAAGCCTTAGACTAGTCCTCTACATTCTTCAATTTAGTAATTGTGTTTTTAACTGATTGAGAATCCCATTTTAGAGGACCCTCTACTCTTCCTATCTCGTTTCCATTTCTATCAAGCAATAGAGTGGTCGGGAGACCTTTTGCTTTTAATAAAGAGCCTGATATGGTTTTTGGATCATGGAAACTTTCTAAATATTTTATATTTATACTATTTACAAAGTTATCAATCTTATCAAATGAGGTCCTCTCGACAGCCACTATAATAACTTGAAACTCTTCATCGCCAATATCACTCTGCAGTCTATCTAGTGAAGGCATCTCTACACGACATGGCAAACACCAAGTTGCCCAAAAATTAACCAACAAAATTTTTCCGGAAAAATCTGAAAACATGAATTCTTTATTTTCCCTATTAATAAAAGTAATTTTGGCTAATTTAGAGCCTTCTATAGGAGGGGAAAAAATTACCTTAGATTTTTCTTGAAAAGATAAGTTGATAAAATAAGGCAATATCATGTATATGCTGACTAATAATAATGGAATAAGAAAAATTAATATGATTTTTGATTTATTCATTTTTATCTCTGGAGTATTTTTATAAGATAAAAGAAAATATGGTAAAAAAAACTAAAAAAAACAAAATGTGGGGAGGACGTTTTGCCTCAGGACCATCATCTCTAGCAGAAGAGATGAATGCTTCTGTGCATTTTGACTACAGACTCTATGAAGAAGATATTGAGGTTTCTATCGTCCATGCAAGAATGTTAGGGAAACAGAAAATAATATCTACGAAAGAAGCAAATCTTATTATATCCGGTCTGAGAAAGATAAGGAAAGAATTTGATAATGGTAATTTCTCTCTGGATAAGTCTCTGGAAGATATTCACATGAATATTGAGAAAAAACTAGAAAACAAAATTGGAAAAACTGCAAATAAGCTCCATACCGCAAGATCGAGAAACGATCAAGTCGCAACAGATCTTAGAATGTATTTAAGAAAGCAATGTTATCTTATTTTCGAGCTTCTAAAAACTCTGCAAGAACATCTTGTGACTCAAGCAGAAAAACATTACGACACAATTATGCCTGGATTTACGCATATGCAGATTGCTCAACCAATTACTCTTGGACATCATTTTCTAGCATATGTTGAAATGTTGGAAAGAGATAAGTCGAGATTCAAGGATTGTGTAAAGAGACTCAACGAAAATCCTTTAGGTGCTGGGGCTCTTGCAGGAACTTCTTTTCCTATTGATCGAAAGATTACAACCAAGGAATTAAATTTTTCCAAACCAATGGGTAATTCTATTGATGCGGTCTCCTCTAGAGACTTTGTTATGGAAACATTATCCTTTGTAGCCATTTCTGCTTCCCATTTATCACGGCTTTCTGAAGAAATAGTCATATGGGTATCAGATGGTTATAACTTTATAGAATTACCAGATAAATTGTCTACAGGGTCCTCAATTATGCCACAAAAAAAGAATCCTGACATAGCTGAATTAATAAGAGGTAAAACAGGAAGAATTTTAGGCGCTCTGATGTCTATTTTTGTAATTATGAAGGCATTACCCTTAGCATATTCAAAAGATCTTCAGGAGGATAAAGAACTAACTTTCGATGCGTTAGACAATTTTATTATTTCTTTAAAATCGATGATCGCAATTATTCATTCTTTAAAACCGAATAAAAAATCTCTAGCATTAGCGGCTGGTAGAAACTTTTCAACGGCAACAGATTTATCCGATTGGTTAACTTTCTCACTAAAAATACCTTTTAGAGTTTCTCATAAAATAACCGGTGAGATAGTGAAACATTGTGAAGATAGCAACATAAAATTGCATGAAATAGACTTAGACACGTTGCAATCATATGATAAGCGGATAACTGGTGATGTTTTTAAAGTTTTAGATCTTGAGTCATCTGTTAAAAACAAAACTTCAGAGGGAGGAACTTCTCCAAATAACGTGAAGAAGAGCGCAATAAAATGGAAGAAGAAATTAGCTCATGAAAATTTGTAATATTATTTTTTTTATATTGATTTTATCACTATCGGGTTGTGGAAGAAAAGGCGATCTTATACCTCCACCTGACAGCAGTTTAAAGATTACTTTAAACAAAACAATCTGGTTTGTAATGAAATGAAACATTTTCCCTATAAAAAAACTAGAATGGCAGTGGAAAATATTGATTTAACAGATTTATCAAAATCCGTAGGAACACCATTTTACTGTTATTCTTTAAACTCTCTGGAAGAAAGCTTTCACAAGATTGATGAATCCTACAAGAGTACAAATTTATTAATTTGCTATTCAATAAAAGCGAATTCAAATCAATCAATAATTAAAACATTTTCAAATTTGGGATGCGGAGCTGATGTGGTTTCGCTTGGTGAATTAAAAAGGGCAATAAAAGAAAATATTCCAGGAAATAAAATAGTTTTTAGCGGAGTAGGAAAAAATACAAATGAGATTAATTATGCCCTCGAAAATGATATTCTACTTTTTAACGTGGAATCCTTAGATGAGTTGCAACACCTTTCTTCCTTGGCAAAAAACCATGGGAAAGTAGCGCCTGTTGCTATTAGGATTAATCCAGATATTTCTGCTGGAGAAAATGAAAAGATTTCTACTGGTAAATCGCAGGATAAATTTGGGATAAGTTGGAAAGACGCTATTGAAGTTTATAACATCGCATCTTCTTTGGAAGGAATAGAAATTAAGGGCATTGATATTCATATAGGAAGTCAAATTAATGAGCTTGAGCCATTCTCTAGGAGCTTTGATTGTATTTCCGAAATTATTAAAGAACTTAAATCCAAAGATTTTGATATTGATATTATTGATATAGGGGGAGGTATCGGAGTCGATTACAAAGAAAAAGGAAAAAATCTTGAAATCGAGAAATATTTTGACCTAGTTTCAAAAAAATTAGGAGACCTAGCTAAGACCATCATAGTTGAACCCGGAAGATTTCTAACTGCACATTCTGCAGTATTAATAACGGAAATTATTTATATAAAAAAATCATCTTCTAGAAATTTTGTCATAGTAGATGCTGCAATGAATGACTTCATCCGTCCATCTTTTTATGGCGCTTACCATAAGATTGTTCCTTTAGTAGATAATGAACAAGATGAGGAAGGGGAAGAATATGATGTTGTAGGTCCAGTTTGTGAAACTGGAGATTTTTTTGTAAAAGACCTTCATCTCAAAAACCCTCAAAAAGGAGATCTACTGGCAATATTATCAGTTGGTGCATATGGATCGGTTTTATCTTCTAATTACAACAGTAGGCCAACAATTCCAGAAGTATTAGTTAAGGATAATCAGTGGGAAATTATTAGAAAAAGAATTGAAGTAGATGAAATCATTAAAAGAGATATAATTCCAGACTGGTTATAATTATGGTCTAAGCTCAACTACAATGTTTGAAGCCTCTTCCGGATAATTATTAAACCTCAATTTAAAATCTTTTCTCTCGAGATAATCAAAGGTTTGGTTTCCAAAATTTAAATTTTTTTGTACCAGTACTAATTCTTTACTATCTTCAATAACGACAACTATATTAGGAACGGCTCTTTTGGTTGTGTTTTGATTAACTAATGTTCCTGTCACCACTAAAGATGCGTTACCCTTTGCGTAGTCAATTCTACTTTTAAGATCAGAAACTTCTATGCCCTTTATGTTAATGGAAGGGTCTAGGACTTTCAAAATTTTAGCCGTATTTGGAAACTCATTAACAATATCATCTCTTTTGATCCAGATTGAAGAAATAAGCAAAAACGCCAACACAATAAATAGCCAAAGGAAAATATTGGGTTTTTCTTTATCTTGTTTTTTAACAGGAACTGGCAAGGGATGATCGGGTTCCTTATTAGGGGTTATCCTTTCCGATTGGTTGTCATTGGGAATTCCTTGGGAGGCTGCTGGCTCAAAAAGAGGTGGAATGTTTATGGCTTTCCCGCTCGGATTGGAAGTCCATATAAATGAACATCGAGAACATTTAACTTTCCTGCTCCTCGCTCCAAAACTTTCAGGTTTAACTGAAAAACTGGTATTACAAGCAGGGCATTGGATTATCATTTATAATAGTTTCCTAAAAAATTAGTTAAAATTTTACAAATTTTCTAATCTTTCTCGATTCGTATAACCTTACCATTAGGCCCATCAGTAAGTAAAAGTAAACTTCCGTCAGGAGCCATTTTGATGCTTCTCACCCTTTCGGAAATTTCATCAAAAATAACTTCTTCCTTAATCTCATTGTTATTATCTGTGAATATCCGCCTTACGTCACCGGGAACCAATGCAGATATAAAAATGCTACCATTCCACATAGGAAACATATTACCATTATAAAAAGACATATCTGAGGGAGCGATCGAAGGGACCCAGTATTTTATAGGCTGTTCCATTCCCTCTTTAACGGTAAAAGGAGAAATTATACTGCCATTATAATCAATACCATAGGTTATTGCAGGCCATCCATAATTAAGAGATGGCTCTATTTTATTTAACTCATCTCCACCCCTAGGTCCATGTTCATGAATGTAGACATGCTTATTTTGCGAGTTATAAATTAAACCTTGGGGATTTCTGTGACCGTAAGACCATATTTCAGGTAACGCGTTTTCTTTATTAACAAAAGGATTATCATCTGGGATAGAACCATCATCATTTACTCTTAGAATTTTTCCATAATGATTATCAAGAAACTGCGCCTTTTCTCTATAATTAAAACCATCACCTGAACTTATTAATAAAGAACCATCCTCTATGAATAATAGTCTTGCGCCATAGTGGTTCGAGGTTCTTCTAAATGGTTGCGCTTCGAATATTAATTTTTTATCACCCAAACTTAAACCATCTAATCTGAACCTCATTACTCTTAGTGTATTGTTATTTTTTTCTCCGGAGGAAAAAGAAAGATAGATAAGGTGATTTTCTCTAAAATCTGGATGTAATATAATATCAGATAACCCTCCCTGACCCCTAAAAAGAACCTTTGGAGTGCCTGTAATATTTAATATTTCAGTTTCTGTGCTAGATTCTTTTAAAATTTTTAGTTTCCCAGACAACTCTGTTATGAGAATATCTCCATTTGGCAAAAATGCTGAGCTCCAGGGGTGATGAAGTCCTTTTGTAATTAATCTAACTTTGTAATCTTTATTTTGTGTTGCAAAAGATGTCTCGAAAATAAAAACAAATAATAAAAAGAATAGATAAACTTTTTTAACCTTAAACATTGCCACCTCTTGTTCTAAATTTGTCATTTGCTAAAGAAACTAATTTTCCAAAAATGTAACCCCCTAAAAAACCAGATAATAAAAATAAGATAAATCCAAGACTCGATCTAGCACCAGCAATTAGTGCCGCTCCATAGAAAGGAATTCTTACACCAATCAGCATTACTAAAATGGCTGTTAGACCAGCCAAACCGTAGGAAAAATCTCTGCGGAGAGGTAAAAATATTCTCAAGATTCCCGCTATTACAAAACCTAGAGTTAGAGCTATACCTACTACCTGATAAAACAAAAGTCCGTTAGCAATATCGTGGATCAAAGAAGAAGGAAATATTCCTAACAAACCGTCAAATCCTTGTGAATTTAACCATAAAATATTTGAAGAAAGATTGATAAAAATACAAAGAGTGCCGGTAAATAAAACCGAAAATAAAAAGGAGAGTATAATTGAAAGATAAAACATAATGTAATCCTAAAAAGTTTTTGATTTTTTTTATTCTAAACTCAATTTAATATCAAAAGATATAATATAACAATAGTAGTACTAAAATTCTTATTTAGTGGTTATAGAAGAGACCAAAAAAATGAAACTAAAAAGAAATTTGAGAATAATAACCCTTTTTGTTTTTTTCTTATGTCTTTTTACTTTCACAGATTTTGTAAGGATATGTTTATCTAGCCAATCAAATCTAAGGTCAAAAATTTACCGAGAGACAGTAATTGTTCTAACGGGCGGGCCTAACAGAATAACTAATGGATTTGACTTATTAGAAAAAGGTCATGCAAAAGTAATGTTCATTTCGGGAGTAAACCCTAGTGTGAAAAGATCCGATATCTCTAGAATTGTTAATCCAAAAAATGACAAAAGGCGTGCTTATCTTTTTTCTTGTTGCGTTTTTTTAGGTAAAAAGTCTAAAGATACAAAATCAAATGCTGAAGAAACTTCGGACTGGATGATTAGTCATGGCCATTCAAAAGCTTTATTAGTGACATCACTTGAGCATATGCCAAGAAGCATTATAGAATTTCATAATAATGCGCCTGATATTGATATTATACCTTGGCCTATAATCACAAAAATGCATTACAAATGGTATAACCCGAGGAATTACAAAACAATAATACTCGAATATCTCAGATATACTGTTATTAGATTAAAATATATAATTGTTTAGGAGAAAAATTATTAAGACTTTCACTTCCAACATTTCAGTTTTTATTTTCTTTTTTACAACCGCAGTTGTTGCTATTGCCGGGATACCTTTACTTATTCTGCCAAGAAAATATTCGGTAAATCTCATTCATCTTTGGTCAATTGGAATGTTGCGCATGTTTAGAAAAATAGATGGCTTAGACTGGCAAGTTATAGGATCAGAAAATATACCTGCGGGGCCATTTATCATTGCTTCAAAACATCAGTCAGCCTGGGATACAATTTTTTTTACTGCCTTCTTTAAAGATGCGTCTATGGTTTTAAAAAAAATTCTGATTTATATCCCAGCTTACGGCTGGCTTGCCATGAAGGCAAAAATGATTTGGTTAGACAGAAAAGGTCATGCAACAGCGACAAGACATTTGATTAATCAAGCAAGGAGTTGTGCCAAAGATAAACGACCAATTGTAATTTTCCCTGAGGGAACAAGAATAAAAGTGGGTCTGAGAGGAGAATATAAATCAGGTGCTTTTGCTTTATATAAATACCTTGGCATTCCTTGTGTTCCCGTAGCATTAAATTCCGGATTATTTTGGGAAACAAAAGGATACAAAAAACAAAAAGGCAAAGTAACCGTGAAATTTCTTAAAATTATCGAACCAGGGTATAATAAAAAAGAATTCTTTTCCATTTTAGAAAACTCTATTGAAACAGAAACTCAAAAACTCTTGAGACAATAAAATGAAATTTAGCAAAATTCCTTTGGGTATCTTACTGCCTATCATAATAATCACGATTGGTGTTCTAGGATGGATAGGTTACTGGTACGTCGGATCATATTATATTCAGAAAAAAATAGAACAATCTAATAATATATCCATAGAAAAAATTTCCGTAGGTGGTTTCCCATTTTATTTCATTATTGATGCCAAAAATATTGTTTTGAAATCAAAACAATATATATCGACTGACTATTTGAGTGTTAAATCCTTAGCATGGAGATTTGACCAAATCAGACTGGAAACCCATAAACCAATTACTATAGGTTTTTTAAATGGATTATCACTTATTTTCATGAGTAATCAAACTACCTTGGACTTTCAACAACAAAAAGATGCCAATTACGAAATTCGTATGTTTTCAGATAAGCCCATTTTAAAGGATAATATAAAAGGCTATACATTAGCACTTCAAAAAATAAATTCTCAGATAACTATAGATAGTAATGTAAAATCAATCATTTACTCAGAAATTTCAGTTAGCAAGTCTCCTATAATAGTTGATGGAATGTTATCCTCAGATAGAAGGGGGTACTTAAAAGGTAAATTAAATTTCAATTTTACAAATCCAGAAGATATCAGAAATATGTTTAAAATTTTTAATATAGATATTGCCGAGAACCCAATAATAAATCTTTTGTTAATTAATGGAAATATAACTGTCAGTTTTGATAGGGGCATCTCCCTTATAGGGCCAGTACCAATAGGACCAGCACCAAAAATTAAGTGATTTATTTTTTAAGTCTTCCAAAATCAATGTCAGAAACTTCCTGACCAGCATCAATAATATTTTTTCTAACCTCTCTTGTATTTTCAAAGAAAGTTTGAAGCAGGTCTGAATCTTTTTCCTCTATAGCTTTTTTTAATTTCATTAAGTCTTTCGAAAAAAATGACAGCATTTCTAAAACTGCCTCGTCATTATAAAGAAAAATATCTCTCCACATTTTAGGGTCAGAGGCGGCAATTCTAGTAAAATCTCTAAAACCACCTGCCGAATATTTAACAACCTCCTTGTTGGTTACATTAGCCAAATCATTCGCCGTTCCTACAATATTATATGCTATTAGATGAGGAATGTGACTTGTTATGGCGAGCACCCTATCATGATGTTCAGGATTCATAATTTCAACTTTTGATCCCAATTCTTCCCAAAACAATCTTATTGAATTAAGAGCGTCTTTGTTCGTATCTTCAGTCGGCGTAAGCACACACCATCTATCGTCAAATAATTCGGCAAATCCTGCCTCTGGTCCAGATAATTCGGTTCCAGCAATAGGATGTCCCGGAATAAAACTTACTCCCATTGGAATAACATTTGAAAGCTCTTCAATAACTTTTAGTTTCGAAGAACCTGTATCGGTAACTATACAACCGGGTTTTAAATTATGAGAAACTTCGAGTATAATTTTTTTAAAGCTTGAAAGAGGGGTAGCAAGTATAACCAAGTCAGCGTCCTCTACAGATTTTACAATATCTATTTCTACTCTTTCTACTAAATTTCTTTCCAAGGCAATGTCCAGAGTTTTTTGGCTACGTGCAACTCCAATCAACTGTGCTGTATTGCCAGCTCTTTTCAACGCTAAACCTATTGAACCTCCAATCAAACCTAATCCAATAATTGTAATTTTTTTAATTGAGTGCTTCATAGCTAACTTATTAAATCCTCAAGTAAAGACAAAACCAGATTGTTAGCCTCCTCCGATCCTATTGTAAGGCGTAGAAAATCTGGTAATCCGTATTCATCCATCTGTCTAAGAATAAGCCCTTTTGAGGAAAGAAGTTCATAGATATGACTTGCAGAAAACCCTAAACTTTCAGGACACTGCATAAGAATAAAATTACATTCACTAGGCAACACTACAAAGCCCAAATGAGAAAGAGACTCACTTAATTTTGGAAGCCACAGACCGTTATGCTTGGTAGAAAAATTTATGTGATCCTGATCTTTAAGAGCCTGTATCGCTGTCTTCTGAGCAGCCACATTTACTGAAAATGGAATCTTCATCCTATAAAGCATATCCTTGATTTCTTTTGGACAATATGCCCAGCCAACACGTAATCCTGCTAATCCGTACACCTTAGAAAAAGTCCTAGTTACAACGATATTTTCATTTCTTTTTGCCAAACCAAAACCCACATCATAATTCTGATTTCTAACATATTCGGCATAAGCTGCATCAACAACCATTAATATATTGGTGGGTATTTCTGAATGGAGCTCTGTTATTTCATCAATAGTCAGTATACTGCCTGTAGGATTATTTGGATTTGCAATAAAGATTGCTTTAGTATTATCAGTAATATTAGATAAAATCGTATCAATCTCGGGTTTAAAGTTGTTTTCCTTCGCTCTTACAACAGTAGCTCCAGTTGACTGTATCGCCAAAGGATATAGTGCAAAAGCGTTTTCAAAAACAATTGCTTCATCACCTTTATCGAGATAGATTCGTGCTAATAAATGTAGAATTTCATCTGATCCGCAGCCACAAATAATTCTATTTTCTTCAAGACCATAGCAATCACCCAATGCTTTGACCAAATCTGAGTTAGATGAGTCAGGATAAAAGCCCAAATCTTTGGAAGATTCTTTGAATACTTTCATTGCTGAATTACTGGCACCGAAAGGATTTTCATTTGAAGATAATTTGTAAACCTTTTCTACCCCGGGCACACTTCGCTTACCCCCTTTGTAGGGCTGAATAATATTTAAATGATCATTTGGCTTGGGACTACTCATTATCTTCACCGTCAAAATCTATATATCCAAATTTTCCTAAAATTTTAGAATTTATCTCATCAAAATTATCAAAATACCCTTCGACCAAACAGAGGGTAGAATGCTCATTTGATGCAAGATTCTCTAAATTATATTTTGATTTCGAAATCTTATATTCACTTTTTGGCACAACAACAACTGTTTTGTTATTGATTGACCGTTCATTTTGAACTTGTCCTACCAAAAAACCCACCGGTTTTTTGATATAAAAAGGTAAAACTGCAAAAATATTCAAATTCTCTGGAAAATCTTCTGACCACCAATTATCGTTAAATGGCAAAACTCCAATTAAATTATTGTTCTTAGAAACTTCATTCAAAGTATCAACAATTTGATGATTAAAAGTTTTTTCTATCATTGAGCCATAATAATTTCTTGTTTCTTCTGCCAATTCACTGTCAGCAGGTGCTGCTACACTAACAGCAAAAGCAGATTGAACGGAACTGGTAATGGTGCTTATAATTTCACGCCAAATATTGACAAATTCTATGCTTTTTAAAGGAGCAATATCTTTATTTAATAATCTATATAAGAGATCAATTTCCCTTCCTGGTCTGAGGATTGATACTCCACTGGTAGATTTTATTTTTGCTATTTCTTTAACTATGCGAGCACGTTGGACAATGAGTCTTTGTAAATCATCGTCTATATTGTCTATTGATCGCCTTAAATTATCTAATTCCTTATTCAAATTTTATCCTCAAAGTTGAAATAGATGTTAAATAACACAATATGGCTTAATAAATCCAAGTATATTTAATTTGCAATTAATTTATTTCTAATATACTAAGGAAACAGCATTTAGAGAGGGATTATCCCCGCCAACCTGCAAACCGAGCGAAGGTGGTTATACAATGTGGCCAAAAGGCAAAAAAACGGTCCCATTTACATCTAAAATGCTAGAGGCTTTTAAGTCTTGTTTCACATGGTTAGCTCTCTTTATGAGCTGGGTATTTGATTTTCAGATTGTGCACCCTGGAATTTACCAAAAGCACTAAAGAGAGGGAAAATGAAAAATTCAATTATTACACAAGTAAAAAAGCTTTCTTTTGTATTTGTATTACTTAGTGCATTTATTTCTTTGTCTGGTTACAATTTTTTAACCGCAGAGGTAAATGCTCAAGGAGTAGAAAAATTTAAAGCTGCTGGAAAATTTTTAATAGGTGCCAAGGTATTGCATTTATTTACCGATGAAGACTCAACAGTCTCTATTGGAGGTGAAGCAAAAGTAGATGATGATACAATTCCTTTATTGGAATTTAGATATTTCTTCACTGACAATATAGCTATTGATACTATTCTTGGTACGACTAAGCATAATGCCGCTGCAATAGGTACTGCTCTTGGAGATGTGGATTTAGGTTCAGTCGGAGTAATACCCACAACCGTAACCCTTCAATACCATTTTAACAGTTCAAATAATTTCCTGCCCTATATAGGAGCGGGCATAAACTATTCTTTCTTCTATGACGTTAACCCTGGAGCTGTTGCTAATGTGACTTACCATGATAATACTGGTTTTGCCATAAATTTTGGTTTTGATTATGTCTTAAGTGAAAACAATTACTTCAACATTGATATCAAAAAATATTCTTTATCTACTGATGTATTTGTCGACGCTGGAGATGCAGGAACTGCTACAGCAAAAGTTGATCTTGATCCTTTGGCGCTCAGTATAGGTTATGGCTGGAGATTCTAATATTTTACTTTACAGAAAACAGTATTAGAATTTACTGAAAAGGTTGATAAGGATCGTTATGAGAACTGACCAAAATAAAATATTATGTTCATATTATAACGATCCAAATCCCTTAGTTCTGGAAAGCGGTCAAAAGATTAATGAACACCAAATAGCTTATGAAACATATGGAAAACTAGATAAAAATAAAAGTAATACCATATTAATTTGCCATGCCCTTTCAGGGGATCAATTTGTTGCAAGCAAACACCCAATTACAGGCAAGGGAGGTTGGTGGAATAGAATGGTTGGCCCAGAAAAACCTATCAACACAGATAGGTATTTTGTAGTTTGTGCAAATGTGTTGGGAGGATGTATGGGATCTACTGGACCTTCCTCCATTAATCCTGAGAATGGAAAAACTTTTTCCTTAGATTTTCCTGTAATAACCATTGCTGACATAGTCAATGCACAATTAAGATTAATAGAACATCTTGGTATAGACAGGATACTTGCTGTAATAGGCGGATCAATGGGTGGTATGCAGGTTTTAGAATGGGCAGCATCGTATCCTAAAAAATTAGTATCGGCTATACCTGTTGCGACATCTTCGAGACATACTGCACAAAATATCGCTTTTCATGAATTAGGGCGCCAAGCAATAATGGCTGATCCCGATTGGAAAGGTGGAAATTATAGCGAAACCGAAGTAAGTCCGACCAAAGGGTTGTCAATAGCAAGAATGACAGCGCATGTGACTTACTTATCAGAGGCTTCTTTAACAAAGAAATTTGGAAGAAAACTGCAAGATAAAAAAGATTTGGGTTTCGGATTCGATGCTGATTTTCAAATAGAAAGTTATTTGAGACATCAAGGGCTAACATTTGTAGATAGGTTTGATGCCAATTCTTATCTATATATCACCAGGGCAATGGATTATTTTGATTTAGAAATAACGCATAAAAAAAATCTCACTGAAATCTTTAAGGGAACACGAAACCGTTTCTTAGTTGTCTCTTTCACAGGAGATTGGTTATATCCCACATCTGAAAATCTTATGATTGTAAGAGCCTTAAGCGCTGCAGGAGCAGATGTGAGTTTTGTCGACATCGATTCCGACAAAGGACATGATGCTTTTCTTCTTGAAGAACCTCAATTTGACAAAACTTTAGACGGCTTCTTAAGCTCTGTGTATTCATCTTTAGGTTGAGCTATGAACAATTATAGAAAAGATTTAAGTTCAATAGTTTCTCTAGTTAATCAAGGAAGCAGAGTACTTGATGTTGGTTGTGGGGATGGAGAACTTCTAGAATATTTAAAAAAAGACAAAGAAGTAATAGGACAAGGTTTAGAAATTCGGCAAGACCGGGTTAATAAATGTGTGGCAAAAGGATTATCGGTTATCCAAGGAGATGCGGCCAAGGATCTTAGTTTATACCCAAACAAATCTTTTGATTGTGTAATTTTGAGTCAAACAATACAAGCAACTGGCAAACCTAAAGAAGTTTTGTCCGAATTGATAAGAATAGGAAGAGAAACAATAGTTTCTTTACCAAATTTTGGTTTCTGGGAAGTCAGATTAAATTTATTTTTAACAGGGAAGATGCCTATTACAAAACGTTTAAATGAGAACTGGTATGAAACGCAAAATATTCATTTATGCACCATTGCTGACTTTGTAAATTTATGCGATGAATTAAAAATTAATATAAAAAAAACCATTACTTTTAACTCAAAAAAAATAAAAACCTTCAAAGAAAAACCAAGAGCAATAGAAAACGTCATTGCAGAAGAAGCAGTTTTTTTATTAACCAGCTAATTTTGAATTTTTTTAAGATAATTAGGAGCTAATTGGGAAACAAGAATTCCAAAAAGAATGAATGAGGCCCCAAAAAAGGATCTTAAATTTAAAAACTCGGCTAAGATTAGCCATCCAAAAAATGCCGCAAAAACTGCCTCCATGCTCATGACTATTGCAGCTTGGCTCGGAGGTGAAAAACGTTGACCTATCATTTGCAAAACAAAAGCAATACATACCGAACCAACAGAACAATATAAAAGCGTCACTAACGATAAATGGTCATTTAAATTAGGTAGTACAATAAAGCTTCCCCCTTCGTAAAAGATACCTACCAGACCCAAAATAATTCCTGCTGAGAGAAATTGACAAACAGCTAAGATAATTATCGGAAATCTCTTTACACTCTCTGCTAGTAATTGAACATGGCATGCCCAAAAGAAGGCACCTAATATAACCCACAGATCACCCACATTAATGTTATCTAATTTAAATTCACCTACTGGTATTCCTAAAAAAATGGATCCTATTAAACACAATACAATTCCTATCCAAATTGACCAATGAGG
>CETV01085467.1_pt1 | contig 36575 bp, 33 predicted proteins | sample 531451 | NCBI WGS metagenome assembly CETV01 (sample SAMEA2623155, study PRJEB7988) | marine metagenome | isolation source: saline water (ENVO:00002010), including | reverse complement strand
CCGCCGGCCGGCGGCCACCGCCATCTCGCGTGCGGCCAGGGCCGCAGCATCCTGTGCAGAGAGCTGGCGCGATCGCAGCTGGGCCGCGCGCAACGCGTCGTCGAGCGTGAGCGGGGGTTGCGCCTGCAGCGGGGCTGCGGCGAGGCAGGCCAGCAAGAAGATTGCGCCTCGAGATGGACGCAGGCGCACCCGGGCATTGGGACGCCGAAGAAGACGGGACATGGACACTCCAGACACGGAACGAACCGTTTGCGCCGTCGATCGCGATGCCGGGGCGGGTCACCGGTCGTGTCGACAGGCACGACGCTTGGCGCTGCCACGGCCGCGAAGGGGCCGTCAGCGCATCGTCGGCTGGAGGGTCAGGTTCTGCGCACGCAGTGAAGGATGGCGTGCGGGGGGGAAGCGGCTACCAGGTCGCTGAGCGAATCCGCCGTGGGACGAGGGGCGGGTGCGATGGGCGGCCGAGCGGGGCTCTCGTACAACGCGACCGGCCATGCGACCGGAACGACGATGCTGGGGGCATGACCACTCTGATCGCCGGCCTTGCAATGCTCAGCGCACAGGTTGGGCGACGCCGGGTCGCCTACACCCATCGAATCGAAGAAGTTGGACGTCGACGTGGCTTGCGCGTCGTGAGCCGCAGCGGGAGGCCTTGCGCCCTGCTCCGCTGCGATCACGCCCGGATGCAGTGCCGGACAGGCGTAGGCCGCGATCGCCAACTGGCCGAACAGCAGCACGCCAACCAAGCAACGCGCAATCCAGCGCAACAACGATCGCTTCATGAAACCCCGGGGACGGCTGTGATCGGCAAGAACATGGGCCAGCGTGATCCACACCACACACCACGCCGACGGCTTGGGTGCTGGTGCATCGGATTCTACGGTGTGCTGTGCAGTCGGGCTTCGTGCCTCATCCCTGTGACCGATCGCGGCGGCGCGCCTGAACGCTCGCGTGGAAATCAACCGCTGGTGGTCGCGCCACAGCTGCGTTTCACGCCGAATCCGCAGCCATATCCCCCGGGGGCCCGGCCAGGGGCATGACGATGAAGAAACGGGTCAGGCCCGCGGACGATTCGACGCGCACTTTGCCACCATGGGCCTCGATGATCGACTTCACGATCGCCAAGCCGAGCCCGACACCATCACCCTTGTGCTGACGCGCCGGGTCGACGCGGTAGAAGCGATCGAACAGGTGCGGCAGGTGCTCCGCCGGGATGTCATGTCCGGGGTTGGCGACCGCCACTTCAACTGACGAGCCGGCCGCGGACAAGGTCACGGACAGTTGCCGGCCCCGCGGCGTGTAGCGCAGCGCATTGGCGATCAGGTTGCTCAAGGCCCGTCTCAGCATAGACCGGTCACCCCGCACGGCAGGCGCGGCACCTGCCAGCGTCAATTCAACGCCCGCCTCCTCGGCCCAGGCCTCGAAGTAGTCGAAAAGTGCTCGCACTTCGGCCGCGAGATTGACTTCCGAAAGGTCGGGCCTGCTCAGGTGGTGGTCGGACTGGGCCAGATACAGCATGTCCCCGATCATCTTGCCCATGTGTTCCAGTTCTTCGAGGCTGGAGTACAAGACTTCCCGATAGGCCTCCGACGATCGGGCCTTGGACAACGCAACCTGGGTCTGGGTCGTCAGATTGGTCACCGGCGTGCGCAACTCGTGCGCGATGTCGGCGGAGAAGTGGGTCAGTTGCGCAAAGCTCGTCTGCAGCTGGTCCAGCATCTCGTTGAACGAGGTCACGAGCGGGTCCAGTTCGACAGGCACTTCACTCGGCGACAGCCGCAAGTGCAACTGATCCGACGTCACGCCGCGCACCGTCGCGCTGATCCGCCGCAGCGGTGCGTGGCCCCAGCGCACGGCCAGCCACGCGGCCAACACGGCGACCACGCAGGCGACGGCGGTTCCCCACCACAGAGCGCGCCTGAGTTCGGCGAGGTAGCCAAGATGCGGCTGCATCGACACCGCCACCAACACCGATTCGCCGCGGATCTGCAGCAGGGTGCCTCGGTACGCAGTTCCGCCGGCTTGCCAGGTCCGAAGCGAATTCGGTTCCAACCGGTCGGCGGCAGGCGTCGAACTCGCGACCTCGAGCAGGCCTTGCGGCGCGGTACCGAACAGCGTGACACCGGCCCCGTCGCGGACGTTGAAGTAGACGCCGTGGTGCCCCGCCACGGCGCGCGAAAGCCGTCGTTCCAGGTCACGCGGATCGTCCGCGGCGGGCGCAGGCCCCAGGGCCGAAGCCAGCGAGTCGGCTACGGCCTGCAACTCGCCGAGGTCCTGCTCGGCGAAGTGCGCCTCCATCGACTTCACGACACGCACCGTGAACACGACGAGCAACGCGGTCATCACGACACCGAGCACGGCCGTGATGCGCAGCGCCAGCGACAAAGGGCGCCGCCGCGCGCCCTCACTGCGCATCGGGCAGGTCCAGCATGTAGCCCATGCCGCGCACGGTCTGGATCAGCTTGAGCTCGAAGGCGTCGTCGACCTTTGCGCGCAGTCGGCGAATCGCCACGTCGATGGCGTTGGAATCGCTGTCGAAATTCATGTCCCAGACCTGCGATGCGATCAGCGATCGCGGCAGCACCTCACCGCGGCGCCGAACCAGCAGTTCGAGCAACGCGAACTCCTTTTGCGTCAGGTTCATCCGCTGGCCGGCGCGCGTGGCGCGCCGCTTCGGGAGGTCCAGCACCAGATCGGCCACCTGGAGCCGGTCGACCGCAGGCGGTACGTTGCCCCTGCGCAGCAGCGTACGCACCCGTGCCAGCAGTTCGGAAAACGCGAAGGGCTTGACGAGGTAGTCGTCTGCGCCCAGCTCCAGTCCCCTCACCCGGTCGTCCACACTGTCGCGCGCGGTCAGGAAGAGCACCGGCGTGTGCTTGCCGGCCTGACGCAGGGATTGCAGGATGCGCCAGCCGTCCACATCGGGCAACATCACATCGAGCACGAGCAGGTCGAACTCGCCCGTCATGGCCAGGTGATGGCCGTCGAGCCCGGTCCGCGCCAGCTCGACCAGGAACCCGGCTTCACTGAGCCCCTGGCGAACATATTCGCCAGTCTTGGCTTCGTCCTCGACGACCAGAAGTTTCATGACTGCCTTGATGTACGTCGGTGCCCCGAACGGTCTCGCGCCGTAGGTATGCCGCGTGTCGAGTTCACTCTAGGTTTGTCCAGGCGCCAGCGACATGACCGCTGCATGACATGAATGTAATGCGGTCGTCATGTGGCGGTCGCGGGCCACGGCCGAACATGCCTGTCATCCCATTGGCGTGATGCACCGACCGATCAGTTCGACGCATCACCGCCCCAATCTTTGGAGACGTGAGCTGATGTCTTACCCTCGTTCAACGGTGCTCGCGCTGCCGCAACCCGCCCGGCGACGATTCGTGCACGGTCTCGTGGCCGGCGGCGTGATGTTGGGGCTGTCCCAGCTGGCGCGCCCTGCCCGCGCGGCGTCCAGCGCGGCTGGCGCGACCCCGGCGCAGATTCTGCGCGGCACTGAATTCAATCTCGAAGTCACCGAGGTGCCCGTCAACTTCACCGGATCGCCGCGCATGGCCACGGCCATCAACGGCTCGATCCCGGCGCCGACCCTGCGCTGGCGCGAAGGCGACGAGGTGACCATCCGCGTCACCAACCGGCTGCGCGAGGCCACGTCCATCCACTGGCACGGCATCATCCTGCCCTACCAGATGGACGGTGTGCCGGGCATCAGCTTCGCCGGCATCGCACCCGGCGAGACTTTCACCTATCGCTTCAAGGTCGAGCAGAGCGGCACTTTCTGGTACCACTCGCATTCGGGCATGCAGGAGCAGACCGGCATGTACGGTGCGATCGTCATCGACCCGCGCGACGGCGAGACGATCCGCGCGGATCGCGACCACACCGTACATCTGTCGGACTGGACCGACGAGGATCCGATGCGGGTCTTCGCCAAGCTCAAGGCCCAGGGCGACTACTACAACTTCAACCGGCCCACCGTGCTCGACTTCTTCCGCGACGCGTCGAGTGCAGGCGTGAAGGCGGCGGTCGACAAGCGACGCATGTGGAACCAGATGCGCATGAGCCCGACCGACCTGGCGGACCTGTCGGCGGCAACGCTGACCTACCTGATGAACGGCACCACGCCGGCCGGCAACTGGACCGGCCTGTTCCGGCCCGGCGAGCGGGTGCGTCTGCGCTTCATCAACGGCGCCGCCAACACCTTCTATGACGTGCGCATCCCGGGGCTGAAACTGGTCGTGGTGGCCGCCGACGGCGTGAACGTCGAGCCGGTGACGGTCGACGAATTCCGCTTCGGACCCGGCGAGACCTACGACGTGATCGTTCAACCCAAGGACGATGCGTACACCGTTTTCGCACAGTCGATGGAGCGCAGCGGGTACGCGCGCGGTACGCTGACCGTGCGCGCCGGGCTGGCGGCGCCGGTGCCGGCGACCGACCCCCGCGAGTGGCTCACGATGACCGACATGATGGGGGACATGGGCGCCATGGCCGGCATGGACCACGGCGACATGGGGAAGATGGATCACGGCGGGATGTCTGGCATGTCCGGCATGTCCGGCATGAATCACGGTGCCCAGGGCAGGGCCCCGATGGCCGGCATGGATCACGGCAAGACGGGTGCCATGCCCGGCATGCAGCACGGCGGCATGGCCATGGACCACAGCCAGCATGGCGGCATGGCGGGAATGGCCGGCGCAGCCGCGGCCCCGAGCACGAAGGTGCGGCATGCCCGCTCGGAGTACGGCGCGAGCACCGATGCGCGCGTCGACACGCCGCGGACAAACCTCGACGACCCCGGCATCGGACTGCGCGACAACGGGCGGCGGGTATTGACGCTGGCCGACCTGGGCACGGCCGGTGGCCCGATGGATGCTCGCGGCGCGGAGCGGGAACTCGAGCTGCACCTGACCGGCAACATGGAGCGCTACACCTGGTCGTTCGACGGCCTGGAGTTCGGGCAGTCCACGCCGGTGGCGCTGCGCTACGGCGAACGGGTGCGCATCATCCTGCAGAACGACACGATGATGACGCACCCCATGCACCTGCACGGCATGTGGAGCGAACTCGAACAGCCCGACGGGCGCTTCCAGGTGCGCCGCCACACCATTCCCGTGCAGCCGGCGCAGCGCATCAGCTTCCTCGCCACGGCCGATGCAGTCGGTCGCTGGGCCTGGCATTGCCACCTGGCCTTTCACATGGATGCGGGCATGTTCCGCGAAGTGGTGGTGGCCTGAGCATGCGCACAACGAACCCGAATCATCACATGACTCGAACCACCCGCATTCCACTGGTCATCGCGACGCTGGCGTTTGCCCTGGGAGCCACCACGGCCCGCGCCGCGCAGGACGCGCCGATGCCGGGCATGCAGCACGACCCGATGCCTGCAGCCGGCATGGCCGCACCCGCCGACACCCGGGATCCGCACGCCTACTCCGGCGGCTACACCCTGGAGTCGGGTCCGTATGCCATGCAGGGCAAGCGGCTGCTGCGACTGGGCGACGAGCAGACCGTTGCAACGGTGCTGTTCGACAGCCTCGAGGCAGTGCGATCGAACGGCAGCAACTCGCAGGCCTACGACGCCGTCGCCTGGTTCGGCCGCGACTATGACCGGCTGGTGATCAAGGCCGAAGGAGAGGTTGCCCACGGGAAGGTCCAGGAGGCACGAACCGAGGCACTGTGGAGCCACGCCGTCGCCACGTTCTGGGACGCCCAGCTCGGCCTGCGCTACGACAGCGGCATCGGCCCGGACCGCCGGTGGCTGGCCTTCGGCGTGCAAGGACTGGCCCCGTACTGGTTCGAAGTGGATGCCACTGCCTACATCGGCGATGGCGGCCGCACGGCGCTGCGGCTCGGAGCCGAGTACGAGGCACTGATCACGCAGCGACTCATCCTGCAGCCGCGCATCGAAGCCAATCTGTACGGAAAGAGCGATGCAGAAAGTGACCTTGGCAAGGGCTTGTCCGATGTCACCGCCGGAGTTCGGCTGCGCTACGAATTCAGTCGCCAGTTCGCGCCCTATGTCGGCGTCGAATGGTCCGGCCGGTTCGGCGAGACCGCCGACCTGGCCAGGGCCGCGGGCGAACGCGCCCGCAACACTCGCTATGTAGCCGGCGTGCGCTTCTGGTTTTGACCGTGTCCACCTTCGGCGCGCGCTGCGGCGCCGTCAACCTCCTGCTCCTACCGCACAACCTCTAATCGGAGAAATGCCCATGAATCGCATCCTCAAGTCGCTGTCGTCCGCTGCCGTACTCGCCGTGCCCGCGCTGGTTTTCGCCGCGGGCGACCACGGCGGCATGCACGGTGACATGAAGGACGGCGCCCCGGCGATGGCCGGTCGCGACATGGCTGGCATGCACGGCGATGCCCATGCGTCCATGGCCGGCACGGCCGGTGACCCGGCCAAGGCCAGCCGCACCATCGCCTTGGAGATGAACGACACCATGCGATTCGCGCCCGATCAGGTCACCGTCAATGCCGGCGAGACCGTGCGCTTCTACATCGTCAACAAGGGCAAGATGCCGCATGAGATGGTGATCGGCACGGCCGAGGAAATCGACGAGCATGCAGCCATGATGCGCAAGATGCCGGGCATGGTGCACAAGGAGGCCAACCAGATCACGCTGGCCCCCGGACAGCGCGGCGGCATCGTCTGGCAGTTCGCCAAGGCCGGCACCGTGACCTACGCTTGCCTGGTCCCCGGGCACAAGGAGGCCGGCATGATGGGCACCATCCGGGTCGAATAGTTTGGATTGCTATTGAGTGGAGGGCCCTGTGTGCGGTGCATGCATTGCCAGAGCGCGGATGTCCGAGTCTGAGCTCCGTACGCGGGTACAGAGTCAAGCCGGAACACGGAAGCGACGATGACGGTCGGGTGCACCGCGGACGGCGATAACGCGAGTCGCGAGAAGTGGGTGCGCAGTGGCAGCCCCGGACTGGGAGATGGAATCTCCAGTCGGGTGCTGGCGGGCGTCGCGGTGGGCTGGCGAGTCAGCCAGGCAAGCGCCAGGGGTCGCGCCATCGGGAGATCGAGGAGATCGCCCGACCAGTATGAAGAGCGCAAGGCCTTGCTCGACCGCGATGCCGCGGGCAAGTCCTGAGCGTCGTGCCAGCGCCTTTGAGATCGGCCTTGACGTTCACATGATGTTAAGGTCTATGTTGAAACAGCGATCGATACCCTTCGCACCGATCCATCCGCAAGGAGGATTCGAATGACGACGACCCATCACGAACATCAGCCTGCACCCCAGCGAGCGTCCCGCGTGCACGGCGCGCTGAAGGTGGCCTTGTTGATGGTGGCCGTGATCTTTGGCTTCTACCTGCTTCGCGAGCACTGGAGCCATGTCACCGGCAACTGGATCTACCTGCTGCTGCTCGCCTGCCCGTTGATGCACCTGTTCCACGGTCACGGCGGGCATGGCGGACATGGCGCTGGCGGTTCGCGGCCGAACAAGCCTGGCGACAAGGAGGGCTGAAACCATGGACACGCCCTCGCGTCACGACCATGGCGCACACGCGCATCACCATCCGCCTGCAGCACCAACGGCGCAAGGCCTCAAGGATCCGGTATGCGGCATGGCCGTCACGTCGCAATCCGAGCATCACGTCGAGCATGCCGGACGGCCGTACTACTTCTGCAGCGCGAAGTGCCGGGCGAAATTCGTCGCCGAACCGGAGCGCTACGCCGGCGGCGATGCCGCAGCGGTTCAATCCGAGCCCCAGGCCCAGTCGCCCGGCACGATCTACACCTGCCCGATGCATCCGGAGATCCGCCAGGACCACCCCGGCAGCTGCCCCAAGTGCGGTATGACGCTCGAGCCCGTGCTGCCCGAACTGGAAGACGAAGAAAACCCCGAACTGGTCGACTTCACGCGCCGCTTCTGGTGGACCCTGCCGTTCACCGTGGTGGTCACGTTTCTGGCCATGGGGGGTCACCGGCTCGGCTGGTTCGAGCCCCGGACGCAGACCTGGATCGAGCTCGTCCTGACGCTGCCGGTGGCGCTGTGGTCGGGGTGGCCGTTCTATGCCCGCGGCGTGCAGTCGGTGATCCACCGCAGTCCGAACATGTGGACGCTGATCGGCCTGGGCACCGGCGTGGCCTTCTTGTACAGCGTCGTCGCCACCGTGGCGCCGCAAATCTTTCCGGCCACCTTCGTCGTCGATGGCGTCGTCGCGGTGTATTTCGAAGCGGCTGCGGTCATCATCTCGCTGACCCTGTTCGGCCAGATCCTGGAGCTGAAGGCACGCTCGCAGACCTCGGCCGCGATCAAGTCGCTGCTGGGCCTGGCGCCCAGGACGGCGCGTCGCATCAATGCGGACGGCAGCGAAGAAGACGTGCCGCTGTCCAACGTGCATGTGGGAGACCAACTGCGCGTACGGCCCGGCGAGAAGGTGCCGGTGGACGGCATCGTCGTCGAAGGCAGCAGTGCACTCGACGAATCGATGCTCACCGGCGAACCGCTACCCGTGACCAAGCGCGTGGGCGACAAGCTGATCGGCGCCACGATGAACACCAGCGGCGCGCTGGTGATGCGGTCGGAACATGTCGGCTCGGCCACCGTGCTGTCGCAGATCGTGCAGATGGTCGCCCAGGCACAGCGTTCGCGGGCCCCGATGCAGCGCATGGCCGATGTGGTGGCGGGTTACTTCGTGATCACCGTCGTCGGCATCGCCCTGCTGACCTTCTTCGCCTGGGGCTTCTTCGGGCCGCAGCCCAGCTGGGCCTTCGGTCTGATCAACGCCGTGGCGGTACTGATCATCGCCTGCCCGTGCGCATTGGGCCTGGCCACACCGATGTCGATCATGGTCGCCACCGGCAAGGGAGCAACCAGCGGCGTGCTGTTCCGCGACGCGGCGGCGATCGAGAACCTGCGCAAGATCGACACGCTGATCGTCGACAAGACCGGCACGCTCACGGAGGGTCGGCCCGCCTTCGAGAAGGCCGTCGCCTCCGCGGGCTTCACGGACCCTGACGTGCTGCGCCTGGCTGCGAGCCTTGACCAGGGCAGCGAGCATCCATTGGCCGCGGCCATTGTCGCGGCCGCGCGTGAGCAGGGGCTGACCCTGGCCAAGCCCGAGCAGTTCGATTCCGAATCCGGCATCGGCGTGCGCGGCAGTGTCGAAGGCAAGGCCCTTGCACTGGGCAATACGGCCTTGATGGACCAACTCGGCGTGCAGGTGGCCGCGCTGAAGGCCCAGGCCGAAGAGCTGAGAAGCCAAGGCGCCAGCGTCATGCATCTGGCAGTCGATGGCCAGTTGGCCGGGCTGCTGGCGGTGTCCGATCCGGTCAAGGCGACGACGCCCGACGCGCTGGCCGCGCTGCGCCAATCCGGTCTGCGCATCGTGATGGCCACGGGCGATGGTCTGACCACCGCGCGAGCGGTCGGCAAGCGCCTTGGCATCGATGAAGTGCACGGCGAGGTCAAGCCCGCCGACAAGCTCGCGCTGGTCGAGAAGCTGCAGAAGGAAGGCCGTGTGGTCGCGATGGCCGGCGACGGGATCAACGATGCGCCGGCGCTTGCCAAGGCCAATGTTGGCATCGCGATGGGCACGGGCACCGACGTGGCGATGAACAGCGCCCAACTCACGCTCGTCAAAGGGGACCTGCGAGGCATCGCGACGGCACGGGCGCTGTCGGTGGCCACCGTGGCCAACATGAAGGAGAACCTGGGCTTTGCGTTTGTCTACAACGCGCTGGGGGTGCCACTGGCTGCCGGTGTGCTGTTCCCCGTCACCGGCTGGCTGCTGTCGCCGCTGATCGCGGCCCTGGCGATGAGCCTGAGCTCGGCTTCGGTGATCTTCAACGCACTGCGCCTGCGCGGCGCGAAGCTCGGGCAGGGCTGAGCGGGGGTTCGAAGCCATGGACATCCTTGCACATACCCTGTGAGCCGGCGCCGGTGTGACGCTGTTGCGTCGTCGAGTGCAGATCGCACCTTGCACTGAACTCGCTGACGCACCACGACGACCTGCTGGCGGATCCGGGCTCGCGCCGCTCGGAGCAGCCGGAATACACCGTCAACGCCGATCAATCCGTCAAGCCGGAGATCGCGGTGGTGGTCGGAATCTGCACCCACCTGGGCTGCATCCCGAACTTCCGCCCGACGCCAGGCGCGCCTGACATCGGGACCGCCTGACCGGGTGGCTTCTACTGCCCGTGCCATGAGTCCGAGTTCGACCTGGCCGGGCGTGTCTTCAAGAACGTGCCGGCGCCGACCCTGGCGCGAAACGCGTTCTCGATGATGTTCGACCCCAAAACTCACTATGACCGCATACTGTCGTTCAGCGCCTGTTTGAACGGACTGATCCGAGCACCCGGGTTCAGTGGCGGTCATCCTTCAACGCCCGCTTCCGGTCGACGCAGTTCCTTCTAGAACGCAAGCTATCCCGAGCGACATCCGCCGTTTTGTTTACCGGACCGCCTGCTCAATCTCCGGCTTCATGTCCGGCGTCAGCTCTGCAGTCCTCGGCGGCAAGGTCACCGACCCGCGCGCTCCGTTCTCCTTGATGTCGTCCACGAGGAGCTTCATTTCGGCGATTTCCTTGACTTGTGAGCGGATGATTTCGTCGGCCAGCTTGCGCACGCGGGGGTCGCGGATGTCGGCCTTGCGCGCGTTGTTGATGGCGATCGAGTGATGCGGAATCATCGAATTCATGAAATTGACATCGCCGATCAGTGTCTGCTGACGGTTGATCGCGAGGATGATGACACCGAGCACGATGGAGCCGACCAGGATTGCCAGCTTCGTCCTTGGCCCGGCGTACATCTTCCACATAAAGGCCAGCATGATGACCGCCATCACGCAGCCCATGACGACCGACGACACCAGCCGCGTCAGGCTGAAGGTAACGTGATCGGCGCTGTAGACCAATTGGTACATCAGCGGAAACATCACGATCGTCGACGTGGCGATCATCGCGAAGAAGCGGCCCCAGCCCATCTTCATCATCGAGTGAGTGCTTTGGCTCTTGGGGTCCATGGTGGCCTTTCTTGTCGAGGGCGGCGGTGGGTCGTCGTCGAGGCTGACGGCAGTTCCGCGCCCCTTCCAAACCCGGGCAAACGGCGTTCCTGGCACCGCGACATCGACGAGATTTCGCTCTTGAATGTCGGTAACCCGCCCCTCGACCTCAATGAACCAGACATCGGCACTGAAGTGACGCAGAAAGGCTGCCTCCCTCACCCCGTGCACCGAATTGCCGAAGACGCCGATGCGCTTGCCTTTGGACTCGTGGCCATCGCAGACGGGGCAGTAGCGCAGAAGATCGGCGTCCACGGGGGCGTTGGTTCTGGCTCGTCCGGCTTAGGACATCAGTTGATGACACGAGTTGCCTCTCTGGTGTGACGGCAGTGCGCTATGAAGGCCTTCATCTCCCACCCACCCACCGCCCAGCACCATGACCATGGCCGTATCGCACGGGCCTTCAGACCAATTCCTTGACCAAGCTTGTCATGCTCGGTCTGGTGCGTGGGAACTGCTCGCGCACCGCGCTGCGTTCGCTGATGCCCAGCACAAGGCCGACCTGCTCCTCGTCGGCACCGCGGTCGTACAGGCGAGCGACCACCGTGCGTCGGATCGACAGTGGCGTCGCCCACTCCAGTTCTGCGTAGCGGAACAGCTTGCGGTAGGTCTCCAGGATCGGGCGGCAGAGGCAGCGCCGCCGCCCCTCGGCGCCGTACTGCGTGATGCGGAAGCCCTCTCCCGTCGCGCCCAGGAACAAGGGGCTGGCCGAGTCGAGACCGCGGAAGGCACTGGTCGCGGCGACCCCATGGCCCCGCGCCACTCGCTCCGCGAGGTAGGCCTCCAGCGCCTCGTCCAGCTTCCGGCTCGCGAAGTAGAGCGGCCTTGACCTGCCGGAGATGCTGGCGGCAGCCGGCATCTCGGACTCGCGGCGCACCTCGCCATCGGCTTGCAGGTAGTCACGGACTTGCAGCCGCACGATCTCCAGCGGGCGCGCGCCGGTGACGAACAGCGTATAGAACAAGGCCACGTCGCGCGCGGGCTGGGCGCTGCGGCCGCGGATGCGAATTACCGCTCTGGCGATCTCGTCCGCACTCACCACCCGATCCCCTTTCGGGGCGTTGCCCGCGGCCGGCTCGAATCGCTCCAGGGCGTGCAGGATGGCGACGCGCCGCTCCCGGAGGCGGCGCACGAACGCGGTGGCGCCGTCGTTCATGCCTTCGATGCCGACTTCCCTGCATAGGCGCATGGCCACCACCTTGACGCGCCGCTCGACGGCCGTGCGCGTGATGCCGAAATCCGCGGCCACCGATTCATAGGTGCGGCCGTCGATCACCGCGCGCAGCATGGCCACCGCCTGTATCGCGGCAGCCCCCGTGGAACCTGGTTCATCGTCGTCCATGGCATGCCCTCCGACTCTTGTCGAACATGTCCATCGTTCCCCACTGGCCCCTGCCCCGACAGCCGAAACGATGCGGCCCGGCCCGTGATTTCGGCACCGGCTCACGCGCCTTCGACCTCGTGGTTACCGGGTGCAACGCGACCGTGCACAACGTGCCGTTTCCTGCGCCAAAATCGACAAGCCACTCAATGGGAACGTCGGTATCGAAATGCTAGGTTGAACGCGTCGCGGCCGATCGGCGTTTAGGGAGTTTCGTCGGCGCGCAGAAACGCTGAACAGGGAGCCAAAGAATGCTCGATCGCGATCAGCTGGAAACCTTCGCGACGGTGGCTGAGGCGCACAGCTTCGAACGCGCCGCGGCCTTGCTCAACATCACGCGCGGGGCGGTGTCACAGCGCATCAAGGCCCTCGAGGAGTCATTGACGACGGTGCTGCTGGTTCGCGAGAAGCCCGTCGTACCCACTGCCGCGGGCGAGGTTCTGCTGCGCCACGTCAAGGCGCTGCGCCTGCTCGAAGGCGCGACGTTGAACGAACTGAAGCCCCAGGCCGGCCCGCATGTACCCGTGCCACTGGCCATCGCGGTCAATGCCGACTCGCTCGCGACCTGGTTCCCGCGCGCCTTGTGGGAGTTGCTGCTGCGCCGGCAGGTGGCGTTGGAGATCGTCACCGACGACCAGGACCACACGTCGGGGCGGCTGGCACGCGGCGAGGTCATCGGCTGCGTCTCGACCGACGCCAAACCCGCAGGGGGCTTTCTGGCCGAATGTCTCGGTGCGATGGAGTACCGCTGCTACGCCACACCGGCCTTTTCAGCGGAGTACTTTCCGAAAGGTCTGAACGTGCAGGCCGTCCTCACCGCGCCGGCGATCCTGTTCAACCGCAAGGATTCACTGCACGACGACTTTCTCAAGCGGCGGTTCGGTTTCGCGGTGGACCGCTACCCGCGCCACTACCTGCCCTCTCCGATGATCCTGATGGAAGGTGTCGCCGCCGGAATCGGCTACGGGCTGGTGCCGAGCCTGCAGGCCGCCGCGACGGCCGGACGCGGCGAGCTTGTCGACCTCGCACCCGAAGAGCCGGTGCTCGTCAACCTGCACTGGCATCACTGGGAAATGGAGCCGCCGCTCTCGCGCGAGATCACGGACCTCGTGGTCCGCCACGCGCAGTCTCAACTGCTGCCGCGTGCGGAGCAGCCCACTCCCGATGCGGAAGGGTCAGCGCCGAAGGCCGCCGACCCTGATTGACCGCGGCGCTCCTACAGCGCAAATCAAGCCCACGATGGTCGATACGCCGAGCCCGAGGACCAGCGACGCGGTATCGGTGTCGCCTTCGATCCATCCTGCCCAGCCCGCTAGGTAGGCCGCACCGGACGCGGCCAGTCCGGAACCCATCACCAGGCCGGCCTGGAACGCTGGAAGCGTCGCCCCGCGCAGCAGCAGCACGAACAGCCAGCCGACACTGGCGAGGTAAACGACGTTCACCGACACCATGGTCTCCACGATACCCTGCCCGCGAGCGGCCAGCAGGCCTCCCGCAGCCAGCGCTGCAACCGACCAGCCGAGATGGCTCGTGTCGCGCGCGCCGGGCGACGCGGCTGCCATCGCGCTGGCCATGGCACGCACGATCGCCGCGCCAGAACCCAGCGCCGCCGTCGAGAGTGCGGCGAGTAACAGCGTCTGCAACCCGGGCCACAGCCCATCCGCCGCGCGTCCCAGCGCAAAGGGGATCACCTGCTTCGCGTCGGTCAGCCCATCCAACTCGCTCGTGCCCCGCAGCGCCAGCACCAGGGCCGGCGGCAGGAAGGCCACGGCGATCAGGATGACGCCGGCGAGCACGCAGCCTGCGGCAGCGACTGTTGGACGGCGCGCGGCCAGCACGAACTGGTGGTAGTCCGCCCCCAGGCACACAAGCAGCCCGACGGCCATCACGATGGACACCAGCCGCGACTTGCTGAACCCGCCGAGGTCGCTCACGAACAACGGTGCGGCCTGCGCGTAAAACGCCAGGCCGCCCGCATCAGCCAGCGCGTAGAGGAGCACGAGCGCGCTGATCAGCAGGCAGGCGGCGAACAGGCGCGATGCGGCGCGCAGGTCGAGCCTGGATGCGCCGAGGATCAGCGCCAGCACCAGCGCCTGGGACAAGTACGCCGGCAGACCGATCACCTGCGCGATGGCGACCCCGCCCGCGATCTGAGCCGCCAGCACGCCGGCCATCCAAACCAGGGACAGGAGTGCGACGGCACGCTGGATCGGCTGGCCGAAAGCCAGCCCGAACAACTCCCAGATCGGCACGCCGAGTCTCCACAGTCGGCCGGCGAAAGTCGCCAGCGCGAGCATGCCGAGGGCAGTCGCGACACCGTACAGGCCGCCCGCCATGCCTTGCGACAGCGCCATCTCCCCCGAGCCGAACAGGAAGCCGATGCCGTAGCTCGCCGACACCAGCAAGGCTGCCACTTGCAGCACGCCGAGCACCCGTGTCGTCATGATCTGGCCCCCCTCTCCCAGGCCCGCACGACCGCGGTAAGGCCGGCGAAGTACGCGTCGCAGACCGTCCCATGTTCCCGGTACGCGGGCAGGCGCCGGAAGAGCGCATGCGCTTGTGGCAGACGGTAGTACGGGACGGCCGGCAGCAGGTGATGGGTCAGGTGGTAGCCGTTGTTGCGCGGGTGGATCAACCAGCGCGCTGGGCCGCGCACGGCCATGTCGCGCGTGAAGCTCAGGATGCCGCCCGGCCGCAGGCCGAAGTGGTCGCACATCTCGCGCAGTGTCGTGATCAGGTGAAAGGCCGTGGCGCGCGCCAGCAGCCACAACCCGAGGAACGTCAGCGTGAAGTGCGTGCCGGTGAACTCGACCAGCAGCGCAAGCGCGCCGACCCACCATGCCACGATGCCGACCCGGCTCGACCACGACACGCCTGCGACCCCGAGGTGCCCGAAGAAGCTGCCCCACCAGGCACGCAGAGAGAAGACCTGGCGCAGATAACTCGCCAGCCAATGACGCGGCAGTGTTTCCGGCGGATCGATCAGGTCGGGATCACCCCCTGCCGCGCCCAGTTGCATGTGGTGCCTGAAGTGGTCCGCTCGATACCTTTCCAGCGACGCGAACAGCAGTGGCGCGACGAGCAGCCCCGCGACGGCATCGTTTACGCCCCGCGTTCGGCAAAGGTTGCGATGCCCCGCATCGTGCAGGATGTTGCCCAGGGCGCGCTGCCGGTTGGCGACGACGAGCACCGCCAGCGGCATCGTCCCCGCCCCGACCCAGGCCACGGCCGCCGTCGCGGCCAGGATGGCGGCCCAATCGAAGGCGATGTCGCCGAGGGGCCGCGCCCAGTTCAGCCGCAGCAACTCGCGGTGCGCGCTGCCGTCGCGCTGCAACTGTGCGCGCAGTTCCGACTGGTCCCCGAGGACTTCCGAATGCGTCAACATGTCCGGAAACTCCTTCCTCGAGCGGCATCGCATCGCGCGTCCCACCGGCTTCTCGCCAGCGGAAACGCCCCTGCAACGGCCCGGGTATCGAAGCTAGCAGCGCACTGCGCCGCGTGGAGGTCGTTTAGCAACTTTGGCCTCCGGTCAGCTTCGCTAAACCGCGTGCTAGAGCCGCGTCTCGCCCCGCCGAGTCCTCATAATCCGTTACAGAAACCAGCCTTCCCACACAAGCAAGGAGAGCCCCGGATGAGTGGCGAACGCGACCTGGAGACCCTGCGGCGTGAGATGGCCCCGCAGCTTCACCCCGAGACCTTCGTCTACTGCAGTTTTCCGGACTTCCGCATCCCACCCGGCTTGGACCCGATCTGCACCTTTCGGGAGGCCGAGGGCGTCACCGCGATCGTGGAGAAGGCGCAGGCGGATGACTCGGCCGTGCCCTATGTCTTCGAGTCGCACCTCATCACGCTCACGGTTCATTCGGCCCTCGACGCCGTGGGATTCATCGCGACGCTGGCCGGGCGCCTGGCGGACGCCGATATCCCCTGCAACGTGGTCGCGGGCTATCACCACGACCACCTGTTCGTGCCGACGCGTCACTCGCAGCAGGCGCTGAAAGTGCTGGCGTCGATTTCGGCGCCGCCGCGGCCGCCTGCGCGGCCCGCCGTCTAACTGCCGCCCTGCTCGCTGATCCAGCGCCGCACATCCTCGGCACGCCAGGCCGTGATCCCGGCCGACAGCTTCACCGGGCTCGGAAACGAGCGCGCACGGACCTGTCGCCACAGCGTGGACTTCGAGATCGGCACGAACGCAAGCACTTGACGTTGGCGCAGGAAGCCCGTGTCGGGCAAGCAGGGTGAGGGGTTGGCGGCCGCGCCGGACTCGGTCGCGTTTGAGGGTGTGGCTGCGGCGGGGCCGCCGGCCAAAGTGGTCCGCATGGGCATGTTCGATCTCCGCGGCGGACGGCTCCGCCCGAAGGCATGACCAGCTCGTTGCGGCAGCGAAGGGTCACGGTCGGATCGCTGCGGCGAGAAACGCGAAGACTCAAGGTCAACCGCCAGCGCGTTCCCAGCTGGCGGTTCGTGCGGACCGGCGCTAATGCCCGGTCCCGGAAAGTAGCTGCCAGCGCTGCCGCTGGTCGCCTCAATGGGGATCAAGGCAGGTGTCGACTGCGACGCCATCGACCTTCGATGGGAGTAGCGCCGCGACCCGTAAGGCCGGCATGCGCCTGCTTGAGACCGTAACGCCGGCGATCAGTGAACGCACGTCGAGCGAAGCACGCGCCTGCGAAACGGCGGCCTTGCGCGGGCGCTACATGGTGGCGACTCGCGGCGCCGGGGTTTCATCGTTCTCGGCTTCGCCGGACTCAGCAGCCCCGGTCACCGACGCGGCGGGCGGCAAGGCGGAGACCGTCGCGTCCTCGCCGGTCAAGACACTCGCTCCATCGGGTGTCGTCTCTTCGACTGAATCACCCTGCCCCTCGATCTCGACCTCCGGTGCGTTCATGCGCCGCCGCAGGCCTGACGCGAAGTTGCGTGCCGCCGTGGCGACGCCGCGCACCTGGCGCTTCACCAGCGCACGTTGCTTGTCCACCTCGCGCGTGGTGATGACCTCGTGGATCTCGAGCGTCTGCAGCAAGGGCATCAGCTGGTCGAGCTTGCCCAGCAGTTCCAGGTAGCGCCGCCCGCTCGATGACAGCACGCCCACCTCGATCTCCAGCGCGCGGGTGTCGTAGGTCGCCACGCGCGTGATCCCGTGCGCCTTGAAGAGCGCTTCAGCGCCGTCGATGGCGCGGTCCAGCGCGGTGGAAACGGCATCCAGGCGCTCGCGCAGCGCGGTCTCGACGCGCGCAACGTCCTCGGGGTCCAGGCGCGTGCGCGCGATCACCGAGATGAAGTGCGCGTTGAGCTGCAGCGTCGCGAACATGCGCACGAACAGGCGCTTGCCCTCTGCGCTGGTGAAGCAGGCCGGCATCTTCACGCTCGCCGCCTCGACACGTCGATAGTCGACCTTGGCCTCGCGCGCGAGGATGCGCTCGTTCACGCCACCCTGGTCCACCCGCACGATCTGCAGGCTGGTGGTCGTCGGCAGGACATCGTTGTGCATGGGCATCTCCCGCAACAATCACACTGTGGACGCTTGCGGCCAGTGTTCGCTGCGGTCGGCATCCATCGCCACGCGAAACGGCCGTGCGGCGACGGTGGTTTCGCCATCAGCCCGTGCCACACGGCGGCAGCCCCGTTGACCGCGGACGTTCGCCTCGCTACCTTTCATTCACGCAGCAGCTGGCCCTGCGTCCACCTCGGCAAGCCCCATTGATTCTTGTGCGCACGCGGGCGGCTCGAACCCTTCGGCCGCTTCGCACCCCGAGCGCGCTTTCGAGCCGTTGACCGCACGGTTCCCGTGCCACCAACAGCTGCAACGCGCACTTCGATCGGTCGCTGGCATCCCGATCACGCGGCATGCGCCGCGTCCAGCCAGCCTTTGAAGTCAGCCGCCGGCTCCCAGCCGGCATTCGTCACCCCGTGGGGCCATCGCCCCGTGGGCGGTCATGGCCTCCGAGTTCCCCATGGAGGCCAACATGCCACACCCCCGAGCATCGCTCGAACGTTCCCGCGCGCCGCTGTTCGCAGCCAGCGCTCTCTGTGATTCGTTTGTCGACGTTCTGACTGAGGACGACGACACCGCCCAAGCCGGCGCCGAGTCCATGGACTGGACCGAGCAGGACGTCGTTTTCCTGCACTGGCGCTTGCTGCAGGAAGTCGAGGCGCTGTCTGACCCCGAGACGCCCCTCGAAGCCAAGCTCGACACGCTGCGCTGGGTGTTCACCGAGCGCGAGAAGGATTCAAGGCCGTTCTCGTTCGTGAACTGCCTGCGCGTCGTCGGCTGCAGCCCGCTGTCGCCGATCGCCTACTGCGGCCTCGTCGATGCCGAAGAGATCCGCAGCCGCATCCGCCACGGCGTGAAGCGCTGGCTGGAAGCCACGCTGACGCGCTACCCCGAGTGGGTGCGCGAAGCCGTCGCCCGCAACCCGGAGTGGGTCGAGCTGCAACTCGCCCGCAATCCGCAGTGGATCAACCAACAGGTCCGCGCGGTCGCCCTGCAGGGCGACCTGTTCGCCTGAGCCCTTCGCCTGAGCCCGTCCCGGCCGCCGCCGCAGCGCGGCGACCACCACCTCAAGGAACACACCATGTCCCGCTTCCATCGCGCGGCCGGCGTGCTGGCCGTTCTCGCACTGCACGCACTCGGCGCTTACCTGGACACCACCGACTCGCCTTCGCCGCCCTCGCGCGCCGAAGGGCATCGCCTGCCCGGCGCCATGCCGGTCCGCTGAGGAGCCGCCATGCACATCGTTGCCCAGACCGGGCGTGCCGCGGCGCTGCTGCTGCCCGTGCGCGCACCGGAGGATCTCGAGTACCTCGTCAAGGAGAGCGAGATCGTCACCGGCCGACCCGGCCGCACCTTCGTGATCGCCGGCGCCGACCGCCTCGCCTATCGGCTGCAGTGGCATCCGCTCGGTTTCCAGGTCGAGCGGCTCGACAGCCGCGGCCGCGCTCTGCACGTGCAGCAATTGCTGCTGTTCGAGTTCCTCGACCACCCGCTGCTGGAGGCCTTGCACGCCGGCCAGCTCTTCACCGCGCCGATCGAGTTCGATACGCCGCGCGGTTGACTCATCCACCCCAAAGGCGGGCGTCCCTTCGGGGGCACCCGCCATACCGGAGAACCACCATGCAGATTCAAGTCCGCATCAACGAGGAAGGCGCGCTGCGCAACCAGCGCTTCGCCTTCACCGACCGATTCACCCTCGTGTCGGAACTGCTCCAGAACGCCCGGCGCGCAGGCGCCACGTCCATCGCCATCAACCACGAAGCCGAAGCAGGGACACTGACCATCCGCGACAACGGCCGCGGCATCGACGACTTCCAGAAGTTGCTGACCTTCAACGAGTCGGGCTGGGAAGAAACCACCTGCGACGCCGAAAACCCGTTCGGCATCGGGTTCTCGAAGTGCCTCTACGCCGCGTCGCGCTGCATCGTGCGGTCGCGCGGTCAGTGCGCTGACTTCGACACCGCCGCGGCCTTGGCCCGAACACCGATCAACGTCATCGAGTCGGCCGAAGCGCCGACCGAGGGTACGCAGATCGAGCTGCACGGAGTCGACCTGCCCGACCTAGCCTCGCGCATCGCCACGCTGTGCGCGGGCTTCCCCGTACCGGTGATCTTCAACGGCAAGGCGCTCGAACGCCCGCATGCCCCGGAGCACCTGGTACTCACCGCGACGCCCATCGGCGGCCTGCACCTGTCCGGCACGCGCGATGGCGAGCACAGCCATGACACCTTGGTCTACCTGCAGGGTTTCTGCGTGCTGCGCCCGATCTACCACCGGTCAGAGCGAGCGAACGTACTGCACCTCGATGCACGCCAGTTCATGGCACGGCTGCCCGATCGCGACAAGCTGATCGACGAAGACCGGCAGCGAAAGCGCATCGACACCGCGCTGCGCGCCGAGTGGCGTCGCGTGCTCGAGGACGCCAAGCGCGCCCTACCCTCCGAGGTGTTCGTCGACAGGTTCTATCCGGCCCTCCGAGGCTGGGGCCACCTGGATCTGCTCAACGACATCGACGCCCTGCCCGCCGCCGTGTTCGACGAGATCTGCGGCTACCCCTATCAGGAGGGCTCGGGTGACCGGGACTACCTGCGGACGGTGGCCGTCGCGCCGGCACGGGCGGCCATCGAGGCCGGCTCGGTCAAGCTTTGCTCGATCGAGTCGATCGACGAGAACAACGCCGGCCGCTGGATGTTCGCGCGTGCCACGGGATGCCTGCTCTTCAACCTGGGCGGCCTGCATCACGAGCATTGGGTGCAAGCCCATGTGCGCTGGCTGGACGACGAGTCGGTCACCGTCGAACCGCTAGGCGAGCATGTTCGCCGCACGCTGGAAGGCCGCTGGATCTGGCCGGACGTCGCGCTGTGTACCGCCGTGCGTGTCGGCGTGGGCAGCGACAGCGTGGACGTCACCGATGCCGGCGTCCACCACGACGGTGTGCTCTACATCCCGGATGGCGAATCGTCGGGCGAGCCGGTGCGCCAGGTCTCGAACTTCACCGACGAGAACGAGCAGTTCCTGGAGTCCGATCTGGACGCGGACCGCGACGCGCTGGCCGACCTCATCCGTCGGCTGCGCTCCGTCGATCCGAAGGACACGCTCGACTCGCTGCTGCGTGAGCTGAAGCTCGAGCGCTACCCGGTGCTGCATGGCCGGCAGTTCCGCCTGAGCGTCGGCACCGGATCGGACGGCCATGCCGTCGAACTGGCCGATTGAGGCCATGGGTCGGAGGCCTTCGGGCCTCCTCTCCCCAGCGCAGCACCTCGTGTGTGCGCTGCGGAGAGGCTTTCCCGCAGGTCGCAGGCACACCTGGAGCGCGTCGCTCCGAAGCCGGCCCCGAAGTCCCTCCGGCGCGCAGCGCCGGCCCGCCCGCCATGGCCGCGGAGCCTCGCCCTCAACCGGGCGCAGGCCCGTCGTGGTGGGTTCACCCGTCAAGGAGAAATCATGAACCGACAACAAGCCATGCGCGCTTCCGAACGCCGCCGCGGCGGCCGCGGAGGCTGCCATGAATGACACGGTCTTCGAACATCGCATCGACGAAGCCAAGCGCCGCGCGCACGGCCGCTGGACCGAGATCCTGCGCAGCCTGGGCGTCGACGATCGCATCCTGGGCAAGCGCAACGGCCCCTGCCCGTCATGCGGCGGCAATGACCGCTTCCAGTACACCGACAAGTTCGGCGAAGGCAACTACCACTGCCGCCACTGCGGCGCGGGTGGCGGCTTCAAGCTGCTGCAGGCCGCGCTCGGCCTGGACTTCGCGACCGCGCTGCGTCAGGTGGAGTCCTGCGTCGGCGCACCGACGCCTGCGCCGACGGCCCCATCGGTGGCGGCCGAACCGTCCGCACAGCGCATGCGCCGCCTGGCGCAACGCTTGTGGGACGAAGCCCTGCCGGTCCAGCCCGGCGACGAGGTCGATTGCTACCTGCGCCGCCGCGGGCTGCACCTGCGACATCCGCCCAGTGTCCTGCGCCGTCACCCGGCGCTGGGCTACTACGAGAAGAACGCCGCGGGCCGCGCCTGCAAGGTGGCCGACTACCCGGCCATGCTGGCCTGCGTCCAGGGCCCAGACGGCCACGCGGTGACCCTGCACCGGACCTACCTGAAGGACGGCGAGAAGGCGCCGGTGCCGGACGCACGCAAGGTGCTCTCGGCCGGCATCAACGGCGCCGCTGTCCGGCTGTGCGAACCGGCGCATGAGCTCGCCGTGGCCGAAGGCATCGAGACCGCGCTGGCGGTGCACCTCGCGACCGGCAAGCCGGCGTGGGCCGCGGTCAGCGCCGGCAACCTCGAGAAGCTGTGGCTGCCCGAGGGCGTGCGTCAGGTCTGCATCTATGCCGACAACGACGCCGATGGCGGATTCGAAGGCCAGGCCTGCGCCTACGCGCTGGCGCGCCGGCTGACCCGCATCGCACCGGGCAACGAGGCCCGACAGGTCCGCGTGTTCCTGCCGCGCCAGCCCGGCCATGACTGGGCCGACGTGTGGCGCCTGCGCAGTACGACCGCCGAAGCCCAGGCGGCGTAGCAGACCGACGCCATGAACCCCACCGGTCGCTGCCACACCGGGCCCTGTGTCGATGACGCAGGGCGAAGGCAGACCTTGAACTGCACGCAGTCGGCGCGGATGAACCCGCGCCATCGAGGATCCGGCCCGCGCCGGATCCATCACCAACCCCGCGGGGCCCAGCCCCGCAGGGGCGAGGTGCCCCGCATTTCCGATCGGAGCTTGTGATGAAGAACGGACGTACCCTCGTGAGCCTGGCGCAGGAACTCGAACGCCAGCTGAGCTCGAAGAAGGACCTGGTGGTCCCCTCGGCGCTGATGCGCCACGACACCGACGACACGGGCCAGACGCGGCTCGTCGTCGAAGAGACCGGCGGCCCGGCGCGCTACGGCGTGACGCCGCTGGCGCGCCGCCAGCTCGCGGACAAGTTGAAGATCCCGTATGCGTACTTCGAACGCATGCGCAGCGAGCAGCCCGTGCTGCTGGACCGCAACGTCAACACCTGGCTGCAGAGCGACGACGACCGCCGCATGCTGCGCACGCTGGACGGCAACGTCCGTGCGGTGCTGTCGGACCGCTACCGCCGGCTCGACAACTACGACCTCGCCGAAAGCGTGCTGCCGATCCTGCAGCGCCTGCCCGAGGTGCGTTTCGAATCGGTCGAACTGACCGAGACGCGGATGTACCTCAAGGTGGTCACGCCTCAGCTGAAGCACGAGATGTCGCCCGGCGATGTCGTGCAGGCCGGCGTGGTCGTGAGCAACTCCGAGGTTGGCCACGGCACGCTCTCGGTGCAACCGCTGATCTACCGGCTGAGGTGCCTCAACGGGCTGATCGTCCCCGACTTCTCGCTGCACAAGACCCACGTCGGCCGCAGCATCGGAAACGTCGCCGACACCATCACGGTGTTCAAGGACGACACGCTGCAGGCGGACGACAAGGCCTTCTTCCTGAAGGTGCGCGATGTGGTCGAGGCGGCGGTGTCCGAGGCGACCTTCCTGCAGGCCGCGCAGAAGCTGCAGAAGACGCTGCGCATCCCGCTGACCGGTGACCCGGTGAAGACCGTTGAGGTGCTGGCCAACCGCTATGCCCTCAACGAGCAGGAGCGTACCGGCGTGCTGCGGCACCTGATCGCCGATGCCGACCTCACAGGCTACGGCCTGGTCAACGCGGTGACGCACTACTCGCAGGAGGTCGACGACTACGACCGTGCGACCGAGTTCGAGGCCCTGGGCGGCCGGCTCATCGAGCTACCGCAGTCCGAGTGGAAGAGCCTCGCCGAAGCCGCCTGAGCGCGGCGCTTGCCGGAGCAGCCCGGACCCATCGCGGGTCCGGGCTGCACGGATTCGCCCGGGAGTCCGGGTGGTTGCGCATGGCAATGCGGCCCCGACGGGGCCGCGGGCCATCGCAAGCTCAGTGCCGAACCCTATGCTGTGGCGCACACCGATCGACACCAGTCCGTCACCCGAAACATCTCAATCCCACCCATCCACCGTGCCCGGCCAGGGCCCACCCGAGGACAGCACCATGAACCAGGCGCAGCTCTCCGATGTCCAGCTCACCAACCTGACCTTGCTGCTCACCATCCGCGATGGCGTCCTGCAGGACCGTCCCGCCACCTGCTGCAAGTACGCGCTCGATGCCGCGCAGGCGGACCGCATCGCCGGCCTGGGCGTGCAGCAGATCATGGCCATCGTCGCCAACGTCGGCGACGCCACCCTCTTCCCGGCGCGCCGCGACCTGCTGGCGCTGCTCGAAGCGCCACTGCCGCTGGCCCGGCCGCTCGCCGCGGTGCACGCCGCCCAGCACCTCGCAGCCTGATCGCCGCCACTGGCCATCGCCATGGGCGAGCCCCGTCCCCCACTGCGGGTCGACCGGCAGCTGCGAGCGCTGCAGCTGGCCAAGGACTGCGCCGCCCTGGGCGCCCGCGTGCGCACGATCGGCCACCTGACCGGCCTGCCACCACGCGAGTTGCTGCGCCTGCTGTTCCCTGACCGCGAGAACGTGCCGCGCGGCCGCCCGCCCGACTCCCCCGAGTGGTACCACGGCGCGAACCTGCTCTACCGCGCCGAGGCCTCCATCGTCGTGGCGCTGTACCGGCGCCTGCGCGACGGCGGCTTCGCCGCAGCCGAAGCGCTCGTCGCCGCCTACCGCCACTACGGCAGCATCTGCGAACCGCCGCAGCGCATCAGCTTCGACCGCGCCTTCGACCTCGCCGCGCACACCGACGGGCTGTGGCTGACCAGCGTGCAGAGCTTCTCGCTCGTCGCCTGCCCCACGTGCCACAGCGAGTACCTGGCGGCCTACGGGTCGGCGCCGCGGTCCAACGACGAGTGCCCGTTCTGCAAGCTGGTGCAGCGCTACGGAACGGATCAGCGGGTGCAGGCGTCGTTTCCGGTGCGGCCGTTGCCGGACATTGCACTGGTGGACCTCGGCCTGCGGCAGTTGCTGAGGCGGACATGAAGGAGGTCACGGTGCAGCGCCCGTGCCTACCGTTCGGACGCGTATCCAAGAAACTCGGTGTGCGGCGTTCGACCGGTTCTCCAGTAATGGTTGGCGCCGTCGGGCTTGTCTCGTCGACCTGCCGTGGTGAACACCAACCGCCTCTTTGCCCTCGAGATCGCGACAAAGAATCCCGAGCGCTCTGCCTCTTCTTCCCCCCAGAACGCCTCGTTCTCGACCCCGAGCACGATGACGGTGTCGAACTCCAGGCCCTTAGACTTGTGGATCGTCATGATCCGAACTGCCCGATCCTCTGAGAAGCGGGCCAGGGCACCGGCTGCATCGCCCGCCGCAGTCCTCAAGTCACGGATCCGTGCGAGGGTCTGTTCGACCACCTCGTCGAGCCGCGTACCGCGTTCATAGTCGGCGGACAGTCCCGCAACGAGCTCACGCCCCGCGCACTGCAGAAACTGCTCTGCGAGTTCGCACATCAATACCGCGGCCGGCCCCGGTGACGCGACGGTGCCGGCACGTGTGCGCGCTTCGTCGATGAAGCGATACCAGCGGGCGCGAGCTTCGTACGCGGCATCGTCGTCGATCGCGCCCGACAGCAGCGTGTCCATCAAGCGGCTGTAGGCCTCAGGCTCTTGCTCAGCCATCACCACGGTCAGGAAGTCGATGATCAGGCGCGCGGCCGGTTCGGCCGACAGGTCCTGCAGCGCCTGCTCATTGCGAAAGGCAACGCCCTGCTGCGTGAGCAGCATCATCAGCGGCTGTGCGTAGAGTTCGACTTGTTTGGATACCAGGATCGCGATCTCCGACAGCGGCAGTGCGTCCTCGTCAACCGATCGGGAAACGAGGGCTGCAATCGCAGCCGCTTCGGCCTGGCTGTCTGCAAAGTGCTCAAGCTGCACCAGCCCGCCCTTGCCGACGATGTCCCCATCAGGAACGGCCGCTCCCGGATCCATCACCTTGACCATCGCGTTTTGCATCCGCCGCAGACGCGGCTGTGATCGAAAGTTCTGGTAGAGATTGAGCGGCATCGCGTTGAACTCACCTGCAAAGGTCTTGAACACGCCTTCCAACGCGCCGGCCCAACCCATGATCCGTTGTTTGGTGTCCCCGACCGCCGTGAGCTGAATGTCGCTGCCGTGGAACGCGGCGCGCAGCAACTGGTACTGCTGTCCCGTGCAATCCTGGAACTCGTCGAGAAAAGCGTGGCTGTAGGTCTGCCGGACCGCATTGCGAGCGAACTCGCTGGCCTTGAGGATCTCGATGGCCAGCGGAACCAGGTCGTCGAACTCGATCTGCCGGCGCGTGACGCGCGGTTTGCCGATGGTGTAGTCGGCGTCGAGCGCATCCTTGCCCGTCAATACCGGACGGAACCGATCGATCAGGCGTTTGGCAAACGCGTGGAAGGTGTGGCTGTCGAAGCGGGACGCCAAGGCCGGTCCGCAGCGCTTACGCACACGCTCTTTCAGGTTTCGACTGGCGTCCACCTTGAACGAGATGGCCAGGATGCGCCTGGGATAGCGACAGGCCCCCGTGCGCAGCAGAAAATCGGCACGCTGCGCGAGCATCTCGGTCTTGCCGGCGCCCGGCCCGGCCGTGAGCGCCAGGCTGCAAGTCGTTTCGGTCGCAGCACGCAGCGCGTTCGGCTCCAGCTTCAGACCATCGGCCGGTTGCCAGCGTTCGGGCTTGATCATTCCGGCAGCGCCGCCAGCTTGGCCTTCACCATGTCCAGCATCCGGCCGATCGCCTCAGGCATCCCGTCCGCCAGCGCGGTGTCGTCCAGTTGAGCCAACGCCGCCAGGTGCGCCGCGGGTTTGCTGCCGAGCTTGAAGCAGCGGTGATAGGTCGCGAAGTACTTGTGCTCGTCGTCGCTGTACTGGTCGGCGTCCCCATGCTCCTTCCCCAGCACCGCCGCGAGGGTATTGTCGCCGGCCGGCTCCGGGCCTACCAGGTCATCCACACCATAGGCTCCGGGGAATTTCTGCAGCATAGCGAAGTCGAGGTCCAGGGGCGCTGAGAAGAACACGCCGGCCGACTCCAGGAATTTTTGCCAGCCTGGCCATTCCTTCGAGTCCGGCAGAACATTGTCGGCATCCCACTTCGGCAAGCCCTTGACGTGGGCCTCGCTCAGATCGCTCTCGATCGTCGGGAACTTGAGCAGCTGCTGGATGGCGTAGCGCACGCGGCCCCAGCCTCCCTGGTGTCGCCCCAGATCGAGATCGAGCAAGGTGACCTGAGGAATGCCCAAGCCCTGCAACAGTCTCCAGAAGTGGTTGACGTGCCGCCCCCCCAGCGGCACGACGCACACCGACACCTCGTCCTCGGCGAGGCCCTTGGCGCGAAGCAGCCGCGGCAGCACGACCTCCTCGCTGTCGCCTTCCCCAAGGATCACAAGGCGAGAGAAGTACAACTCGGGGAACGCCTGAACGGCCTCGCGCACGAACTTGTGCGCTTCATCGGACGCGTCCGGCATCACGATCCTCGACACCAAGGTCCGGCGGTCCTCGTCCAGACGCAAGTAGCGGATCTGGTCGGGCTCGACGCGACGCAAGAGCGACGGCGCGTGCGTGGCCACGATGGCCTGGGCATCGTCGTGGCCAGCGAACCCGCGCAGCGCGTTCAATACGCGGCCCAGGTAGTGCGGCGACAGACTGTTCTCGGGCTCTTCCATCGCGACGAGCGTGAACACCGCGGGTCTGAGCTTGTCGACGTCGAAGGCCTCACTCTTCTTTGCCAACACCTTGCGCCCGATCGCCTGCATCGAGAGCACGAGCGCCAGGTACAGCAAGGACTGCTGCCCGTCGCTCAGGCGCGAGAAGTCGACTTGCGGCTCGCCGGCGCCCGGCGCGAACGACAACGACAAGTGCCGCAGCAGGCTGTCCACGTCGCTGCCGGCAAACGAGATCGCAGGGTTGGCGTAGTGCGTCCCCTTGTGCAGGGCCGACCAATGAGTGGCCAACTGCTGGCCGATGCCTTCGATGGCGGCGTTGCCCGACAAGGCCGCACTGATCTCCCCGGTCAGCTTGGCGATCGCTTCACTTTCGGTTTGCCAGTCGGCCGCGCGCAGCGCTCGGCCCAGCAAGGCATTGGCCGCGAACGAGATGTGGTCGGCCGGGTCGCGCCTGGCGGGCAGGTAGTGCACTTGGATCGCACTGCGATCGTGTTTCTGGACGGGAATCGACTTGGTCGGCTCGTCGTGCCCGTCGACCGAGATCACGCATTGGAAAGCCTCTTCGATATCGCCGTCCTCGCCGAGCGTAGCCGTCAAGCGGTATCGAACACGGGGCACGCCGCCCGCCGTGACGAGTTGCATGTGGGCGAAATGCACCGGCACCGTCGCATGCTTGCCCTTGGCCTTCTCGAGCTCGGGAAACTCGAAGTCCGCCTCGATCCACAGCGTCAACGGGCCGGCGAGGGCCTTGCAGGCGTCTTCGGCCTTGCAGTGGAAGTCCGACTTCCGGATGCGCCGCAAGGCCGGATCGAGCCCGAACATCCGGGCCAGCGCCTGCAGCAACGCCGTCTTTCCCGTGCCGTTGGGGCCGAGCAGGAAACACAGCGCCGTCAGGCCGATGGCCGTGGGATCAGCACCGAAGCACTGGAAGTTGGACAGCTTCAGCTGCGTCAGTTTCAAGCGGCACTCCGTTGTGGTTGGTACGCGGCGGCAAGGCCGTTACTCGCGCCGCTCAGCGGCCGACGGCAGATGCGACGGGCGGCTGGCGATCAGGATCTCGGCCACTCCCGGCAATGACCGCAGCGCACGCCGCGTCGTGTCGTGCTCTTGGACACTGCACGAGTCGTCGTAGATGAAGACCAGGATCTCGCGATAGCGCTCAGGGAGTCGGCGATAGGGTTCGATGTCCTGAAGGACTTCCTTCTCGATGGTCTTGAAGTCGGCGGCCGTGCGCGCGAACTTCACTTCGATCAACAGCGCCAGGCTCGGAATGCCCAAATCGGCCCGGTAGGTCGAGTGGCCGAACTTCGGGAGCGTGTCCTCGTCCTCGAGGTCGTGGAACATCCCACGGAGCAACAGCCACAGGATGTCTTGAACCTCGCGCTCGCTGCGGATCGGCCAACGCACAGGCGTTCTCAGGTCGCTGCTGTCCCAACGCCAGCGGCGCAGACAGCTCTCGAACTGGTTCAGAACGTGCGTCACAGTCGCCCGCGTACGCAACACGGCAGACGTTTCCTCGCTGACGGCCGCGCGTAGCACCCGCCACAACAGCGCCGCCTGATGCGCCGATCGGCGCCCGACATCCTCCGTCAACGTGCGTTCCACGATCGACGCCCGCAAGGCAAGGCGCTGATCAGCGGTGACGACGCCACTCGGCGCACCATGATCCAGCCACCAGTCGAAGGCCGCGCAATAGCTCAACGGAGCGTCAAGATCCAGAACGGGCGGCGTGATCTTGACGCCGCACAACTGCGCAGCGTGCGCCACCAGTGGGTCGGTGCGCGCTGCCGCGTCGCGCCGCATCGCTCCCAGGACCTTGCCCAGCCAGTTCGCGTACTCGCTCTTCTCGCCGATGAAGCGCCTTGCCGCCAGCGCCAACCCAACCAGGACCGCCGGATCGTGAAGCGCGGCCCCAGGCCCGGCCAGCAACGGGTCGCGGGCCGCCGCCCGCTGCATGCCGTCGTCGAGCGCGCCGAGGAGAGCGGCATCGGCGTGAGACGCTACCGTGTAGCCAAGAGCCGCAACAGTCGGCAGGCTGGAGGGGTCGTAGCTGCGATGCAACCAGACCTCTTCGCAGTCGATGCCCCAGACGATGCCCAGCCTTGGGTCATTGCCGACGATGTACCTCGCGATCAACCCCTCGACGTTGCCGCTCGTGTTGGCCGAGGCGACGTCCGCGCGCAGGCGCGCAAGGCCATCCGCGATCCAGGTGACCGTCACAGGAACCACCTGCTCTCACGCAGCTTCGTGATCAGTATGTCCGGATTGAAGTTCGGGATCTGCCGCAGGTTGCCGAGCAGATTGACGACCATGTTGGGGTAGGACACCGACACCGGCTGGTAGGACGGCATGAACGAGCGCCACGACATGAATGTCAGGTTGAAGACCTGCTCGGCGATGTAGCCGAGGCTTGTGAAGGTTGAGTTCGGGTGGATGCTGACCAGCATCGGCGCGGGGCAGCCCTGGAGGTCGGTCTTCAACTGCTGCGGCCCGGTCAGCGTGACCAGCGCGGCCCGTGGGCCGAGCGGTACGATTTGTCCGCGTGCCGGCACCGCCACCCCCTTGCGCGATTGCCTGTAGGTGGCGCCTTCCGATGCCGGGTCGAACAGCTTCCAGTCATGATCGGCACTCACCTGGACGAAGGCGTACTCGACCTCGTAGTCGGTGAGTTCGCGAACCAAACCAGCCACGGCCTGAGCCTCGGTCTCCTTGTAGCGCTTGAACGACTGGTGAAAGATGATGCGCAGCTTGTCGCCCTTGCGCCAGCCGTACCGGCGCTGCAGCTCGTCCAGGTTGGCCCGCAGCGACGTGAGAAGCGCAGCCTCGTACTGCCCTGCCGCGGCCTCCGCGGTCGAGTTGCCGAGCAGGTAGTTGCCATCGCCGCTGAACACGGTGGTGATGCCGACGATGCGCTCGCGCTCGGACAGCCGGTCAGAGCCGACTCGGGCGCTCCCGATGCCGACGATGACTTCATAGACGAGACGCTGTTGGACCGAGAGCGTCCAAGGAACACCACCGAGCTTGGCGTACAGAGCCAGCGCGATGTTGTTCAGGCTGAAGCCCACGTTGTTCTGGAGCAGCGTGGGCAGGCGCACCACCTGGACCGGCACGCCTTGAGACATCAGCACGGCCTTGCTCGTGTAGTACGGGCTGTGCGCGCCGAGCATCAGGCGATCTTCGTCGGTCAACACGACGAGGGCCGCGTCCACCTGGCGCTGCGCTGACTCCAACGCGGCGGCGCGGTAGGCCTGGGCCTTGTTCTGGCCTGCGTCCACAGCGACGAGCTCGAAGTGCATCCCCTGCAGGCGGAATTTGCGACCCATGCCTTGCTGCATCGGCGTCTTCGCGCCGTTGGACGGCACGCCATCGCGCAACTGGGCGACGAAGCGCTCGACATGACCTGCGTGCGCGGCCGGGTAGATGACGGCGACACGAGGGCTCTTGCATACGAAACTGTCGGCGTCGAACGGACCGTTCACGTCGATCTGCGGATCCACCGGCCAGGGCACCGTGATGGAGCCGCCAGGGCGCAGGCTGCACTGCGGCGGACTCAGCTTGCGAGACTGACCGACGCCGATGCCCCGACTCACCTCAGTCAGCGTGCCGTCAAGCGACACGGCCAGACCCGCGCAGCAGGGCAGTTGGCCCTGCAAGTCCTTGAACTGCTCAACCAGCTGCTTGATGCGCGCGAGCTGCTTGTCGGCCGCGGAGACGTTGTACAGACATGCCGCGAGCCGCCTCTGAAACCCCTCGTAGTCGGATCCCAGCGCGGCGCGTCCGAGTCGCTCGAAGTTGGTGTACGTCGGTTCGACATGGACTTTGTCCAGCGGAATGCGATCCTTCCGCGCGTCCGTGAGGACCGCGATGTCGCCTTCGATGCGTTCGATGCGCCCGATCAGTCGCCGGTTGAACATCGGCAGGATGTACAGGTCGTCGACCTCGCCTTCGCCGACAACGTAGAGGCCCTGGAGCTGCAGGCCGCGGTCGCGAAGCTCGCGCGCGGTGGGTTTGATCAAGAGTCGCGCGCCGAAGTTGACGAGCACGCCATTCAGGAACCCTCCGTCTTGCGGTGCCAGCGGCCGCACATTGAACGCGTACTCAGCGAACACGCCGAAGATCTCGGCGCCGTTGCCCTTGAGAAGGTTGGCGGTGTCCCGCACGAACTTGGCCGGACGCACGCCGGAGATGCTGCGGTGGTGATTGAAGAACGAGCGCAGGAGAGCCTGGTGTGCCAAAGCGTTGGCGACGCTGTGGTCCTTGGCAACGTCGAAAGTGACCGCCTCGCCTTCGGTCGCCGTTCCTGCCGTGTAGGGGAACAACGCGATCGCGTCGCCAGTGCGCAGCACGAAGTGCGTCTTGAAAAGCTGAGCGCGCAACGCCCTGAGCTGTTCGCTGCCTTCGTACGGGAGGCGGTACCCCGCGAACTGCGACGCCGAAAACGTGATGGGCAGGTGATTGAGCAGCATGTTCTGGTTGTCTCCCTGTTGGGCTTCTGGCCGCAAGGCGATGCCGGTGTCGAGGGGTGGACCGTCGATCGCTTGCATCCAAGGGTCCGTTGCGTGGGAACCTGCGGCGCGGCCACGACGACCCCGCAGGCTAGATGAGTTCGGCCGCCTCCCTCAATCGTTGCGCAGTAGCCGGCAAGCCGGCGCGTTCGAGCGCGGCGGCGAAGTCTTCGGCCGTCGCCTCAGGCTTTTTCCAACGCATGCGCATGCGCTTGAAGGCGGCCACGGCGACGAGCTGGTCGAGATCCCACTGCGCGACGATGAACTGGTCGGGATGAATGATCTCGATGCCAAGCGGGCCGACGACGTCGCTGGGGAAGTCGCGCAGGTTTGCCGTGACGATGCAGTCGGCAAGCCCGGCCATTGCCGCGGCCAGCACATGAACGTCATCCGGGTCGGGCAGCTTCAAGCTGCCAGCCAACGATTGCCAGGCCCGCTCCTCTACCTCCCAGTCCGGCACGACCTCACGCATCTGATCGCGGCGATACCCGAGCTTGCCCGTCAAGTCGGGGCGACGCGCTTCGATCGATGCGATCCACTCGGACTCGATCGTGCGCGACCACTTGGCTGCATACAGTCCTGCGCTGGCCAGACTCATCAACGCATCGGCCATCGCCATCGGATGGAGCACGCACGCATCCAGCAAGGCCGTGTAGCGCGCGTGGCCCGCCATGTCAGTAGTCCAGCCCCAGCTCGCGGGCGTTCTCGGCCATGCGTTCGAGCGCGCCCTCCTGGCGCTTGCGCATCTCGCGCGCGTAGGTCACCAAATCCTCGAAGGCGACACGGCGATGCGTGCCCACCTTGCGATGAGGCAGACGCCCTTCTTCGATCTCCTTGACGACGAACGGGCGCGACACGTTCAGGAAGTTCGCAGCCTCGACGGTGCTGAACTCCTGCTTCGACGGCATCAGCGTGATCGGCCGGCCTTCGCTCATGGCACCGAGCAACTGGCCAATCAACTTCAGCGCCGTCGGCGGCAACTCGACCGTCGGGTGGCCGCCGTCGGTGGTGGTCAGCGTGATCGCCGCAGCGCGCGAATGGTCGAGCGCTTCCATGATGCAACGCTGGGCGGCGCGCGCCATTTCGACCTCCTGGGGCGACATCTTGGGAGGCACCACCTGGCGGACTTTCTCGAGGGCGGTCATGGGTTGCTCCTGGGGCATCTGAGCGTGATCGGGATGCCGTATGGTAATCCACTAAGTGCAGCAAACGCAACATATGTACTAAGTGTAGAGCCCCGCATCGCACTGGCTGGCGGCGAAAGGCCTAGCGGCCTCGTGTCAATTCGGCGTGCCGGCCGAATCCGCCGCCGCAAGACTGGCTGGGCCTCCAACCTCCACACCATGTCTCTGACGCCATCGGCACTCAGGCCGTACACCCCCATCGATCCCGGCTTCGAGTCGTCACCGGTCGGCGATCTTCTGCTCGCGCAAACCGAGCTGATCAATCGAATTCAGCTAGCCTTCGGTCTGGACGCCAGCACGTTTGCCAGAGAGATCCGTCCTACCATCGCGGCGTACGCGGAATTCGTGCATCTCCTCCCCGCCACGGCATCGAACTACTTCGACCGACCGGGCGGCCTTCTTGCGTTGGGCCTCGAAGTTGGCTTCTATGCGCTTCAGGGAACGGATGCGCACATCTTCTCCGGCCAATCCACCATCACCACGCGCCGTCAGCTCGAGCCGCGCTGGCGGCACGCCACCTTCATCGGTGGCTTGTGCTGCGAACTGCACCGGGCCATGGCATCGTCGATCGTCGTCGATGCCGACGGCAACGAATGGCCCGCCTACCTCACACCCTTGGCCATCTGGCTCGCCGAACGCCGCGTCGAGCGCTACTTCGTGCGCTGGCGCGCTCAGGCGCCCGAGGCGCGCAGCCTGGGCCTGTTCGCGCTGCCCCACGTCGTGCCGCCCGCCGTGCTGCAGAACCTCAGCGCCGGCAACACCGTGATCGTCCCGCACCTGCTAGCCAGCGTTGGCGGCCTGCCGGTGTATCGCGAGCCCAACGTGCTCGACAGCCTGGTCCGCCGCTCGCTGGCCCTGGTCATCGATCGCAACCTCAAGGCCAGCGCCGACCGCTATGGCTCGCCACAGTTCGGGTCGCACCTCGAACGCTACTTGGTGGACGCACTGCGCCGCCTGGCCTCGGCCGATTCGGCCTGGGTACCGAACCGGGAGAAGTCGCGCGTTTGGTACGGCGACGACGGTCTGTTTCTGCTCTGGCCGCAATGCGCGGCCGACGCGCAGGCCCTGCTCGAGACGGATCAACTGCCCGGCATACCAAAGTCCGCTGATACCGTTCTCGACCTGTTGCTCGCTGCTGGGGTGGCGGAGCCCCGCGACAGCTCTCAAAACACGTGGCTCATCCAGCCGCCCGGCGCAAAGGGCCCGCTGGACGCCATCAAGCTGACGTCTCCGGCAATCCTCTGGTCCGGCCCGGAGGCCAGCCCGCAGCCGCTCGCCGGCACCCTCGCGACAAGTCGCGAGCCGGCGAGACCGATGGACGCCACGGCAGCGCCGGCACCTCCGCCGCCGCCGCGAGGCCAGTTGTCGCTGCTCGAAGCCGCCGATGCGGACCCAGCTGCGCCCCTGCCGCCGCCGGGCAATGCAGCAGCAGCCGCAGTCGAAGCAACCGCCGGCACCACGATCGCGCTGAAGGCTCCCATGCGGCTGAACCCCGCCGTGCGCGACGCGCTGGGCTCCATCGTGGCGACGCTGAACGGGGACGCACGCACCGCAGCCGCGTGCACGGTGGCGACCGGCATCTTCGTGCCCCTCGCCGAACTGGAACGTCGCGGCCTGCAGCCAGCACTCGTGATGCGGGCGCTGGGCGATTTGCGCATGCTGGTCCACGCCGATGCAAATCGGCCACCGACCGTATCGAGGGACTTCGGCGGCGTCACCACCGTGGGCCTGATCCTCGATCCGCGCTTCGTCACCGGCCTCGACCTCGCCACCTTTGCGATCCCGGAATCGCCACAGGCCTGAGCATGCTGGTCCGCCAGTACGAAATGCCCTGGCGGCCGGCCTACGAGGCCTACGCCGCGGCGACCTGGCTGCTGGCAACGGCCTTCTTTGCGACAGTCGGTGTTCTCGGGCACCTGCCGCGCCGCTTGGCGTTGCCGCTGGCGCTCTGCTGCTTCGCCTGGGGCGTCTTCCGTGGTGCTCAAGCCCTGCGCATACTGGTGCTGCGCGCTTCACTCGGCGGGCGCGGCGTGCAGACCATCACCACCGCCGAGCTGGCGCGCTGGTGCCAGCAGCCCGACCAAGTGTTCCTCGGCTTCGGCTTCGACTGGCGACCTGTCCACGCCCAGCGCCTGTACGAACTGGCGAAGGTGGACTACCGGCAGTTCACCGTCTCACCGCGCATGCTGGCCTGGCTGGGCTACGACAGCCACCCGCAGCCCGACGCCGAGATCGGCCTGCCCTACATCCATGGCGTCGAGCCCAAGGAAGTGCCGCTGCACCGGCCACTGCAGAACTTCGAGGGCGGCACCCTGCTCGTCGGCACCACGCAGTCGGGCAAAGGGGTGGCGCTGGCCAACCTCATCACGCAGGCGGTGCGGCGGGGCGACGTGGTCATCGTCATCGATCCGAAGAACAGCCGGCGCCTGAAGCGCGTCACGCAGCGCGCATGCGAAGACTGGCGTGCGCGCGACACGTTCCTGGAGTTCCACCCCGCCTTCCCCGAGACCGGCGTGCGGCTGGACTTCACCTTCAACTGGCAAAAGCCAACCGAGATTGCCTCGCGCATCCAGTCGGTCATGCCGCCCGACACAGCGGGCGCGTTCTCGGCCTTCGGCTGGGACGCGGTCAATGTCGTCGTGCAGGGGCTGATCGAGCTCGAGGAGCGGCCCAACCTCGTGAAGCTGACCAAGTACATCGAAGGCGGCATCGAGCCGGTGCTCGAAGGCACGCTGCGCCGCCACTACGAGCGCACCCTGGGCGCCAACTGGCGCGATCTGCCCGAGATGAAGAAGCTGCTGCACGACGCGCACCGCGGCAACCTCAAGCGCCCGTCGGAAGCGGCCAGCGCCGACCTGCTGGCCTTCGTCGCCTACTACGAACACCACGTCGCGCAGTCGCAGCGCAACAAGGTTCTAGACGCGCAGGTGCGCACCTTCCGCCACAACCGTGAGCACTACCAGAAGATCACCGCCAACCTGCTGCCCGTGCTGTCCATGCTCACGTCGGGCGACCTGGGCCCGAGCCTGTCGCCTGACCCGTTCGACGCCGACGACACGCGCCCGATCATGAACTTCGAGAAGATCGAGCGCGCCGGCCACGTGCTGTATATGTGCCTGGACTCGCTGCCAGATCCGTCGGTAGCCACGGCCATCGGCGCGCTGGCCCTGGCCGACCTGGCCGCGCGCGCCGGCATGCGCTACAACCTCGGCGACTACCGGCGCATCTCGCTGTTCGTCGACGAGGTCTCGAACGTGATCAACCAGCCGTTGATCGAGATCCTCAACAAGGGCGCCGAAGGCGGCATCTTCACCACCTGCGCCATGCAAACGCTGGCCGACCTGGCCAAGCGCCTGGGCAGCGAAGACGCAGCGCG
>CETV01034567.1_pt1 | contig 41767 bp, 40 predicted proteins | sample 531451 | NCBI WGS metagenome assembly CETV01 (sample SAMEA2623155, study PRJEB7988) | marine metagenome | isolation source: saline water (ENVO:00002010), including | reverse complement strand
CGAGCGGGGTACGGTCGTGTTCGATGTCGAAGTCGTCACGCCCGACAACAAGGTCTTCGACGTCAAGGTCGATGCTGCCGATGGCAAGGTGCTGTCCAGCAAGCTCGATCAGGCCGATCGTGGAGAGAAGGACGAGGAAAAGGACGAGGACTGACCCCGCAGGCGGCCTCTCGTGAGGTCGTCTGATCGACCGTCGAGGAGGGGCGGCCGTATCGGCCGCCCCTCTCGCTTGTGGGGTTGTGCCGCCAATGCTGCGAACTTAAGCCCTGTCACCCCTTGTAGGCAAGATTTGGATGCGGCTTGGCCCTGACATCGGCGCGAGGTGTGGTTCGGCCTGGCTGTGGACGCTTGAGGCTGCGCGCGATCATGGACAGCGTGTCCTGGAGCAAGGTCGGCAAATTAGTGACCACCAGCAGCAGGCGAGGCAAGGCGCGCTGCAGGATGTGAAGGGCCGCAGTGGGTGCACAACGCTTCTCGGCCGAGGCCGTGGCGCCGGCCTGGGCGGCAGCGCAGATCAGCGCACACAGGTTGTCGGCCAGCACCTTGGCGGCCACGTCCACCAGCAAAGCATGCTGACTCAGGCCGCTGACGGCTTCGAGTTTGAGGCGCAACTTCAAGCGCTTGAATGCTTCCTCGATTCGCCAGCGGCGGTGGTACAGCGCGCCGAAGGTCGCCGCCGGGGCCTCTTGGGCGCTGAGGTTGGTCATCAGCACGCGGCCCTGGCCATTGGGGGCGATGCTGCGCACCACCCGCACGGTGGGCGCCACGGCCGAGCAGTTCCAGTCGGCTGCGTCCTGCGGCTTGGGCGCCTTCAAGACGATGTCGGCCTCGTCCTGGTCGCTGCGCATGAACTGGCGCAAGCTGCGCCAGCCGCCGCTGGTGGTGTCGCAGCGGATGACGAACTTCAGGCCCCGTTCGTTGAGCAGGTTGACGAGCCAGGCTGCCGGGTAACCGCGGTCGAGCAGCAGCACGTCGGCTGGCGAGAGCTTGTCCAGCGCATTGGCCAGCATGGCACGTTCAGACTCGCTGGCCGAGTGCACAGCGGCATGGACGGTGAGTTCGGCCCCAGGCAGATACAGCGCAAACAGGCGTTGATCGGCCCCCGCCAGGTGCTGCGTACGCTTGCAACGGCGAATGGCCGGCATCAGGACGCTGGCATCGGCGGCCACCAGCCGCAGGCCCTGCCAGCGCGGCACCATGCCGCCGCGCTCGGCATGGGCGAGCACCTGGTCGTTCAGGGCCGACAGCGCCGGCATGTGCAGATGCGAACGGGCCTTGGCAAACGCGCGGTCGCTGACACCACGCACCATGGCTGCGGTGTCGCGCATAGCGCCGAACACCGAATCCAGCAGGCACTGCTGGGACGAGGCTCGCATGCAAAGCAGCGTGGCCACCAGCGCCGGCAGCGGCAATTGGCGCCGGCGGGTGAAGGCGCGGGGGAAATCGGGATGCCGCGCAGACTGCGCAAATGCATCCGAGCGCAGGGTTTGGGCCAGGTCCAGCAACAAGGACTGGATAAACGCACAGGTTTGAGTTCATATCGTGAAATGAACTCTAAAAGTGCAATGATATCAATGACTTACGATCTGGTCCAGCTTAAGTTCGCAGCATTGGTTGTGCCGCCCACCTACCGCTGACTCACCGCTATGCCCCATGCGCCCCGCGCTTCGGCGTAAGAAGGACCTGCAGAACGTTGGCGCTCTTACGGGTTTGCAGCGGAATAAGTATCCCTTAAGTCACGGAGCCGCAAGATCGCTCGCATTGCCCAGCTGCCTTGTTTGCTTCCATGAATTTCCCTGAGCCTAACCAGGCATCAAACTGTCCGTTGTGTGGGCACACACCAGTTGGGATGACCGCAGGAGCGCAGCGACCAAGCTTGAGTGTCGTGGTACCCGTCTTCAACGAAGCCGTGGTGCTGCCGCATCTGCATGAACGGCTGTTCAACGTACTTCGATCACTCGAAGAGCCGGTGGAGGTGCTGTATGTCGATGACGGCAGCAGCGATGCCACGCCGGCCGTGCTGTACGCGCTGCGCAATGCCCACCCGGAAGTCGGTGTCATCCGCTTGTCACGCAACTTCGGGAAAGAGCTTGCCCTCAGTGCCGGCCTGCGCGCCAGTACCGGCGACTCGATTGTTGTGCTCGATGCCGATCTGCAGGACCCGCCGGAACTCATCCCCCAAATGCTCGCGTCGTTTCGCAGCGGCTATGACGTCGTGAACATGCGCCGCCGCAGTCGGGCAGGCGAGAGTTGGCTCAAGAAGCTGACGGCGCACCTCTTCTACCGGTTGCTCAACCGCCTGAGCGACGTGCCCATCCCCGCTGATGTGGGGGACTTTCGATTGTTGAGTCGGCGCGCGGTGGACGCTATCAACGCCATGCCAGAACGCAATCGCTACATGAAGGGGCTGTTTGCCTGGGTTGGTTACCGTCAGACGACCCTGGACTACGACCGTGCACCGCGGGCTGCCGGTGTGGCCCGCCAGCATTACGGCAAGCTGCTGGGGCTGGCGGTTGAGGGCATCACCTCCTTCTCAGTCGCACCACTGCGCGTGGCAATGGTGACGGGTTGCGCAGCCGGCGCCATGGCGCTTGCGTTGACGATCTTCTATGCGGCCAAGGCCTTGATGTTTGGTGATCCTGTTGGCGGCTTTCCGACGCTGATTGTCGCCATCCTCACCCTTGGAGGAATGAACCTGGTCGGCATGGGCGTCCTCGGCGAATACCTCGGGCGCCTGTTCATGGAGACCAAACGCAGGCCACTGGTGCTGATCGACGCCTTTGAACCACCGCAGGCGCGCAACGGACCTGACGAACGCACGGACCCTGTGCCCGCCCACCAAAGCGGCGAACTGGAGGCCGTTGCTTGCGGCGGCCGGCTTGCAGTCGTCCACGCGCTGTCTCGCAGCGCATGAGCTCCGCTTCGATCACCGGGCCGCGCGCAGGCCGCACGCTGGTGTATTCCATCGCGGTGCTTGCCTTGCTGCGCCTGCTGTCCCTGTCCTGGTATCCGCTGATGGACACCACCGAGGCACGGTACGCGGACGTGGCCCGGCGCATGTTGGCGCAGGGTGACTGGATCACGCCCTGGTTCACCGACGGTGTACCGTTCTGGGGCAAGCCGCCGTTGAGCTTCTGGGCCACCCGACTGGGATTCATGCTGTTCGGCGTCGGTGAGTTGGGTGCCCGGCTGCCGCACTACCTTCTGGGTGCTGGCGTGGCAATTCTGGTGTGGTGGCATGCGCGACGGTTGTCGCATCGCGCCGCCTGGCATGCCGTGGCGCTGCTGTCGGGATCGACACTGTTCCTGGTGTCCAGCGGCGCCGTGATGACCGACATGGCGCTGACGCTGGGAAATACCTTGGTCATGGTCGGCTTCTGGCGTTCGCTGCACTGCGACGCGCTCGACAAGACGTCGACACACCGTGCGGGCTGGATGATTGCGCTGGGCGCGGTCATCGGCCTGCTTGCCAAAGGTCCGGTGTCACTGGTGCTGTGGGGCCTGCCGGTACTGGCGTGGGTCTGCTGGAGTGGCAGTCTCCGCCTCGCTTGGGAACGCATTGCCTGGCTGCGCGGCGCGCTGCTGGTGCTGGCCCTGACGCTGCCGTGGTACGGACTGGCGGAGTCGCGCACGCCCGGTTTTCTACACTACTTTCTGGTCGGTGAGCACTGGCAGCGATTCGTAACGCCGGGTTGGGCAGGCGATCTGTATGGCAGCGCGCACGATTTTCCACGCGGCAGCATCTGGCTGTTTGCAATCGGCGCTTCACTGCCCTGGAGCTTTCTGCTGCCATTGGCAGCGTGGGTCGGGCTCGCTCGGCGCGGCTCCCTCGCTCAAGACGCGCCGCCGCAGCCCGCAGGTCAGCAAGCCTATCTGCTCATGTGGGCCTTGACGCCGTGCATCTTCTTCACGGCTGCTGGCAATATTCTCTGGACCTATGTTCTGCCTGGACTGCCCGCGCTGGCGCTGCTGGTCGGTGGCTGGACTGCCTCACGCCGCCGCGCTCGGCTGACCGAAGGCGTCTTGACGACGGGGACCGCAGCTATGGCCATCGGCCTGACCGCGTTCGTGGTCAGCGGCAGCGTCAATGACCGCTTCACGAACAGGTCTGCCAAGGACGTGTTGCTGGCCTATCAAGCCCAGGCCGAGAAAGGCGAGCCGCTGTACTTCTTGGGCAAGGTCCCATTCTCTGCGTCGTTTTACTCTGCCGGGCAAGCTCGCGCACTGGCCAGTCTCTCCGATCTCGCATCCACAACCAACGACAAGGGTGCGTGGGTTGTCGTCGACTTGCGCACATGGGCCACGCTGCCCCCAGCGCAGCGTGAGGGCCTGAGCGTCGTGACCGAGAAGGGACAGCGCATGCTGCTTCGCTGGCGTTGACGTTCACCCTGAAGGAAAACGACTTGCCTTCAGGCCCTCGAGCTGCGCGTGAACACCCACCATCGGCTTGCGACGTAGGTTCCGACAGCAACGACCGCCAACACGGCGCCGAGTAGCAAGGCGTAGGACTTCGAGGTGAACGACAGCAGCACCGCATACGCGGCTTGGTTCACCGAAAAGCCGGCTGCGGAAACAAGCAGGAAGCGCCACGCAGCCGCATCGACAGGTGCGCCATGGCCGCGGAAGCTAAGCTTATGGTGGCCGACAAATGACACGGAGACCGCGGCCAACCAACCAACGACGTTCGACGTCAACGGCCGCGCAGCGGTGTACTCGACGAGCGAGACCACCACCGCCCAATGCACAAGAGTGGCAGTGACGCCAACGGCCAGGAACCACGCCGGAGCGGCGTGCGGCACCGGACCGCTTCGCAGCTGCGGCTTGCCCCCCTGACTGTTGGCCTCATCCATACGGTCAGACTGTAGTCGTCTACCCGAGCGAGTACATCGCGGGAAGCTGCACCACCGCCTCGAGCCCCTGACGATCGCCAGGCACTTGTGGATTGACGATCGCCCGATGGCAGTCTGCGTTCGCGCGCACGATGGGAGAGCCACCAAGGCCAAACGCGATGGCGAGCGGGGTACGGTCGTGTTCGATGTCGAAGTCGTCACGCCCGACAGCAAGGTCTGCGACGACAAGGTCGACTCTGCGGACGGCAAGGTCTTGCCCAGCAAGCCTGATCAGGCCGACCGCGGCGCGAAGGACGAGGACTGTCATGCGGTCGGTCCCGGTCGGCGCACCTGAGGCGGCAAGAGGAGCGCCCACAACGCCAGCAGCGACCAGAGGGCCCCGCAAGCAAACGCCACCGTGCTCCCGTAGCCAGTCCACAGCCAGCCCGCCAATACCGCCCCGATCAACTGGAAGATGCCCGTGACGAAGTGGAACAAGCCGAAGGCCGTGGCCCGCAGCGCGGGCGGCGCCTGCTCTGCCACCGCGGCGGCAAGGCCGCCCTGAGACAGGCCCATGTGCAGCCCGTACAGCACCACGCCGAGCCAGAGTCCTGCGCTACCGGGCAACCATGCGAGCGCGGCTTCGGCCGCCGCCAGCACCAGCAGCGACGCCGCCAGCAGGTTTTGCCTGCCGAGTCGCGGCGCGTAGGCGCCGGCCGGGTACGACACCAATGCGTAGACGACACTCATCACGATCAGCACCACCGGAATCCAGACCAGCGCCAGCTGGTCCTGCTGCGCCCGAAGGACGAGGAAGGCCTCCGACAGGCGTGCCAGCGCGAACAGCGCGGCCAGCACCAGCAAGTGCCGGAACGCTGCCGGCAACGCGCGAACCCCTGACCAGATGTCCGCCCAGCCGAGACGGGGTGCGCGAGCCGCTGCAGGTTCATTCGCCGCCGCCTCGGGCTCGTCGACACCCAGGGCCAGCAGCGCAACCGCCAGCAGGGCCGGCACCACCGCAACCCACAGCACGGCGCGCATGTCACCTGCCCAGAGCCAAAGGAAGAACATGGCCAGCAGGGGGCCGAGGAAGGCACCGACGGTGTCCAGGCCCTGGCGCAAGCCGTAGGCGGCGTCGCGCAGGCCGACCGGGGTCACATCAGCGACGATGGCGTCGCGCGGTGCTCCGCGGATGCCTTTGCCGATGCGATCGACGAAGCGCGCAGTCACCACGCCGATGACGGAGTCGGCCAGCGGAAACACGGGTTTGGTCAGTGCGGCGAGGCCATAGCCGAGCAGAGCCAGCGGCTTCCGCCGCGCGAAGCGGTCGGACACGAACCCCGACACAATCTTGAGCATCGAGGCCGTGGCCTCTGCGACGCCTTCGATGAAGCCCACCGCCAGCACCGACAGGCCAAGTACCCCGGTGAGGTAGACCGGCAGGATGGCGTGCACGAGTTCCGATGACATGTCCATGAACAGGCTGACCCCGCCCAGGACCCACACCGTGCGCGGGATACGCTGCCACGCGCCCTTCATGGTTGTCCAAGCCCCACTGTACGTACACGGCCGCGGCGCCAACGGTGGACGGCGAACATCACGATGCCAACCACCAGGATCACCAGAACTGCCAATGCTTCGTAGTGCGCTGCCACGCCGATCACCCGTGCGATGGCCTTCCCGAAGGCATAGCCGAGCCCGGAGAACACGGTAGCCCACACAGCCGCACCGAGCGCATTGAAGATGACGAAGTCCGCCCAAGGGATCCGTGCCATGCCGAGCGCGAGTGGCCCCGCCGTGCGCAGGCCGTACATGAAGCGGACACCGAACACCATCCAGCGGCGGTGTTGGTGGATCAACGGTGCGATGCGATGGACCCCTTCTTTCAGGCGCGGAAGCTTGTCGAGAATCCAGTCACCGCGCCAGCGCCCGAGCGCAAACAGCGATTGGTCCAGCACAAAGTTGATCGCGCCGGCCAGCAAGGTCACCGCCCACCACGGCGCGTAGCCCTGATGGGCGGCAAAGCCGGCCAGCACCACGGTGGTTTCGCCCTCGACCACACTGCCCAGCACGATGGCGGTGTAGATGTGGCTGTGAAGTAGGGCGGGAATGTCCATGGGTTGGTACGTCGACGCTGCCCCCGGGCGCGAGTTTGCGCTATCGCTGAACGAGCGCCACGAACCACACCAGGACTGCGCCGGCGATGCTTAGCATCACCGCTGCGCTGCCCATGTCCTTGGCGCGCTTGATCAGTGGGTGTGATTCGAGCGAGACCGTGTCGGCGAGCGCCTCGATCGCAGAGTTGAGCAACTCGACCACGAAGACGGCCACGATCGAGAGCGTCATCGCCAGCGCATGCCATGCGCCCGGTGCGATCCACCACGCCAGCGCGATGAGTGGCAGGCCGACAGCCAGTTCCTGGCGGAAGGCGGCCTCGTGGCGAAACGCAGCCAGCAGCCCGTCGCGGGAGTAGCGCGCTGCATGCCAGACGCGACTGAGTCCGGGCCGGCTCTTGTAGGGGGTGGTCAGGCTCGGTTCGGGACAGTCAGGCAGGCTCATGACGGCAGTGCGGCGCGTGGGCGAAGTAAGTGGAACGACAGAGTGGAAACGACCCAGCACAGCCAGGCTGTCCACAGGGGATGGCTGGGGTAGTGGGCACCCCGCGCAACCTGGACCGCGCCCAGTACCAGACCGGCCACCATCGTGACCGTCAGCCAACGCCTTGCCGCCGCCGGAGCAGCATCGCGCAGAACGAACCATGCGGCGAGGAATGCGAACGCCGTGGACGCGTGGCCCGAAGGGAAGCATCCGCCTGGGCCACCGTCGGCGACGCCGTAGACCCAGTGGGGTACGTACTGCCCGACGCTGCCGCCGAATTCGGCCAAGGACCATGGGCAACTCGTGGCGCTGAGGCGCTTGATCAGCGGGATCAAGGCCGCGCTGGCCAAGGTGGTGCCCAGCATCCACAGCCGTTGAGATTTCGATAGCGAACGAAGCGGCCCCCAGGGCCGCCAGTAGCCGACCACGAGCGCAGCGAGCAGTGCCCATGCGAGGTAGCGGATGCCCCCGTGCAACAGCCCTGCAGTCAGCCAGTGGTGTCGCCAGGGAAAGCCGTCGGGCCCACCCAGCCATCGTGCGACCGTGATGTCCATGCCCGTGGCGTCCCAGGCTGCCAGCGCGGCGAAGCCAGCCGCCGCGACGGAGATGTCGGTGATGGCCATGCGTCGCCAAGCGGTGACGCTCGGGCCGCGCGCGGCGACGGCGGTCAACGGCGGCATGCCCGGGTGATGTCTAGTGTGGGCTCGTACTCGCGCGACTGCACCTGCAGCAAGCCCATCGTGGTGTGGAACAGATTGTCGTGGGTCCGCGCCTGTGCCGCCTCCCGCTTCAGGCAGGCCGTGTCCAGGCCAAAGCTGGCCGTGTAGCCCGGTGACAGCCACCAGGTCATCGGCACCTTCGTCTGTTCATCAGGGGCGATGGCGAAGGGCACGCCGTGCAGGTAAAGCCCCTTCTCGCCCAACGACTCGCCGTGGTCCGACACGTACACGAGGGCGGTGTCGTAGCGCTTGGACTGCGACTCCAGGAAATCGATCGTTTTGACCAGCACATGGTCGGTGTAGAGCAGGGCGTTGTCATAGGCGTTGACGATCTGCTCACGCGGGCACTGCTTCAAGTCGCCGGTATCGCAGGTGGGGGTGTAGCGACGAAACGCCTGCGGGTAGCGCTTGAAGTACGCCGGCCCGTGGTTGCCGAGCATGTGGAGCACGACCACCAGATTGCCCTTGGCGTCGCGCGCGACCGTGTCCAGCCCCTCGAGCAGCACCTCGTCCAGGCAGCGGCCACCGTCGCACCACTCGGACAGCTTGGCGTTGTCAGATTGCACTGCTGCAAGCCCCTCGCAGACTCCTTTGCAGCCAGACTGGTTGTCGCGCCACAGCACCTGGAAGCCGGCGCGGTGAAGCACATGCAGCAGCGACTCGCTGGTGCGGATACGGCGTTCGTCGTAGTCGCGCCGGCCTATCGGCGCGAACATGCAGGGCAGCGAGGTCTCGGTGTTGGTGCCGCACGCGGTGACGTCGGGGAAATTGATCACGTCGCGTTGCGCCAGTTGGGGCGTTGTCTGACGCGCATTGCCGTTCAGGCCCCAGTTGGCCGCCCGCGCGGTTTCGCCGATCGCCAGCACCAGCAGGGCCGGCTTGGTCCGGGCGGTCCATGAAGCGTCGAGCCGGGCATCGAGGCCGATCGGTGATCGCGCTGCCTGGGCCTCGTGTGTGCTGTCGACCGACACGCGCACAGCGGAGTAGATGAAGTTGGCCGGTGTGATGAGGTAACGGACCTCTTTCTGGTTGCGCATCTGCGCAGAAAAATCCTGGAACACCAGCAGCAACGCCCCAACGAGCAAAGCGGACGACCCCGCGATCGTTGCTAGCCGCCATGCCATTGCGCGGCCCCAGGGCTGGCGATCGAGCTGCACACGCCAGAGCACGAGCAAGGGCAGGCCGGCAAACAGCAGCAGGTGCGGCAGCATGCCCCAGCCGAACAGCTCGCCAGCCTCGGCGGGATCGGTCTTCAGCACGTTGCGCAGCATCGTCGGATCGAGATAGATCCCGAAGCGCTGCATGTAGTACGTGGCGAAGGCCGTGGCGACGATCAGCAGTGCGAGTAGCGGCTTGGCCAGCGGCCGCGCCACGACCAGCGACAGGAGCAACACATGCACGGCGGCCAGCGCCACCAGCATGGCCAGGGTGAACGTCCAGCTGGCCGGAAGCCAGGGGTCTCGACCGGCCAGTACCGCCGAGAGAAACGGGGCGTTGGCTCCGATCGCGAAGAACAGGCCGGCGAAAACCGTCAGGCGCGTGCTCGTCAACGCCGGTCGCCGGGCGAACCACCGGCTCACGGTCAGCATTGCTGGCGTGACTGACTGGGCTGAATCGATGCCGTGCGGTGATGGTCCGCTGTTCGACCAGCCAGCCTGCGCACGGGGGAGAAGATCGATGTGGGGGCCAGACTGCCGTCAATAGCAGGCGCCAGCAGCCTGTGGCACATGGCAAGGGAAACACATCGCATCGGGCACTCCTGTCGGCGGTCCGGGCTCTTGGCCACGGTGGCGCCGCGTCATGCACGGCAACAACCCGAGAGTGCGGGGTGAGGACTTAAGTACGACTTAAACGCGGTGCAGAGGTTGCACCACTCGATCTGACCCGCCTTGTGGCCACGACTGGCTTGGTGCTCGACCGACGGAGGACTCGCATGGGCAACGACCGCTGGCGAGCCCAGCCGGTTGCTGAGCTGGTCGGCAATCGCTGCAAGGCCCGCCCGTGAAGCTACAAACCTGGGCGGCTTGCGCCCGGGCTATCGCTGGGGCTTGTCGGTAGCGCTTGGACCGTCAGTTGCGTTCGGCAGCGCTGTGCTCCGGGGGGCGATCCATCCGGTCCAGTCCGCGATCGTCCAGCTGGCCAGCGCCCAGGCTGCGCCTGCCGCCCAGCCGGCCAATACATCGCTGGGCCAATGCACGCCTAGTGCAACGCGACTAACGCCCACCGCAGCTGTCACGCCGATGGCCAGAACAAGCAACAGGAAACGCGCTGCAGGTTGCTGGATGCGCCGCGACAGAAGCGCTGCCAGAGTGAGGTAGATCATGGCTGCGCCAAAGGCATGCCCACTGGGGAAGCTGGCGTTCGTGACGATCACCTCATGCGGCACGAGATCGGGACGCGCACGAGCGAAGACCTGCTTCAATCCAGTATTGAACATCGCTCCGGCCACTGTGGCCGCCACCAGGAACATGGCCATTCGCCAGTGGCGCGACGCAGCCAACACGCCGGCGCTGCCGCCGACGATCAGCATCAAGAACCATGGACTGCCCAAGGCGGTGATCTCGCGAGCCAACTGAAGGGTCGTTGAGCCGCCAAGCAGTTGCGCCGGATCGTCGGTCACTCTCAACGCGAGAAGCCATTGGCGATCTTGCATCAGTGTCTCGCCCTCGCGCATCTCGTCGGCCGTCCAGAAAAGCAACCCAGCCGCCAACGACAAGAACAGGACAAGCAATAGAGCTGCAGGTTCCAGCACGCGCCGGCTCTGCCAAACGAGTCTCGTTCTGTGCAACAAGGCTGATCCAGACGAACGATGAAGTGCGGCCAAGTGTCCCTCAGGGCCAGCCCCCCTCGACGGTAGCGCTGCGCGGGGGGATGCGGTGGGCTCGGTGCGGGCGTGATGGTGGGCATGCGCCACTCACTCGGCCATACGCAGTGCCGGACGACATGGATTGACTCTGCCCGCTTCACTTCGTTCCCTTGTGGTGAGGTGTTTGGCTTGCCGGCGTCCTGGCTTAAGTCTTGTCTAAGTGGCGGGCCCTAGATTGACCTGCAGCGAGATCAGGCGACCGCCTCCGGCCGTCGTCTCGTTGAAGCACCCAAGGAGTTGCCGCATGAACCACACCCATGTCCGTTGGAGCGCGAACGTGCGGCCCACCATCGATGTCACGCCAGGCGCAGGCTGGCGACGTGGCCTGCGCAGGGTAGGCCTTGCCATGACGCTTGTGGTGGTGCTGGCGGTCGTGCTGCCATTGCTGTGGCTGTTCGGTGCGCTGACGCTGCTGGCGACGCTGGGTGGTGTCGCCGTTATGCTGCTGTGGGGCATGGTGAGACAGGCCTTCGCACCCCGGGGTCGGTCCGGACAAAGCCTCCGCACCCGCGCATCCGACGAACTCTGAACAAGCCGAGGAGCCTGGCGCACCATGCGTATCCTGCTGGTAGAAGACGACACCATGATCGGTGAGTCGGTGCTGGATCTGTTGCGCGCTGAGCACTATGCGGTGGACTGGGTGAAGGACGGCGAGATGGCCGAGACCGCGCTGCGCACGCAGACCTACGACTTGGTACTGCTGGACCTCGGCTTGCCGCGGCGGGATGGCCTGTCGGTCCTTCGAGCCATGCGCTCGCGCAAGGAACGCATACCGGTGTTGATCGCCACCGCGCGCGATTCGGTGCAGCAGCGCATCGAAGGGCTCGACGCGGGTGCCGACGACTACGTGCTCAAGCCCTACGACCTCGACGAGCTTTTGGCCCGCATCCGGGCCTTGTTGCGCCGCGCCTCCGGTCGCGCGGAGCCGGTGTACGAGCACAAGGGCGTGACGATCAACCCGGCCAGCCGCGAAGTGATGGTTGGCGAGCAGGCTGTTGTGCTGTCGGCGCGTGAGTGGGCGGTGCTCGAGCCCCTGCTGGCTCGCCCCGGACTGGTGTTGTCGCGCGCCCAGCTCGAGGAGAAGCTCTACGGCTGGAAAGACGAAATCAGCAGCAACGCAATCGAGGTCTACATCCATGGCTTGCGCAAGAAGCTCGGCGTGGACCTGATCCAGAACGTGCGTGGCGTCGGCTACATGGTTCCCAGGGTCTGAGCATGGCCGTGCAGCCCTCCCATTCCCTGCGCACCCGGCTGCTCTGGCTGCTGCTTGCGGCCATCGTACTGACGGCGGTGGTCCAGGCCTTGATCGCCTACCGCGCAGCACGCGCCGAGGCGGATGAGATCTTCGACTACCACATGCAGCAGATGGCGCTGTCTTTGCGATCGGGGCTGCCGTCGAATGCGGTAGCGGGACCTGGCGAGGATTCGCAGGACGAAGAAGACCTGAACTTCATGGTCCAGGTGTGGACCGCCGATGGCCTGCGCGTGTTTCAGTCGGCGCCCCGCGCTGCGTTGCCACAGCGTACCGTGCTGGGTTTTTCCGACGTCAAGACCCACGGCGGCACTTACCGCGTGTTCTCGATGCAGTCGCGTTCACAAGTCATCCAGGTGGCCCAGGACATGGCGGCGCGGCGCGAGATGGCTGGTACCCTGGCCTTGCGCACGATGGCGCCCATCGCCGTGATGGCGCCCCTGCTGATGTTGGTGGTGTGGTGGGTAGTGAGCCTGTCGTTGGCTCCGGTGTCACGGGTGCGGCGCCAGGTCGCCGATCGACAGGCCGACGACCTGAGTGCTGTCAGCGACCTCGACCTGCCGGACGAGATCCGGCCTCTGGTCCAGGAGCTCAATCTGCTGTTCGGCCGGGTGCGCGAGGCCTTCGACGCCCAGAAGAACTTCGTCGCCGATGCGGCGCATGAGCTGCGCTCGCCGTTGGCCGCTCTGAAGCTGCAGGTCCAGGGGCTGCAGCGCGCCACCGACGATACGGCCAGAGACCTGGCGGTGAGTCGGCTGGCCGCGGGCATCGACCGCGCGACGCGCCTGGTAGAACAACTTCTGGTGCTGGCCCGGCATCAAGCGAGCGCCGCCACGGGCCTCAAGCCGGAGCCAGTGTCTCTGGTGGAGTTGGCGCGTCTGGCCGTGGCCGATGCGGTGCCCGCAGCGCAAATGCGCCAGACCGATGTCGGCTTGACGCAGGCCGATGAGGGACTGATCGCAGGCCAGGCGGAGGCACTGCGCATCCTGATGCGAAACCTGCTGGACAACGCTGTGAAGTACACCCCGGCGGGTGGCAAGGTGGACCTGGAGATCGTGCGCGAGGCGGGCGCGATTCGCCTGTCGGTGGAAGACAGCGGACCTGGCATCGCCGACGTCGACCGGCAGCGGGTGCTCGACCGCTTTTACCGCGTGGCCGGCACAGAAACCACGGGCAGCGGACTGGGCCTGGCGATCGTCCGGTCGATTGCCGAGATGCACGGCGCGCGCTTGCGACTCGACCGATCCGAGCGGCTGGGCGGCCTGCGGGTCGACGTGACTTTCCCTCTGGCAGGCTGATCGCACGCGGACGCGCCAACTGGCCGTCACGCCGCAAGTCGTGCCCGACGACGCGTTGCTCGATGCTGTGTGCACTCAACCCACAGCGGGTTAAGTGCTTGGTAAGTCATGGCCCGATAGCGTAGGGGCTGGCTCCACCACTCAGCATCCAAGAGGGCATTCCCATGAACAAGATCGAACCCGCGTCTGCCGAGCGCCTGCTCAACAAGGTGCCGGAGGTCACGCTGTACTTCTGGGTCATCAAGATCATGGCCACCACCGTCGGCGAGACGGCGGCGGACTTCCTGAACACCAACCTGAATCTCGGCCTGACCAACACCTCGATCCTGATGGCAGCGCTGCTCGTCGCAGCCCTCGTCGGCCAGTTCCGCAAGGACCGCTACGTGCCCTGGATCTACTGGGTCGCGGTGGTGCTGATCAGCGTGGTGGGCACCTTGATCACCGACAACATCACCGATCACTTCGGCGTGCCGCTGCAGGTGACGACGACGATTTTCGCGATCGCTCTGGCGACCACTTTCGCCGCCTGGTTTGCCGTCGAGAAGACCTTGTCGATCCACTCGATCTTCACCATGCGCCGTGAGTCGTTCTACTGGGCCGCCATCCTGTTCACGTTCGCATTGGGCACGGCGGCAGGTGACCTGGTGGCCGAGACGCTGAAGCTCGGCTACCTGTACTCGGCCATGGCATTCGGCGCCGGCATCGCGCTCGTGACCCTGGCGCACCTCGTGTTCAAGCTGAATGCCGTGCTCGCGTTCTGGCTCGCCTACATCTTGACCCGTCCGTTCGGTGCATCGTTCGGCGACCTGCTGTCGCAGCCGGCGAGCAACGGGGGCCTGGGCCTGGGGACGGTCGGCACCAGCGCGCTGTTCCTGACGGTGATCCTCGGCTTGGTCGTCTACATGACCAGGGCCGAAAGGCGCAGGTCCGTACTGGATGCGGCGCGGCTGGTCTGAGGTTGCAGCGTCGTCGAACAGGGAAGTAAATCGCGCACGCCATGCCAAGACTGATCGATCGCCGCCGGATCTCTTCGCTGCCAGAATCTTTGGCCGACTCATCGGTCCCAGCTCAGACCGAGTTTGGCCTTAAGTCCTGTCTAACTGTCGGCGCCCACCATCTTGGAACCAGGAGCGACACCCCCGCCCTGAGGAGCAAATGATGCGTCAACGCAAAGAGTCCGCCTCCTTCGAGGCGCTGAAGGCCGAGGCCTTCATTCGCGGCGAGTCGACCCTTTCCGTGGTGTGCGACCGACCCTTCGACGAGGTCGCCCTGCAGTTGGAGGGCAGCATCGTCGCCAATGATCTCGGGATCCTGCAGGTGCACGATTTCCGGCGCTTGCTCCAGGCCAAGGGCATGTCACTGGAGCACAACTGTCGCGTCTACGAGGTCTGTAATCCGCGCCTGACCGCCCAACTCATCGACATCGACCCCGGGCTCGCCCACGTCCTTCCGTGCCGGATCTCGATGCACGACCAGGGTGGCGTCACCACTGTCACGACGCCGATGCCGTCCGCACTGATGACGGAGTTCTCGCACGCGGCCAACGTGGCGCGGCTGGCGCGCACCTTCGAGGCCGGCTTGCAGCGGGTGCTCAGAGGCTTGCTCTGAAGCGGGTTGATCGCTCATCGGCAGCGGTGTTGGCGTCACGAGAGCCGACCGATTAAGAACTGTCTAAGTCCCCGGCCTGACATTGAGTCTGTGTTCAACCACTGTTCCCTTCCAGGAGTTCTCATGACAACACGTTCGATGACCCCGACCCACTTGGTTCTCGCGCTGGTCGCCGCAGGCGTGCTGGGCGGTGCGGGTGCGACTTTCGTGTCCGCCACGCATGCCCGCGCGGCCGCTCCGACCGCCACGGCGTTGCCCGGCGCGTCCATGATGACGCCGATGGGCGCCACCCCCACCGCCGTCGGCGCGCCCGACTTCTCCCAGATCACCGCGCGCAATGGTGCAGCGGTGGTCAACATCAGCGTCAGCGGCATGAAGCTCGCCATCAACGACGCCGACGAGGCGCCGGCGGCGCAACGGCGCGGCCCGCAGGGCATCGATCCCAATGACCCGTTCTTCGAATTCTTCAGGCGCTTCCAGGGTCCCAACGGCGGTCTGCCGGGCCAGCGTGAGATGCCGGTGCGGGGCCAGGGCTCGGGCTTCATCGTCAGCGCCGACGGCCTGATCCTGACCAACGCCCACGTCGTGCGCGATGCCAGGGATGTGACGGTCAAGCTCACCGACCGCCGCGAGTTCCAGGCCAAGGTACTGGGATCGGACCCGAAGACGGACGTGGCAGTGCTCAAGATCGACGCCAAGAACCTGCCCGTGGTGCCAATGGGCAGTTCGGGTGACCTGAAGGTCGGCGAATGGGTGCTGGCCATTGGCTCGCCCTTCGGCTTCGAGAACAGTGTCAGCGCCGGTGTGGTCAGTGCCAAGGGGCGGTCGCTGCCCGACGACAGCTTCGTGCCCTTCATCCAGACCGACGTGGCCGTCAACCCGGGCAACTCGGGCGGTCCGCTGTTCAACACGCGCGGCGAGGTGATCGGCATCAACTCGCAGATCTACAGCCGCACCGGCGGCTACCAGGGCCTGTCCTTTGCCATCCCGATCGACCTGGCGACCAAGATCAAGGACCAGATCGTCGCCACCGGCAAGGCCAGCCATGCCCGTCTGGGGGTGGCGATCCAGGAGGTGAACCAGACGCTGGCCGATTCCTTCAAGCTCGACAAGCCCGAAGGCGCGCTGGTGTCCAATGTCGATGCGGGCGGGCCTGCAGACCAGGCCGGACTGAAGACCGGCGACGTGATCCGCAAGGTCAACGGCCAGCCGATCATCGCCTCAGGCGACCTGCCGGCCTTGATCGGTCAGTCTGCGCCCGGCGAGAAGGTGACGCTGGAGGTGTGGCGACAGGGCAAGCGCGAGGAGCTGACGGCCAGGCTGGGTGACGCCAGCGACAAGAAGGCCCAGCTTGCGAAGGCCGACGATGCCGCTGGCAAGGGCAAGCTCGGGCTGGCACTGCGCCCGCTGCAGCCGCAAGAAAAGCGAGAGGCCGGCGTGGATGGCCTGCTCATCGAGGATGCGGGCGGTCCGGCGGCGATGGCCGGCGTGCAGGCGGGCGACGTGCTGATGGCCGTGAACGGCACGCCAGTCAACAGCATTGACCAGGTGCGGCAGGCCGTGGCGAGGTCCGACAAGTCGGTCGCGCTGCTGATCCAGCGCGACGGCGACAAGATCTTCGTGCCCGTGCGCGTCGGATGATGGGCGCGCCGCTCCTCCTCGCGACGGCAGGCACTGGCGAGTCGAAATCTTGAGCGAGCCAGCCGAGGAGACGCCCAGCCTGCCGCCCGGCCGTTCAGCTCGAACGGCCGGCAATGGCTTGTCGGCGCACATCCTGCCGACGTCGGCGACGATGATCGGCGTGTGCCTCACGACGCTCTACATCAGTCTGCTCGGGCCGGTGGGCACTCAGCGTGTATTGGTCGACAAGCTGATGGCAGTGGACGCGCTGGTGTTCCTGGCCAGTGCCGTGCTGTCGTTCATGTCGATGCGGTCGCGCCGCCATGGAAGCCGCTTCGAGGGTTACGCCGAAACGGTGTTCATTGCTGGGCTCGGACTGCTCGCTCTCGGGGCGGTCGTGCTGGCGTTCGCCATCAATTGATGCCTGGCAGCGGTTCGGCCGCTGCGTCGCATGCGCACACCTGATCAGCAAGCTGCCTCAGCCGAGCGGGTCGTCTTGATAGGGCGTGGAGCAGTTTGAAAGGCGTCCCGAGCCAGCCGGATCAGGATGGATCTCAGCCTGTAGCGGCAATTGAAGAGGTACTGGACCTGCCCGAGGTAGCGCTGGCCGTACTTCTTGAAGGCGAAGGCGTGGTACGTGCCTGACAGGGAGGTCTTGATGTTGCCGAGCGCCGTGTTCACGGCCTGGAAGGACGGGTGCTTGGCACTGGACGCACCGCCACTGGTGATGTGGTGCTCGTGCAGGATGCCGGTGCCATGAACGGCCGTGAAGCAGCCCAGCCCATCGGAGACCAGGGTCGCCGGCGCCGCCAGCGACTTCTCGGCGAAGGCCTGGATCGACTCCTTGGTGAAGGGACGCTGAGACAGGCACATCACGACCGGCTTGGCGTCCTCCGTCGTCTGCACCGCTGCCACGAAGGGAACCTTGTTCGGCGAGCCCCGGCCCGCCTTGCCTCCGCGGACCTCGCCCCCCAGGTAGGCGTCGTCGATCTCGACGCGGCCGGTGAGTTGCCGCTGAGCCTCCCGCAGCACCATGACCTGCATGATCTTGTGCTTCAGCAGCCACGCCGTCGGGTAGGACACCCCCAGATGCCGCTTAAGCTCCAGCGCCGAGACGTTGTTCTTGGCCTGCGTCATCAGGTGCATGGCCAAGAACCAGCGCGGCAGCGGCAGCTTGCTGGACTCGAAGATCGTGCCGCTGACCAGGCTGCACTGGTAGCGGCAGCTGCTGCACTGGAAGTACAGGCGGTCGTGCCGCCGGAACTCGCTCTGCCCGGTCTGCTCGCAGCGCGGACAGACGAACCCGCTCGGCCAGCGCCAAGCCCGAACCCGCTCCTCACACTGTTGCACCGAGCCGAATCGATCGAAGACCTCCGGCATCGACAGCCCCTTCTGGTACTGAACCCTGTTCTGCGCCATGACCGACCTCCTGTGTGGATGGCGCATGCTCGCTGTCGGGTAGCTCAATGGGTGAGCCTGCTACTCGGTAGGCTGAGTCATCTTGCTGGTCAGGTGGGCGCTTCGCATCGATCGCGAGAAGACCTTCTAGAGCCTCGTCGGCAAGCAGCTTCACCGCGATCGAGCAGCCCGACTCGGTTCAATGCCGATGCGCGTGATGCGCATCCGGCACGTGGGGATGGGCGTGCCGCGCCGGCTCGTGCCAATGCCGGTGACTGTGCTCGCCGACCGGCGTCACGTCGTGCACATGGTCGTGATGCCCGTCGTCGTGGCGGTGGGCGTGTTCGTGCTCCAGCGCCTCGTGCTCGTGTTCGTGGCCGTGTGACTCGGCCAGGTGCAGCACCACGCCAACCAGCATCAGAACGCTGCCCAGCACCATCAGTCCGCTCGCCGAACGGTCGCCCAGCGCCACCGCGAACGCCGCGCCGATGAAGGGCGCGAACGCGAACACCGAACCCGTGCGAGCGGCGCCAAAGGCGCGCTGTGCCAGCAGGTAGAACCGCAGGCTCAGGCCGTAACCGGTGGCGCCGATGGCGAACAACGCCAGCGCGGCGATCGCCGAAGGCAGCGGCTCGCCAAAGACCAATGCCAGCGCACCCGTGGCTGTCGCCCCTAGCAGCGACTTGGCCATTACCACCTGTCCGGGGTCGCGTTCCGCGAGTGCGCGCGACAGCGTGTTGTCCACGCCCCAGGCCGCGGTGGCCAGCAGCACGGCCAGCAGGCCCCACAGCTGCGCGCCGCCCGTGCGTCCCTGTTCCAGCACCAGCACCATCCCGCCTGCCAGCAGCAGGGCCATCGCCGTCCAGACGCGGCCGTCCATGGTCTCGCGGTACAGACGCCATGCCAGCACGGCGGTGAAGAGGGCTTCGAGCGTGAGCATCAGTGACGCACTCGTGCCGCTCGTGTTCTGCAGGCCCCAGGCCAGCGCGACCGGGCCGATGGCGGCGCCGAACGCGGCCATCGCCAGCAGGCGGGCCAGATCGCTTCGCTGCAGCCGCGCTTCGCGTTCGATGCGCTGGCGCGACAACAGGCCGACGGCAGCGGCCCCGGCGTAGAGCAGTGCCGCCGTGCTGAATGCCCCGAGCCCGACACCGAACTGCTGCACCAGCGGCGTGCTGACGCCGAACAGTGCTGCGGCCAGCAGGGCAAGCAGCCCACCCCTGAGGGCGGGCAAGGTGGTTGACATTCGGTTCATGGCTTGAACATCATCAGGCAGGACAGCTTGTGCGGTCTCACGCCGGGACCGCCGGGCTACGGCTCAGATGACGTGCTCGATGGCGGTGTGTTGTTTTCGGACCGAGTTCAGCGAACCGTCACGTCGGCGACGAGACGGGATTTCAGGGCGCGTTCGCGGATCGATGCCTCGGGTTCAGCGGCCCACTCGTAGGAACTCTTCCAGGACCAGACGGTGCCGTCGATCCTCACGAAACGCACGTCACCCGCCTTGCCCTCCACGGTGATGGACTGGCGCTTGCCCTCGAACTCGAAGGCGATCACATGCGCGCCGGGCTTGAACTTCAGGCGGATCATCGTGTTGGGCAGGGTTTCGACACCCGGACCACCATCCGAATAGACCTTCACGAAGTTGCGGCCGTCGGCCCAGTTGCGGCGCACCACAAACACCGTCAAGGCGCTGGGATCGGGGGCGAAGCGTTTTGCGTCGGCATCCGCATTCAGACTGGGGACTGGCGCGCTGGTGCACGCGATGGTCCTGCCTTTGTTGGTCTTGTAGCAGTGCGGGATTTCGGCCGCCGGATTTGGCGGCGGCGGAGTGGCGCAGCCAGCCAGCAGCGCGGCGCCCGCGACGAGAGCGAACAGGTGGGGACGAATCGACTTCATGAAGGTGTCTCCGAGCTTGGAAATGAAAGAGATCAGCGCTTGAGAGGTGGTTTGCCGCGGCTCACGTGGCACCCGGGATACGCACCCGCAGCAGCTTCACCGAGTTGACGAAAACCAGCACATCGGGTCCGAGGTGGATGATCGCGGCCTCGATCGGCCCGATCCAACCCATCAGTGCGGCGGCAATGCCCAGCACATGCACCACGCCCACGCCGACGAACAGGTTCTCCTGAACCGTGCGGTAGGCGCGGCGGGCGATGGCGCGGGCGGCCCCGATCTTGGCCAGGTCGTCGGTCATCAGTGCCACATCGGCGGCCTCCAGCGCCGCCTGCGTGCCGCCACCGCCCATGGCGATGCCGACGTCGGCCCGCGCCAGCGCCGGCGCGTCGTTGATGCCGTCGCCGACCATGGCCACGCGGTGGCCCTGCTTCTGCAATTCGGCGATGACACCCACCTTGCCCTCGGGCAGCAGCTCGGCGTGCACTTCGTCGATGCCCAGTTGCTGAGCGACCGCGTGCGCAGTAGCGGCGTTGTCGCCGGTGAGCATCACCGTGCGCTTGACGCCGGTGGCCTTCAACGCCACCAGCGCCTCGCGCGCCCCCGGGCGCACCGCGTCCGCGATGTACACGATGCCGGCAAAGCGGCCGTCCACGGCCACGTGCACCGGCGTGCTGCTGCCGATGCCCGCGGCGTCCGCCGCTGCCGTGGCCCCCGTGGCCAGCGTGGATGAAGGCAGCGCGACGCCGGCCTCGCTCAGCAGCGCCGGATTGCCGACCAGTACCGCACGGCCTTCCACCGTCGCCTTCACCCCGCGCGCCTGGATCTGTTCGTACTGCTGCGGCTCGGGCACCTCGATGCCGAGTGCCGCCGCATGCGCCATGACGGCTTGCGCCAGCGGGTGCGCCGAGCGCCGGTCGGCAGCGGCAGCCAGCCGCATCAGCTGGCGTTCGTCGATGGCGGCGTCCTGCGTCGAGACGCTCACCACGGCAGGCCGGTTGGCGGTCAGCGTGCCGGTCTTGTCGAATACCACCACGTCGACCTTGGCCAGCAGTTCCAGGTACAGCCCGCCCTTGATGAGGATGCCATTGCGCGCCGCGCGTGCCACCGCAGCGATCATCACCAGCGGCGTGGCCAATCCGAGTTCGGCCGGCGAGGTGAAGATCAGCAGCGTGACGACGGTCCGGATGTCGCGCGTGACCAGCCAGACCCCCACCAGGAACACGAGCACCACCGGGATCAACCAGGCAGCGACGCGGTCGGCCAGTTTCTGTACCGGCGCCTGATGCGCCTCGGCGTCTTCGACGAGGGTGATGATGCGTGCGAACATCGTGTCGGCGCCGAGCTTGTCGGTGCGCACGTCGAGCGCGCCGCTGGCCAGCACCGTGCCGGCGAAGACGGTCGAGCCGGTCTGCTTGTCCTTGGGCAGGCTCTCGCCCGTGATCGAGGCTTCGTTGACCGCGCCCTGGCCGCTGAGCACGCTGCCGTCGACAGGCACCTTTTCTCCCGCGCGCACCAGCACCACGTCGCCCACACGCAGCTCCGCTACCGGCACGCTGCGTTCGCCGACCTCGCCATCTTTGCCGCGCACCAGCGCGACCTGCGGTACCGAACCGATCAGCGACTTGATCGAGGCGCGCGCGCGGTCCGTGTTGAGCTCGGCGATGAACTCAGCGATCAGGATGATGACCATCAGCACCGCACCGGCCACCGTCTCACCGCCAAGCATCGCCACCAGCGTGGCGATGGTGACGAAGATCTCGGTGCCGATCTTGCGTTCGCGCACCAGATCGAGCAGGCCGGTCTTCACCAGCGGATACAGGCCAATGGCCACGGCCGCCCAAAGTACTTCGATGGGCACGGCCTGCCGCCAATACAGCAAGGCGGCGAGGCCGGTGAGCAGGATGCGACCGACTTCGATCCAGCGCTCGCGCGTCATCAGCGCGCCCCAGCCCGATTCAGCGGCGGCAGGTCGGGCGGGGGCGGGCGTCGCGGTCATGCGCGGGCTTTCGCAGCGGGACGTCGGCTATCAGTCATTGGCGTGATTCCAGATCAGGTGGGCGTCGATCAGCAGGCGATAGTTCCAGCGCAGCGCGTCGGCGCGCGCTTCGCCGGCGGCGCGCAACGCCTCCAGCGACTGGCGGCGCACGAGCAGCAGCGACTGCAGGTCCACCTCGCCCAGGGTGTAGGCGCGCTGGGTCAGGCGCGCGCTCTCGCGTGCCGCCTCGGCGCCGCGTTCAGCGATGCGCCAGCGCTCGAGGCCGCCCACGGCGTCGGCATGCGTCTCGGCGATCTCGATCTCGATGCCCTGGCGCGCGCGGTCCAGCGCCGCGCGTGCGACTTCGGCCTCTTGCAGTGACTGCTGCAGGCGTCGCTCACGCACCGTCCCGCCGAACGGGATGCTGACGCTGATGCCGATCACCCGCTCGTTGCGAAAGGCCTCGCTGGATGTGAACACGCCCACAGTCGGGTCCGGCACCTTGTCGGCGCGGGTCCGCGACGCGGTGAGCTCGGCTCGGCGCACCAGCCCTTCGGCCGTTTTCAGCGGGTCGGCCTCGGCGACGATGCGCTCGCGCCAGCGGGCCTCCGGCCACATCGGCTCGGCCGGGTCGGAGAGTGCGGCAGGCGCCAGCGTGGCCTCGGGGAAGCGCAGCTTCAGCTTCGCACCTGCCTTGGCCAAGGTGGAGTCGGCCTGGCTGGCCTGGCGCCGCACCTCGGCCAGGTCGGACTGCGCAATGCTGAGGTCCAGCGCGGATGCATCGCCCGCGCGCTTGCGCTTGTCGACCGCAGCCAGGTTGGTCTCGGCAAACGAGAGCTGCTCCTTCAGCAGCGCCTGCGCGCTGTGGGCCTCCAGCCAGTTCAGCCACAGGTCGGACAGCGCGCGTGCCGCCTCGTGCCGTGCCTCGCTGACGCGGGCGCGTGCGATCTCGATGTCGACTTCGCCCAGTTGGCGGTCGAGCCCGGCCTTGCCGCCGATGCGGATGCCACGCTCCACGCCCACCGACCACTCGGTGGTGTTGCCGACGCCGCCCACGTTGCGCCGCTGCGTGCTGGCATTGGCCGTCCATTCATGGGGCCCGGCTGCCAGAACGGCTGCGCCGTGGCCAGCTGCATCCAATGCGCGCCGCGCCTCGACGACGGCCGGGTCCTTGTCGATCCAGGCCTGTGCCTGCACCGTCGGTGGCAGGTCCTTGGGCGTCGCCACCTCCTGCGCCGCGGCCAGGCCAGCGATCAGCAGTGCACCGATCCCCGCCAGTACAAATCGCTTCATGTGAACTCCCCGTCAAAGGCCAGCGGTGTGGCCCAGTAGCGCACGCCCGTGCCGGCGAAGTCGCGTTGCAGCAACTGGCGCAGTTGCCCGAGCTCATCGTTTGTCAGCAGCACATTGACCTGCATCGCACGGCTGCGGCCCATCACCTGTTCGGTGGCGCTGAGCCGCTGCTGTCCACTGCCGTGGCTGTGGGTGGGCGTGCTGGTGAAGACTTCGCTGCCGGCGTTGGCCAGCAGCACATCGAGCAGCTTCTCCTCAACCGTAGGAGGGCATATCAGGGTCAGGCAAAAGTCAGCCATGGGCGGCCTCCTGCGGAAAGGTGCGACTCAGGACGGCGTCGGCACGTGGATGGGCAAAGCGCAGGTACAGGATGGGCAGCAGGATCAGCGTCAGCGCTGTCGCGGTGATCAGGCCGCCGATGACGACGATGGCCAGCGGGCGCTGGATCTCCGAACCCGGCCCGGTGGCAAACAGCAGCGGGATCAGGCCGAAGGCCGTGATCGACGCCGTCATCAGCACCGGGCGCAGGCGCCTTCGTGCGCCCTGCGTCACGCTGGTGAACAGGTCGTGCCCTTCGGCATACAACTGGTTGAAGTAGCTCACCAGCACCACGCCGTTGAGCACCGCGATGCCCAGCAGGGCGATGAAACCCACCGAGGCCGGAACCGACAGGTACTCGCCGGTCACCCACAGCGCCACGATGCCACCCACCAGCGCAAACGGGATGTTGCTGAGAACCAGCAGCGCCTGCCGCACCGAGCCGAAGGTGGAGAACAGGATCAGGAAGATGAAGCCGATGGCCAGCGGCACCACCAGCGCCAGGCGTGCTGCTGCGCGCTGCTGGTTCTCGAACTGCCCCCCCCAGCTGATCCGATAGCCGGTGGGCAGCTTCACTTCGGCCGCCACCTTGGCCTTGGCTTCATCGACAAAGCCCACCAGGTCGCGCCCGGTGACGTTGGCGATGACCACGCTGTAGCGGCTGCCCATCTCGCGGTCGATCTTCACCGGGCCGCTCTCGCGCGTCAGCTTAGCCAGGGTCTCCAGCGGGATGCTCTGCCCGTCGGGTGTGGCGATGCGCAGCGCGGCGAACTCGGCCGGCGAGACCTTCACGATGTCCGGCCCGCGGATAACGATGGGGATGCGCTGGTTGCCGTCGATCACGGTGCCGGCGCGCTGGCCCTCGATCTGCACACGCAGCGCGTCCTGCACGTCTTCGATCGACAGGCCGTAGCGGCCCGCTGCCAGGCGGTCCACCACCACACGCAGGTACTGCACGCCGTCGTTCTCGACCGTGTAGACGTCCTGGTTGCCCGTCACCGTCTTCATCAGGCCTTCGATCTGCGCGGCCAGTTCGTTGAGCTTCGCCAGATCGGGGCCGAAGATCTTGATCGCCAGGTCGCCGCGCACGCCGATGATCATTTCCGACACCCGCATGTCGATCGGCTGTGTGAAGCTGTAGCTGATGCCGGGCATCTGGTCGAGCACCTCGCGGATGCGGTCGATCAGCGCGTCCTTGCTCGCCATGCTCCACTCGGGGCGTGGCTTGAGCACCAGGAAGGTGTCGGTCTGGTTCAGGCCCATCGGATCCAGGCCGATCTCGTCCGAGCCCGCGCGCGCCACCACGCCGGTGATCTCGGGGATGTTCTTCATCAGCGTCTGGTGGACCATCAGGTCCAGCGCTGCGGTTTCCTCAAGACTCACCGAGGGCAGCTTCTCGATGCCGACGATGATGTCGCCCTCGTCCATCTCGGGCAGAAAGGTCTTGCCGACCTGGGTGTACACACCCGCGGCCAGCACCAGCAGGGCACCTGCCGCCACGAAGACCACCGTCTGCCGCTTCAGCGCCCAGGCCAGCACCGGCTCGTACAGGCGAAGCAGCTGCCGTGGCAGCCAGGGCTCGTCGTGCGACACCTTCTTCAGCAGGAACGACGCCAGCACCGGGATCACGGTCAGCGACAGCACGAGCGAGCTCGCCAGCGCGAACACGATGGTCAGCGCCACCGGCACGAAATACTTGCCCTCCAGGCCCTGCAAGGTGAGCAGCGGCAGGAACACGGTGACGATGATCAGCACGCCAGCAGCCACCGGCACCGCCACTTCGCGCACCGCGCGCAGCACGATGTGCAGGCGCGGCAGCTTGCCGCCGGCAGTCTCGCGGCTCAGGTGCTGAACGATGTTCTCGACCACGACGATGGCCGCGTCCACCAGCATGCCCAGCGCAATGGCCAGTCCCCCCAGGCTCATCAGGTTGGCCGACATGCCGTAGCCCTGCATCAGGATGAAGGTGCCCAGCGCCGCCAGCGGCAGCACCACGGCCACCGCCACGGCGGCGCGCAGGTTGCCGAGAAAGGCCCCAAGCAACACCAGCACGATCAGCGTCGCTTCCAGCAGGGCCTTGGAGACCGTGCCGACGGCCTTCTCGACGAGCGAGGCGCGGTCGTAGAAGACCTTCAGGGTCACTCCCGCCGGCAGCGTGGGCTGCAGCTCGGCGATCTTGGCCTTCACGCCATTGACCACCTGCTGCGCGTTGGCGCCCGCCAGGCCCAGCACCAGGCCCTGCACGGCCTCACCCTTGCCGTCCATGGTGACCACGCCGTAGCGCGTGGTGCTGCCGTCGCGCACGACGGCCACGTCGCCCAGGCGCACGGCCGTGCCATCCTTGCGCGCCACGACGACCGCACGCAGGTCGTCCTGCGTCTTGATGCTGCCCTCGGTGCGCACCAGCAGCACCTCACCGCCTTCGCCCAGGCGCCCCGCGCCGTCGTTGCGGTTGTTGGCCTCGATGGCCGTCTTGATCTGCGCCATGCTCAGGCCCAGCGCCTGAAGCTTGGCGGGGTCGGGCAGGACCTCGAAGCTGTGCACCTTGCCGCCCAGCGCGTTGACGTCGGCCACGCCGGGCACGGCGCGCAGCGCGGGGCGGATCACCCAGTCGAGCAGGCTGCGCCGCTCTTCCAGCGTCAACTGCGGCGCCTCGATCGTGAACATGAACATCTCGCCCAGCGGGGTGGTGATGGGCGCGATGCCGCCGGTGATGCCCGAGGGTAGGTCGCCGACGATGTTGTTCAGCCGCTCGGCCACCTGCTGGCGCGCCCAGTAGAGGTCAGTGCCGTCCTGGAAGTCGATGGTCACGTCGACCAGGCCGTACTTGGTCACCGAACGCAGGATGCGCTGCTTCGGAATGCCCAGCATCTCAACCTCGATCGGCACCGCGATGCGGCTTTCGATCTCCTCGGGTGTCATGCCCGGGGCCTTCATGATGATGTTCACCTGCGTGCTCGACACATCGGGGAAGGCGTCGATGGGCAGCGAGCGGAAGGCGTACCAGCCGAAGCCGGCCAGCAGCACGGCAGCCAGCAAGACGAACAGGCGCTGCGTGAGCGCAAATTGCACGAGGCGGTTCAGCATGGCCGGACTCCGGTCATGTGCAGCGGGTTGCGGCCGGGGTTCACTTGTCACCCCCGCTCTTGCCCTGCCATGCCGCTTTCAGCGCGATGACCGATGCGGTCGCCACTTCCTGGCCCGGCTTCAGGTCGCCTGCCACCTGTACCGAGGCGCCGGCACTGGACACCACGCTCACTGGCCGGGCGACGAAGCCCTTGTCGGTACGCACGAACACGAAAGCCTGGTCATCCTGCCGCGCCACCGCCGCCAGCGGCAGCGCCCAGCCCGCGGCGTTGGCGGCGAACGGCACCTGGGCTTGCACCACTTCACCGGGACGCAGCCGTTCGGCGCCGCGGGTGACGCGCGCGCGCAGCGTCACGGTCTGGCTGTCGCTGACCACGGCGCCGACGGACAGCGGCATCGCCACGGCGTCGCGGCCGACAATCTGGATCGTCGCGGCCTTGGCCAACGTGGCCGGCTGGCGGTCAGCCGGCATCGCGATGTCGAGCCAGAGCGTCTGCAGGCTGGCCAGGCGCAACAGTGCGTCGGCCTCCTGCACCCGCTGGCCGGGCTTGATATCGATGCCCAGCACTACCCCGGCTGCACGGGCACGCACCACCACGCCGTCCTGCACCGTACCGCCGGCGGCGATGCGCTGGATGGAAGCGGCGTCGATGCCGGCCAGGCGCAGGGCGGCCTCGGCCTGGCGCTGGCGCGCCGCATCGTCCTGTGCTGCAGCTTCGGCTTCCTGCACACGGCGCTCGGGGATGATGCCCTCGGCCAGCAGCGACTTCTCGCGCTGCAGCGTCTTCTGCGACAGCCGCGCCCGGCTGGCGGCCTCGAGCAGCTTGAGCTGCATCTCGCCGAATTGCGGGCTGTTCAGCCGGAGCAGCGGCTGCCCGGCTTTCACGGCCTGCTGTTCACCGACCAGCAACTGGTCGACCACGCCGGCCACCGGCGCACTGACCACCTGTTCCTGCCCCGGGGGAAGCATCACCTTGGCCGCGTAGGCCATGCCGGCGATGGCGCCGGGTTGGTCGAGCTTGAGCAGCGTGACGCCAAGCGTCTTCAACTGCGCTGCCGAGACGGCGAACTCGGCGTTGGGTTCAGCTGCCGGGGCCGGCACCAACCAGGCGCTCAGGGACAGGCAGACAGCGACGCGCAAGGCGCCGCCGGGACGAAGGATGGCAGGCATAGGAACTCCACGGACAGAAGGCCTCGCTCCCGGGCAGGAACGGGTTGGCAGGTGCGGCGCCAGGGCGCCGCAGCGGTCTTCAGGCGCGGAGGGGCGGCGCCCTGCCGTTGGGCGGCAGGCTTCGGAAGGCACTGGAACCGGCCCGGTGCCGATCTGGTGGCCAGATGGCGGCCGCAGCAACCGAAAGTGGCCGCTGCGCCGTCACGGACCAGAACGGCGTGGCGGCGGCTTCATCCGATGACGGCACATCGGCCATGGCCTGGACCTGGCCGCGCAGCGCCGAGATTGAATGCGAGAACTCCGGCGCGTCGTGATCCGCTGGCGTGGCGGCGTGCACCTTGTCTGGGCTGTGCAGTTCGTTCCGATGCTCTGCGGAAGCCGAGAGCGCTCCGCCTATCGACCACTCTCCGTCGTGGCGATGGCCGTGAAGTGGCGATGCGATCAGATCCACGGCCAGCACCGCCACCAGCAGCCAGCTCAGCACCAGGCGCACGATGCCACCTGCGTCGCGTGGACGCTGGTGCAACGGGTGCGAGGCTCTGGATGTCATTGAAGGCACAGGTCTGGGAGTTGGAGGGCTCAGAGGTACTTGGTGATCGCCTTGAATTCGCTGAGTGCCTGCCGCGTCGACTTGGCAGGTTCGCCGACGGCGTGGTCGAGGCAATGATCGATGTGGTCGTGAATCAACTGCTTCTTCGCCGCCGCGATGGCACGCTCGACTGCGTGCAACTGCTGCGCCACATCCAGGCAGGGCCGATCGTCCGTCAGCATCGTGATCACGTTCTGAAGGTGGCCGCTGGCACGCTTGAGCCGCTTGGTCACCGCGTCGTGCGAGGCGTGGAGGTCGGTTTCAGACATGCCCACATCCTATCATCTCATTATCCCCTCCCGGGGGATAGGATGTGAAGCCATGGAGTGGCGGTCAGCAGCACCAGGGTGCGGCCACCGGCATCCGATGGCATCGCCAGCCACTGCTGCATCGGAACTCAGCGCACGGTGAACCGCACCGTGATCGCCTTCGCGCTGGGTGTCACCAGTGCGGCAACCACCTTGGCACCCTTGGCCAGCTTGAGGCCCTTGGCTTCGAGCTTGTCGCCTGCGACCACCAGGTCGGCTTCCGACTTCTCGGTGCCATTCAGCACCGTCAGCTTGCCCTTGATGCCCGTGGGGGCCATCGGCTTGCCGTGGTCCTCGACGTAGATCACGGCACCATCGGGCGCCCCCACCAGCTCGAACGACAGGTCGCTGGCGGTTGCCACCACGCCGCCGTGCTTGGCCGGGCCGCCGCCATGCGCGAAGGCGGCATTGAACGACAGCGCCGACAGGCCCAGCACGACCACGGTCAACAGTTTCTTCATCATCTCTTCGATCTCCTTCGAGGGTGCGGCGCACTGGAGCAGGCGGCGCCGCCGGGCCTGGTTTCAACTCAATAGGCTTCCTGGGCTTCTGGCGCGCCGTCCGGTGATTCGGGCTCGGACTGGGTCAGCCGTTTCGTGGCCTTCTCGCCGAACAGCCAGAACAGCACCGGCGTCAGCAGCGTGTCGAGCAGCGTCGAGCTGACCAGCCCGCCGAAGATCACCACCGCCACCGGGTGCAGGATCTCCTTGCCTGGGGCATCGGCCGCCAGCAGCAGCGGCGTCAGCGCGAAGGCCGCCACCAGCGCCGTCATCAGCACTGGCGTCAGCCGCTCCAGCGAGCCACGCACGATCATGGCCTGGCTGAAGCTCTCACCCTCGAACTTGACGAGGTTGATGTAGTGGCTGATCTTCAGGATGCCGTTGCGCGTGGCGATGCCGGCCAGCGTGATGAAGCCCACCATGGATGCCACCGACAGGCTCACACCCGCGATCCACATCGCCGCCACCGACCCGATCAGCGCGAGCGGGATGTTGGCCATGACGATGCCGGCCAGCACCACCGACTGGTATCGGCTGTACAGCACCAGGAACATCATCGCCAGCGACACGACCGACAGGCCGGCGATCAGGCGCGTGGCCTGCTCCTGGGCCTGGAACTGCCCTTCGAGACTGATGAAGTTGCCCGGTGGCAAGGGGGTCGTCTTGATGATCTCCCGGATGTCCGCGATCACCCGCCCCATGTCACCGCCGTCGGTGTTAGCGTAGACGATGATGCGGCGCCGGCCGTTCTCGCGCCCGATCTGGTTCGGGCCATCGGTCTCTTCCACGGTCGCGATGCTGGACACCGGGATGCGCCCGGCAGGCGTGTCGATCAGCGTGCGCGCCAGGTCCTGCGGGCTGCGCTGCTGGTCGGGCAGGCGCAGCACCAGCTCGTAGCGGCGCGGGCCGTCGACGATGTCGGCACCATGCGCACCATCGGTCAGCGCCTGCAGCACGCGGATCGCCTCGCCGGGTGACAGGCCCATCTGCGCCGCCTTGCGGTGGTCCAGACGCACGGTGATCTGCGGGATCAGCACTTGCTTCTCGACGGTCAGGTCGACCAGGCCCGGCACCGTCGCCAGCTTGCCGCGCATCTCTTCGGCCAGGCCGCGCAGCGTGTCGGTGCCGTCGCCGAAGATCTTGACCGCGATCTGCGCCCGCACCCCCGACAGCAGGTGGTCCAGCCGGTGGCTGATGGGCTGGCCGATCGTGGCCTGTGCCGGCAGCGACGAGAGCCGCTCGCGGATTTCGGCCATGATGGTCTCGCGGTCGCGCTCGCTGCGCTTGAGGTCCACGTCGATCTCGGCCGAGTGCACGCCTTCGGCGTGTTCGTCGAGCTCGGCGCGGCCAGTGCGGCGGCCGACCTGCGTGACCTCGGGCACCTGTCGGATCAGCGTCTCGGCCACCGCGCCGATGCGGTTGGCCTCGACCAGCGAGGTGCCTGGCTGCATCACGAGGCCCAGCACCAGCGAGCCCTCGTTGAAGGCCGGCAGGAAGGCGCGCGGGAAGAAGGGCACCGTCGCCGCGGCACCGGCCACCGCGAGCACGGCCATGCCGATGAGCAGCTTCGCTCGGCCGAAGGACCAGGTGAGCAGCCGGGTGTCCTGGCGCTTGAGCCAGGCCACCAGCGGGCTGTCGCCATGGTCCAGGCGCTTCATCGTCGGCAGCAGGTAGTAGCACATCACCGGCGTGACCGTCATCGAGACCAGCATCGACGCGAGGATGGACACGATGTAGGCGATGCCAAGCGGCGTGAACAGGCGCCCCTCGATACCTGGCAGCGCGAACAGCGGCACGAAGACCAGCACCACGATCACGGTCGCGTAGACGATGCCCGAGCGCACCTCGACGCTGGCGCGTCGCACCACTTCCAGGACCGACAACGGGTTCGCAGCCAGTCGGTCCTGCTTCAAGCGCCGCAGGATGTTCTCGACATCCACCACCGCGTCATCGACCAGCTCGCCGATGGCGATGGCAAGTCCCCCGAGGGTCATCACGTTGATCGACTGGCCGAGCCACTGGAACACCAGCGCCGTGACCGCCAGCGACAGCGGGATCGCCACCAGCGAGATGACCGTTGTGCGCACCGACAATAGGAAGGCGAACAGAACGATCGCGACCATGATGGCGCCGTCGCGAAGTGCCTCGGCGACGTTGCCGATCGAGGCCTTGATGAAGTCGGCCTGGCGGAACAGCACACGCGGCTCTGCCATGCCCTTGGGCAGGCCCTGCTTCAGCTCGGTGAGTGCCGACTCGATCTGCGCGGTGAGCTTGACGGTGTCGGCATCGGGCTGCTTCTGGATGCTGATCACGACGGCGGGCAGGCCGTTGTAGCCGGCGTCGCCGCGCTTTAGTCCCGCCGCGAAGGACACCGTGGCCACCTGCTCCATCAGGATCGCGCGGCCGTCCTTCCAGGCCACCGCGACGCCGCCCAAGTCCTCGGCGCGGTTCGTACGGCCCAGGTGGCGGATCAGGTACTCGCGGCTGTTGAGGTCGATGAAGCCGCCGCCGGCATTGGCGGCATAGCCCTTCAGCGCCTGCTCGACCTGCGTCAGCGAAACGCCGAACTGCGCCATGCGCGCCGTGTCGGGCGCCACACGCAGCGTGCGCACCTCGCCGCCGATGGGGATGACCTGCGAGACGCCCGGGATCGAGAGCAGCCGCGGGCGCAGCACGAAGTCGGCGTACTCCCGGGCCTGCATGGGCGTGGCCACGGGTGCCTTCCCATCACCCGGGACCAGGGGCAGTGCGACGAGCATCACCTCGCCCATGATCGACGACACCGGCCCCATCACCGGCGTGATGTCGCCGGGCATTTGCGCACGCACGATGGCCAGCCGCTCGGCCACCAGCTGGCGGTTGCGGTAGATGTCGGTGCCCCAGTCGAACTCGGCATAGACCAGCGAAAGGCCCACCCCGGAGGTGCTTCGAACGCGGGTCACGCCCGGCATGCCGTTGAGCGCGGTCTCCAGCGGGAAGGTGACGAGCTGCTCGACTTCCTCCGGCGCCATGCCGCCGGCCTCCGTCAGCACGGTGATCAGCGGCTTGTTGAGGTCGGGGAAGACGTCGACCGGCGTGCGCCAGGCCGTCATTGCCCCGTAGACCATCAACAGCACCGCGACGGCCAGCACGAACAGGCGGTTGTGCAGGCTGTAGCGAACGATCCAGTTGAACATGAGGGTCGCTCCCGTTCAGCGGATCTGCGCGATCAGCGGCGCGCCCTGGACGACGACGCGGTTGTCCGCGCTCAGCCCCTGAGTCACCACCACCGTGCCAGCATCCAGCGGCCTGAACTGCACCGGCTGCGGGATGAAGCGCTCGGCACCCGACTTGATCCAGACGATGGGCTCGTTGGACGGGTTGCGCACCACGGCCTGCGCCGGCAGCACCACGCCCTTGATGCGCTCCGTCGATTGCGCGACGACGGTGACCGGCTGGCCGATGGCCAGTGGCAGTGCCGTGCCCGGCTTGGATGCACTGACGGCGAAGGTGATCGGCAACACGCCGTCGCGCAGCGAGCGCGACGCGCCCAGCAGGCGCAAGCTCACTTCCGGCACACCCTGCAGCGAAGCACCCGCCACGCGGGCGGCCACCTTGGCGTCGGCGGTGGTGGCCTCCACCAGCATGCGTGCCGGGTCCACCACCTCAAACAGCACGTCGCGCGACTCGACGACCTGGCCCACCACCAGGTCGGCACGGGCAATCACGCCGCTCACCGGTGCGGTGAGCGCTTCTCGCGCCACCAGGCTGCCACTGATGCTGCGCTCGCGCTCGGCCAGGCTCCTGGCGTCCGTGCGCGCAGCGTCGATCTCCTTGCGCGGCACCGTGCCTTCCAGCCCTTCGAGGCGCTTCAAGCGCTGCTCGGCCAGTTCACGCTGCGCCCTCAGTTCGGCGACCTGGGCCTGTTGCGTGCCCAACGCAAAGGGCTCGGCGTGATGGCGCACGTACGCCAACACCTCGCCGCGCTTCACCGACTGGCCAGCGACGGGCAGCCCCTTGGGGCCGGCCTCGATGCGCCCGCCATGCGCGGCTTGAACACGCCCACTGGCGTTCGGGTCCATCACCACCCGGCCAGGCATTTCGACCGAGGCTGCGGCTTCGGACTCGGGTGCCAGCACGGTGCGGATGGCCATGCGCCGCTGGGCGATCTTGGGCACGTTGACGCTGCCATCGGGCAGGCGCGCCAGGCCAGAGGCGTTGACGGCCGCGCCAGGGGCGTCGAGGTGTTCGCCGTTGGGGCCGTGGGCGCCGGGGGCGGCAAGCGTTGGCGAAGCGCAGAGCACGCTCGCAGCCAGCGCCGTTGCGCTGGCCATGGCCCGCAGCCAGGGTCGAGTCGATTCCAGCTGCGTCATCACAGGCCTCCCTGCGGCCTGCCGGCGATGCGGCGGCGTTGCCGCCACCAGGCGATGCCGCCGATCAGGCCCAGGGCCGCCACACCCGCGCCGATCCAGGCGGCGCGCTCCAGTTCGTGGTCGTGTCCATGGCCATGGTCGTTGTTGCCGTGGGCGTGCCCGTGGTCGTCCTTAGCCGCTGCGGTGGCCACGCGCCCCGCCGCGCTTACTAGCGCTCCGTCGAGCAGGTCGCTGTCGCTGCCGGCCACGAGCGTGAAGACGAGGCCGTGCTCACCCGGCGCCGCCAGCGCCTCCAACAGGGCTGCATCGGTGACGGCGTAGTCGCCTTGCTCGGCACGGAACGCAGCCACCGCCTTGAGCGTGCCGCTCTCGACTTCGAGCTTCGCGCCCAGCACGGGCTCGTTGGACTCGTAGCGGTCGACCACGATGGCCAGTTCGCTGGCGCGCAGTTCGGCGACCAGTTCGAAGGTTTCCGACTTGGCTTCGACACGCGGCAGGGCAGATGCCGCGCGCATGCTGGTCGGGCCGTCGAGGTGTTCGCCATTGGGGCCGTGGGCGCCAGGGGCGGCAAGGGCGGGCGCATTGGCGACAAGCAGCAATGCGGCCAGGGCCATGACGGAAAGCGCGCGCAGTGGCATCGGAGTGCGGATTTGGAGGTGGTTGTTCATGGGAGGAGTCCGAGGGCTTGTTGGAGGCGGGCGCGGGCGAGGCCCAGCACGGCGGTCTGGCGGGCGACGGCGCTGTCGGCCTGCGATGCGGCAGCGAGCGCACGCAGCTGGTCGGGCAGCGGCGTCTCGCCGGCACGGAAGGACTTGTCGATCAGGCTGGCGCGTTCGCGCAGCAGGCGGGCGCGGGCTTTTTCGGCGTCGAGTTGTGCCTCGGCCGATCGCTGCGCATTGCGTGCGGCGGCAATGTCGCTGTCGATGCGTTCGCGCAGCCGCAGCTCCTGGGTCTCGGCCACGTCCAGCTCGGCCAGTGCGGCCGATTCCAGCGGCCGGTTGCGGTCGTCGGTGCCGAAGGGCAGGCGCAGTCCGACGACCAGGCTGCCTTGGGAGCTTTCGGCGCGGCCGGGCACGTCCTGGCGTACGCCCACAGTCAGTTCGGGGGCGTCGCGCCGCGAATGGCGCATCAGTTCCACGCGCTTCCGTGCCAGGTCGGTGGACTGGCTCGCGAGTTGCAGCTCCAGGTGCGATGCGGCCGGACGAGGGGCCCCTTCGAGGGCCTCGACGGACACATCGGGCGTTGCAGCCAGCCCCGTGTGCAGAGTCCAGCGCGCACGCGCGGCCTGCAGGCGCTGGCTCACGTCGGACTGAAGCGCGGACGCCGCCAGCAACTCGGCCTGGGCGGCCAGTAAGTCGGCCCGCGCCAGATCGCCAGCACGCACGCGGCGCTCCACGTCGGCGGCGAGCTGCTTCAGTGCCTGGATCTGTATCTCGGCCTGGGCCGCCTCGGCCTGCAACGCGGCGAGTTGCCACGCCGCTTCACGCAATTCACCCGCCAGGCGCAGGCGGGCTACCTGCTCTGCAGCAAGTGCCTGTGCTGCCGCAGCGTCCGCGGTTCCCGCGCGGGCCGCCTTCTGGCCGGGCAGCCAAAGAGGAACGGCCACACTGATTTCGGTCTCGCGCCGGCCCGCGTTGCTTTGCAGGCGGTCGTTTCGGTGGCTCAGTTCCAGTGATGGAGGCGCGGCCCAGAAGCTGCCTGCGGCGGTTCGGTCGGCCTCTGCACGACGGCGCTGACCCTGGCTTTCGCGGGCGGCGACGGCGCGTTGCCACGCGGCGTCCAGGGCGGCGCGAAGCGTGATGCTGCCGGCAGTTTCATAGGCCGGGGACGGTAGGGCGGCCGGGGGGCTACCCGGAGATGCGGCAGGCTGGGCCCCGACGGGCGCGCCGGCCAGACCGCCCGCGATGACGCCGGCAGACAGCCAAATGGAAAGTCTCACGATGCTCCTGACGATTCAACAGCCGGGGCCGGCCGGACGCACAGTTCAAGTCACGCCAGGGGCGGACAAAGGCTTGCGTGGGGAACCGGTCCGGCGGGCCGGGCGTCCATGGGTGGACGCCCGCCGTGAAGGCGGGTCAGGAGCGGGGCCGAGGCGGCCGGAGTAGGCCGTCGAGGGTGGGGTCGGGCACGACGCTCTCGCGCAGTCCGCCGGGAGCGGTCGAACCCATGTGAGGGAAGTGGTGCGACGCCGTAACCGTGAATGCCGCTGTCGCGCTCAAGTGATCGCTGAGCACGTGCTGTGCCGAAGCGTTCGAATCGTCCAGGTGGTAGGACCCATCCTCATGGTGATGGTGACCTTCTTCCTGCCAATGGAGCGAAGCATGTTCCATGTCGGCAAGGGCGTTCATCGTCGAGCCGGCGCGTGCCACGGCCACCGTTTGCCAGAGCATGGCGAACAGCATGACGAGAAGGACGGCGGAGCGGCGCATGGAAGTGAGAGTTTAACGAAGCACGTTGCGACCTGCGGGGACTGCGGGTTTCGAGTCTTGGTGGTTCAGAATTTCTTCACGACGCCCTTCGCCCTTGACCGCTGACGCCACGTGAAGAAGTTCGCGACCTGGCGGCCGTCGGTTCGAAGGGGCTTGCTGGGCCAGCTACTCCATTTGCAGACCCGAAGTCGTCATGCGATCGTCGGGCCTCCGAAGGGCGCCGATGCCCTTCGCGCTAACGACTCGGCGTACGAGTTCGATCTCGCATTGGAGCAGGCGCGGTTCGCGTGCCATTTGAACGGTCACCCTCGAATTTCATTGCGTGCAGGGCGGCCGCGCGCGGCCTCGGCCGTGGCCGCAAGCACCGCCTCTGGCGGCGTGCCCACTGGCATCGAGAAGACGATGTTGAAGGCCTCCCGCCTCGGACTGTCGTCGTCGATGTACGCGCCAGCGCGCACTATCTGCGATTGGCCGGGTTCAGACCGACATAAACCACGAGCGGCTTGGTGGGGAAGCCTGCCGGGGCGATCTTGGTGACATCGACCGCACGACGGTCGAGCCCATTGAAAGTCCAGGTGAACAGCTGACCCCCGCTGCGAAAAGTCACCGACTCCCCATAGGCGACGTTGATCGCGCTGGCCGATCCCAGATCGACCGCCCGCGTGGCGGCCTGCGGCGAGGTCGGTTGGCCGTAGTAGGACTGCCCGTTGGCAAACGTATCTGCGCCGGCGGCGAGGCTGGCAAGCGGTGCGGCGGCCACGCCGCACAGGGCGAAGGCGGCGAAGAGTCGGGTTTTCTGCATGACTTGTCCTTGTCTGATGTTTCCCGGCCATGCCGCTGCATGGCTGGCAATGCCACTGGGGTGGCATCAGGAAGGACTCTAGAAACCGGTGACCAACAGACATGGGACCAGCAGATGACAGATGCGTCATGTGCGGGCTCCACGCCGATGTGTCCGTTGTGGCCGTCATGGCCATGGCAGTCAGAACGCCGGCCTGGCGTTGGAGGTTCAGGCGTTGTTGCCCGCGTGGTCAGTGCGATCCACGTATGTGCCGGTGGTTTGCTGCCTTGGGGCCTTGGGCAGTGACACTGTCCAGCTGATTCAGGATGCCGCACTCGTCAATCGAGTGCGGCGAACTGCAGCGTGCCCGCAGCGCCTTCAGGGCCTTTTCGAGCGCACGCAACTCGCGGATGCGTTGTGCGACATGCCCGATGTGCTCGTCCAGGAGCTGGTTGATCTCACCGCAGTCTTCGGGCGGCGCATCGCGCAAGCGCAGCAGGGAGCGGATCTCGTCCAGCGCCATGTCCAGATTACGGCAATGGCGGATGAAAGCCAGCCGCTCGGCATGCGCCGCGGTGTACATGCGGTAGTTGTTGTCGCTGCGTTGTGCCGCTGGAATCAGGCCTTCGCGTTCGTAGAAGCGGATGGTTTCGACGGGCGTGCCGGTGGATTCAGCCAAGTTTCCGATGCGCATGGTGTCCCCTCGATGTCGAAAAGAGCTTGACCTTACACCGACTTCAGGGTCTTCAATGCAGTCTGCCGATTGAAGGATGCCACCGTGAACCGTTCCGAAAACCCCACCGCGCCTGTCGTCGCACCCCCCGCCAAGGCACCACCGCCAGCCGATGGCCATGACCACTGCGGCGCTTGCGAAGTGCCCGCTGCGCCTGCTGCATCTGCCGCCGCAGTGCCACCGCCGGGTACGGGCTGGGCACGCTTTAGGGTGCCGACGATGGACTGCGCCGCTGAGGAGTCCGAGATTAGGCGCGCCGTTGAGGGCATCAGCGGGATTCGGGCGCTGACCTTCCAGCTCGGGCAGCGCAGCCTGGCGCTCGATGCACCGGGGCCAGCGCTGGAACTGGCCGTGGCGGCCATCCGCAAGGCAGGTTTCGATCCGCAGCCGCTGGCCGAGGGCAAGCCCGGCGCCGCACCCGAACACGCGGCCGATGATGGGCACGATCACGGGCAGGACCACGCCTTTGGGCCGGCAGGCTACGGGCGCCTGGGGATGGCGTTGCTGCTCGCGATTGCCGCCGAGCTGGTGGGCTACTTCGCGCCGGACACGCAAATCTGGAAAGGCATCGGCCTCGCGGTGGCCGCCGCTGCCATCTGGCTGGCAGGCTTCGATGTCTACAAGAAGGGGCTGACTGCGCTGTTGCGCGGGCGGCTGAACATCAACGCGCTGATGACCGTGGCTGTCACGGGCGCCTTCGCCATCGGTCAATGGCCCGAAGCCGCCATGGTCATGGCCCTCTACGCCATCGCCGAAGCCATCGAAGCGCGCGCGGTGGACCGCGCCCGCAATGCGATCAAGGGCCTGCTGGAGATGGCGCCCGAAGAAGCCGCTGTGCGCCAGGCCGACGGCACCTGGTTGACGCAGCCGGTGGCGAGCGTGGCGCTCGACGCGGTGCTGCAGGTGCGGCCGGGCGAGCGGGTGCCCATGGACGGTGTCCTGACCGCCGGCAGCACCAGCATCAACCAGGCACCCGTCACGGGCGAGAGCATCCCGGTGGACAAGGCCGTGGGCGACCCGGTGTTTGCCGGCACCATCAACGACACCGGCAGCTTCGAGTTCCGTGTCACGGCACTGGCTTCAAACTCGACCCTGGCACGCATCATCCACGCCGTGGAAGAAGCCCAGGGCACGCGCGCGCCCACCCAGGGCTTCGTGGACCGCTTCGCTGCGGTCTACACCCCGGCCGTCTTCGTCGTTGCACTGGCGGTGGCCCTGCTGGGGCCCTGGCTGCTGGACTGGACGTGGATGCAATCCATCTACAAAGCGCTCGTACTGCTGGTCATCGCCTGCCCCTGCGCGCTGGTGATCTCGACGCCGGTGACCATCGTCAGCGGCCTGGCAGCGGCGGCCCGGCGCGGCATCCTGATCAAGGGCGGTGTGTACCTGGAAGGCGCGCGTAATCTCAAGGCCATCGCGCTCGACAAGACCGGGACGATCACCGAAGGCAAGCCGAAACTGGTGGCGTGGAAGGTGCTGGACACGGCCATGGCGGCCGGCATGGACGCGGCCACGGCCGAACACATGGCTGCAGTGCTGGCAGGCCACTCCGACCACCCGGTATCACGCGCGATTGCGGCCGGTCTCAAGTCCAACAGCGTCGAAGCCAAGGACTTCAAAGCCATCGCCGGCCGCGGCGTGCAAGCAGAGATCGACGGCAAGCTCTGGGTGCTGGGCAATCACAGGCTGATCGAAGAGCGTGGCCAGTGTTCGCCCGCTCTCGAGGCGGAACTGCGCACGCACGAAGAGGCTGGCCGCACGGTCAGCCTGCTGGCATCCAACGCCGGCCCCGTGGCTCTCTTTGCGGTGGCCGACACCATCAAGCCGTCGTCGCGAGAGGCGGTGGCCGAGCTGAAGGCGCTGGGCATCACCCCCGTGATGCTGACGGGCGACAACCAGGCCACCGCCACAGCCATCGCGCACGAGGCAGGCATCGCCGAGGCACGGGGCAACCTGCTGCCGGAAGACAAGCTCGCTGCCATCAAGGCGCTGCAGGCCGAGCACGGCATGACCGCGATGACCGGCGACGGCATCAACGACGCTCCCGCGCTGGCCCAGTCCGGCATCGGTGTGGCCATGGGTGCGGCCGGAACCGACACCGCGATGGAAGCAGCCGACGTGGTGGTGATGAATGACGACCTGCGACGCATCGCCGAGACGGTGCGCCTGTCGAAATTCACGCATGCGGTGCTGTGGCAGGACATCGCGCTCGCCCTGGGAATCAAGGCGGTGTTCCTGGTGCTGGCGGTGTTTGGCAACGCCTCAATGTGGATGGCGGTGTTCGCCGACATGGGCGCCAGCCTGCTGGTGGTGGTCAACGGGCTGCGCCTGCTGAAGGCCGGCGTGCAGAGCCGGTGAGGCCGATGTCGCCCCGCGCCGTGGCCTACGATGCGGCCTTGTCCGAAGCCCAGAGATTGATGGCCGCATCGAATCCGGCTGCCGCGATGACCTTGCTGGAGCGTGCCCATGTGCTGGGTCAGCGCGAGATCGGCCCGCACCTGCGTGTGCACCTGCTGATGCTCCGTGCGGCGTGGGTCTTGCGTGACGGCCGAGAACTGCGCGGGCAATTGCTGCGCCTGGCGCTGACCCCCATCGGACACCTGAGCGGTCGCCTGCCCCTGGGCAACACCGGCGCGTCGAACGTCAGCCCGTTCGAGCCGATGGCGCTGCCGCCGGACCTCGAACGACTGCTGCGCGACGAGGAGCGCTGATGCCGGCTGCGCAAAGACACTGGGCGCCGTTGTTTGCAGCGTGGCTCATTGCGCTGCTGGCGACGGCAGGTGCCTTGTTCCTGGGTGAAGTGATGGGCATGACGCCTTGCGTGTTGTGCTGGTACCAGCGCATCGCCATGTTTCCGTTGGTGGTGATCCTGGGATTGGGACTGCTGGAAGCCGATGGTCGCAGCATCCGGTATGCGTGGCCCTTCGCCTGGGCAGGCTGGGGCTTGGCGGTCTACCACTGCGCTGTGTTCTGGGGCGTGGTGACCGAGGGGCTGGTGCCCTGCGGCAAGGGCGGTTCCTGTGCAGACGCAGAGGTGCAAGTGGCCGGAGTCGTGCCGATCCCCTTGCTCTCAGCCATCGCATTCACGGGCATTCTTGCGCTGCTGTGGGTTGCTAACAGAAGGGTAAGAGCATGAATAAGCAGTGGATCGTTGTCGCTTCCGTGGTGGCCGTCGTGGTCGCGTTCATCGCGGGGGCCGTTGTCTTCAAGGGTCGCGAAACGCAGCAGGTGAGCCAGGCCGCCCAGTCGAACAGCGATGCGCTGATCAGGGCAAGTTCACCCGTGTTTGGCAATCCGGCTGCCAAGGTCACCATCGTGGGGTAATCGTATTTTTCCTGCAGATTGACACGGTGACCCAGAAAAACTCTAGCCGCGACAAGCACTTGCAAAACCGGCTCTCGCGGACCCCTTGTGCTTTCGGTGCAGATTGACACGCTTCAACCTGCCCCGACCGTTCACGCCGCAGGCGCCTCGAACGCCCCACCGATCTGCCTCGCCCGGCGAAGATCGTCCGAGTGCAGGTACATGGACGTTGTCGACAAGGACGCGTGTCGCAGGTTGTCGCGCACCGTAGTCAGCTCCGCTCCGCGCTGAAGCGCATGGGTCGCGTGTGTGTGGCGCATCCAGTGCGGTGTGGCCCGCCGCAGTTGCTCGGCCAGCGCCGGATTCGTGTCGGCCAGGACATCGGCCGTTGTGGCGAAGAACCTCTTCACAATTGCCCACAACCGCTTGGACGTGATGCCGACCTCGCCATCGAGGCTGCCGAGCAACGGCGTGGCGGGGTTCCACTTCGCTGGCGTCACGGGGAGGCCGCGCTGAGCAAGGTGCCGGTCCAGAACACCACGCGCCAGCCCTGGCAGCACCACCTTGCCGGCCTTGCTGCCTTTGCCGACCACGTGCAGCCAGGTATCGCCGTGCGCGTCGACCTCGATGGATCCAAGCTTGGCGTGCACCAGTTCGCCAGCACGCAGCCCGGTGCTGTAGCTGAAGTCGATCAGGAAGCGAAGCCTTTGGGCTGCGCCCGGCTGCCAACCGTACGTCCACTCCAGCCCCTCGGCGACCGTCCTTACAAGCTTCCACTCACCCTCGGAAAAGGATCTCGTCGTGTCCAGGGTCGTCTGCCTGGCGCCGCGGACCTTGATGC